>Ga0075424_100001424_pt1 | contig 20973 bp, 18 predicted proteins | sample SoiMethybrSBSTD3_FD_75301 | JGI IMG/M metagenome (GOLD analysis project Ga0075424, IMG submission 75301) | Bulk soil microbial communities from a Populus tree surrounding site in Tennessee, USA - Soil MetaG P. TD hybrid SBSTD3 | ecosystem: Environmental > Terrestrial > Soil > Tree plantation... | reverse complement strand
TCGGCGACGTCAAGGCGGGCCCCGAGCCGCGGCTCTGGCTCGCCGTCGGCGCGGCGTTCGCGATCGCGGCCCTCCTGTGGTGGCAGGAGCTCGACCTGAGTCGGCTCGCGGCCCTCGAGGAGGCGCTGCTCTTCGTCGTGAATCCCTTGGTGCTGCTCGGGCTCGTGTGGATGGCGCATCCCCATCTGCTCGACCGCACGCCGGCGCTCTTACCCGCACTGCTGGCGGCCGTGTACCTCGGAGTCGGGTGGGTGCGACGCGCCGCCCCGCACCTGGTCATGGGGTTTGCGCTGGGCGGCCTGGCAGTCGCGGTGGAGGGGAGCCCGCCCGCGGTGGTCGTTGGCTGGACCGCGCTCGCGCTCGCCGCGCTCGCGGCCGAGCAGCTGGGCGGGCGACCCGGCGGGCGGATGGCGGCGCTCGGGCTCGCGCTGCTCGCATTCCCATGTCTGTTCGGCGTCGCACTGTGGGACCGACCGTCCGTCGCCGCGCCCTTCACCGACGCCTGGGCCCTGGCGCTGTACGGCTACGTCGCGGGTACTGCACTGGCCGCGGGTCGCTGGAGTGCCGGAGCGAAGCATCAGGGCACGGCGCGCTGGACCGCGCGCGGCGCGGAGCTGCTCTGGGTGCTGTGCGGGGCTGCGGTGTTCGCGGGTGGCTCAGTCGAGCTGCAACGCTACTTCGGGCGGCGCGCTCGGCTCGCCGGCGACCTCGCCCTGAGCGTCTTCTGGCTGGCCTACGCGGGCACCCTGGTGCGGCTCGGGTTCCAGCTCGACCGTAAGGACGTGCGCTCGGCGGGGCTGGCAGTGGCCGCAGGGGCGGGACTCAAGATCGTGCTGTACGACCTCTCGAACCTCGAGGCGTTGTACCGCATCGCGTCGTTCTTCGCCCTCGCACTCATCGCCCTGGCCGTGGCCTACGCGTACAACAAGAGGGCTAGAGCTTCGGCAATGTAATTCCGGTCTGCGCCTGATACTTGCCTTTCTTGTCTTTGTAGCTGATCTCGCACTCGTCGCCCTCATCGGCCGTGAAGAACAACACCTGGGCAATCCCCTCGTTGGCGTAGATCCGCGCGGGCAGCGGCGTCGTGTTCGAGATCTCCAGCGTCACGAAGCCCTCCCACTCGGGCTCGAACGGGGTCACGTTGGTGATGATGCCGCAGCGAGCGTAGGTGCTCTTGCCGACGCAAATCGTCAAGACGTTGCGGGGAATGCGGAAGTATTCGACCGACCGGGCGAGGGCGAAGGAATTCGGCGGCACGATGCACACGTCGCCCGTGAACTCGACGAACGATTTCGGATCGAACTGCTTGGGGTCCACCACCGCGGAGAGCGCGTTGGTAAAGATCTTGAACTCGGGCGCGACGCGCATGTCGTAGCCGTAGGACGAAACGCCATAGGAAATGACGCCCGCGCGTGCCTGGTTTTCCGCGAACGGCTCGATCATGCGGCGCTCGGTCGCCATACGCCGGATCCAGCGGTCGGACTTGATGGACATGGGGCGGCAATATATCGGCGGCATCGACACTTACGCCACTCGATTCGGTTGACAAGCCTGCGGCGGCCGGATACGTTTCGGCGGGTCAAGTGAATTTTTTCACGAACTCACATGAACCAGCCCTATCTCTCGTTCCTCCTCCTGCTCGGCTTCGTGGCGTTCAACGCGGTACTGTTGATCGGGCTGTCGCATCTCCTCGCCCCCCACAAGGCCACCGTCATCAAGGACAGCCCCTACGAGAGCGGCATGCCGCCGCTCGGCAGTGCGCGCGAGCGGTTTTCGGTGAAGTTCTACCTCGTCGCGATGCTCTTCATCGTGTTCGACATCGAGACGGTGTTTCTGATCCCCTGGGGCACGATCTATTTCGCCGGCGGCGCGGGGGGAGGACCGAGCACCGGGTTCCTGCTCGCCGAGATGCTGGTGTTCATGTTCATTCTGGCGGTTGGGTACGTGTACGTGTGGAAGCGCGGGGCGCTGGAATGGAATTGAGGCGTCAAGCGAATGCGTCACGCGACGGCGTAGCACTACGACGTCTCTGCTAGACGGGGTACGGTGATGAAAAGGGTCCTCGAGACCAAGGAAGTGCAGGGGCAGAGCCCGAACTACCTGCTCGCCAAGTTCCAGGGCTTGGTCGATTGGGCGGTGAACTCGTCGCGCGCCAACTCGCTGTGGCCGATGCCGTTCGGAACCGCGTGCTGTGCCATCGAGTTCATGGCGACGGCGGCGAGTCGGTACGACTTCGCCCGCTTCGGGATGGAGCGCCAGGCGTTCTCGCCACGGCAGGCGGACGTGTTGATCTGCGCCGGCCGGCTGCCGTTCAAGCTGGCCCCGGTCATCCGGCGGATCTACGATCAGATGCCGCAGCCCAAGTGGGTGATCTCGATGGGGGCGTGTGCGTCCACCGGCGGTATTTTCGACAACTACGCGATGGTGCAGGGCATCGACACGATCGTCCCGGTGGACGTGTACGTGCCCGGGTGCCCGCCCCGCCCGGAAGGGTTGCTGTACGGCGTGCTGCTGCTCCACAAGAAGATCAAGGGCGAGTCGCTGTTCGACCGCGTGCCACGCCGCGACGAGCAACCGCTCGATGAGCGCGGTCTGCGACTCCCCCCCGAGCAGATCGACGAGATCTCGGAGCCGTTCGGCAACTCCGTCCACCAGTTCCGCTCGGCGTGAACCCCACCGTCGACGCGCTGCGAGCGACCTTCGGCAACGCGATCGGCCGCGCGCTCGAGTCGTGCGGCGACACCATTGTCTACGTCGCGCGCGACACCCTGCTCGACGCCATGGCCTGGCTGCGCGACACACCGCAGCAGGGCTACGACTACCTGGTCGACGTCACCGCGGTCGAGTATCGCGACCGCGAGCGGCCGCTCGAAGTGGTGTATCAGCTGCGCTCGCTCGCCCGCCGCGCCGACCTGCGCGTCAAGGTCGAGCTCGACCCGCGCGACGAGCTCGCCGTCGACTCCGTCGTCTCGCTGTGGCGGGGCGCCGATTGGCTGGAGCGGGAGACGTACGACATGTTCGGCGTCACCTTCCGCGGCCACCCCGACTTGCGCCGCATCCTCATGTGGGAGACCTACGCTGAAGGCTACCCGCTGCGGAAAGACTTTCCGTTGCGGGGCCGCTTCAGCCGCGCCGAGCAGGTGCGGCAGGCGCTGGGCGCCAACCCCGAGGCGCATTACTCCATGGAGGAGTTGTCGATCGCCGAAGCGTACCACGAGCTGCCCGCCGACATGAAGGAGCGGCTGCGCCGCGGTGAGCGCGGCAAGCTCCCCGACTCCGAATGAGCAAGCGCACGGTCGAGCTCGAGCTTGCCACCCCTGGCCTGGATGCCCGGGGTCAGCCGGTCCGCGTGCCGTTGGGCGCGGCGGCGGACCTCCCTGCCGCGGAGCCGGATGTTGCGGGCGAGCACATGCTCATCAACCTCGGGCCCCAGCACCCGGCTACCCACGGGGTACTGCGGCTCGTGGTCGAGCTCGATGGCGAGACCGTGGTGCGGGTGATCCCCCATCTCGGCTACCTCCACTCCGGTTTCGAGAAGCTGGGGGAGTACCGGCACTACAACCAGATCATCCCGCTCACCGACCGCACCGACTATCTGTCCCCCATGGCGAACAACGTGGGCTTCGCGCTCGCCGCGGAGAAACTGATGGACATCGAGATCACACCGCGCTGCACCGTGCTCCGGGTGATCGCGTGCGAGATGAGCCGGATCATTTCGCACATGGTGTGGCTCGGCACGACGTCGATCGACCTCGGCGCATTCACCCCGTTTCTCTGGGCGTTCCAGGAGCGCGAGCGGATCTACAATCTCCAGGAAATGTGGACCGGTGCCCGGCTCACCACCAGCGTGACGCGCGTCGGCGGCATGATGGCCGACGTGCCCGACGCTTTCGTCGCCGGGCTCCGCGAATTCACCCAGACCTTCCCCCGGACGCTGAGCGAGATCGATCGCGTCTTGACGCGAAACGCCGTATGGGTGGGCCGGACGCAAGGCGTGGGCGCGCTCACCGCCGCGGAAGCGATCAACCACTCGCTCTCCGGCCCGATGCTGCGCGCTTCGGGCGTCCCTTTCGACCTGCGGAAGGACCAGCCGTACCTCGACTACGAGACGTACGACTTCGACGTCGTGGTGGGCGAGCACGGCGATGTGTACGATCGCTACCTCGTGCGGCTCGAGGAGTGTTCCCAGTCGAACCGCATCCTGCAGCAGGCGCTGGTGCGGCTGCCCGATGGCCCCGTCAACGTGGCCGACCCGCGCGTGATCCTCCCTCCCAAGTCGCGGGCCATGAACGACATGGAAGCGATGATCTACCATTTCAAGCAAGTCATGGAAGGTGTGAAGGCGCCGGTGGGCGAGGCCTACGTCGGAATCGAGAATCCGAAAGGCGAGCTCGGGACCTATCTGGTGTCGGACGGCACCGCGAAGCCGGTTCGCTGGCGCATCCGGCCGCCGTCGTTCATCAACCTCTCGGCCCTGCCCCGCATGGCGGAGGGGCACCTCTTGAGTGACCTGATCGCGATCAACGCGTCGGTCGACATCGTGATGGGTGAGGTGGATCGATGAGTGTCAGCCCGCATCCGATACCGCAGCCAGGCACGGAAGAGTACCAGCCGGTTTTCGCGGGCCCGACACTCGAGCAGCTGAGTGAGATCTTGAAGCGCTATCCCACCAAGCAGGCGGCCCTCCTGCCGGCGTTGTGGCTCGTGCAAGCGGCGCGCGGCTGGATTTCCGACCGCAACATGGCCGAGGTCGGCGAGGTGCTGGGGTTGACGGCGGCGTACGTGAAGGGCGTCGTGACCTTCTACACGATGTATCACCAGCATCCGGTGGGGAGGCACTTCGTGCAGGTGTGCACCACCTCGCCGTGCAATATCTGTGGCGCCGAGGCCGTCGTGAAGGCGTTGCTCGACGCGACCGGTGCCAAGGAGCTCGGCGCCACCAGCCCCGACGGCAAGTGGACGGTGATCGAGGTGGAATGCCTGGGGGCCTGTGGGTTCGCCACGCCGGTGCTCGTCAACGACGACTTCATCGAGTCCGTCACGCCGGACGGCGTGCCGGATCTCGTGAAGCGGTACAAGTAAATGGGGTACCCGCACAAGCCGCACCCGAAGGAGACCGTCGTCCTCTCCAAGCACTTCGGCGAGGCGGACGCCCGCACCTACAAGGGCTGGGTGAAGCGGGGTGGCTACGAGATGCTCGCCCAGGCCCTCACCCTGGAGCCCGCCCGGGTCATCGACGTCGTGAAGGAGTCGGGGCTGCGGGGCCGCGGCGGGGCCGGCTTCCCGACGGGGCTCAAGTGGTCCTTCATGCCCAAGGAGAAGAAGAAACCGCATTACCTGTGCGTGAACGCCGACGAATCCGAGCCCGGCACGTTCAAAGACCGCGAGATCATGCGCTGGACGCCGCATGCGCTGCTCGAGGGCGCCGCCATCGCGGCGCACGCAATTCAGGCCGAGGTGGCCTACATCTACATCCGCGGCGAGTTCACCGAGCCCTGGGCGGTCATGGAAAAGGCCCTCGCCGAGGCGACGGCCGCGGGCGTGTTCGGCGCCATCAAGCTCTATCTCCACCGCGGCGCGGGCGCCTACATCTGCGGTGAAGAGACGGCGCTCATGAACTCGATCGAGGGCAAGCGGGGCAATCCCCGGATCAAGCCGCCGTTCCCAGCCGCTGCGGGCGTGTTCGGCATGCCGACGACCATCAACAACGTGGAGACCCTCGCCGCCGTGCCGCTCATCCTCAAGAAGGGCGCGGCCTGGTACAAGGGACTCTCGCTCTCGTCTCCGAAGAGCACCGGCACCAAGCTGTTCTCCGTCTGCGGCCACGTGCAGAAGCCGGGCAACTACGAAGTCACGATGGGCTTCCCGCTCAAGGACCTGCTCTTCGACCTGTGCGGGGGGGTGCCGCCGGGCCGGACGCTCAAGGCGTGTATCCCCGGGGGCTCGTCGGTGCCGATCCTGAACCGCGAGGAGACCGAGGGCTGTCTCCTCGACTACGAGGGCGTGGTCGAGAAAGGCTCGATGCTCGGGTCCGGCGGCGTGATCGTATTCGACGATTCGACCGATATGGTCTACCAGATCATGCGACTCGCCCGGTTCTACGCGCACGAGTCGTGCGCCCAATGCACCCAGTGTCGCGAAGGCACCGCGTGGACCACGAAGATTCTCGAGCGAATCCTGTCGGGGCAGGGGAAGACGGCCGACCTGGATTTGCTGCTCGACCTCGCCGACAACATGACCGGGAAGACGATCTGTGTGCTGTCGGATTCCTGCGCCGCCCCAGTCGTGTCCGGAATCAAGAAGTTCAAGCAGGAATTCGAAGACTATATCGCGGGACGCCGGAAGCCCGTCATGGTCGCCTGATGGCCGACGAACTCGTCAACCTCACGATCGACGGCGTGCCCGTGAGCGTTCCCAAGGGGACGCTCGTGATCGAGGCCGCCAAGCAGGCAGGGGTGCTCGTGCCGCACTACTGCTACCACCCGGGACTGCCGGTGGCCGGCGTGTGCCGCATGTGCCTCGTGGACATCGAGAAGGCCCCGAAGCTGCAGATCGCCTGCGCCACGCAGGTGGCGGAAGGCATGGTGGTGCGTACGCAGTCGCCGCAGGCGAAAAGCGGCCGCATGGGCGTGCTCGAGCTGCTGCTCATCAATCACCCGCTCGACTGTCCCATCTGTGACCAAGCAGGCGAGTGCGAGCTGCAGGATTTCACGTTCCAGGAAGGTCGTCCCGCCACGCGCTACAGCCCCGACTACGCCAAGCGCTTCAACCCGGTCGAGGACTTCGGCCCCGACGTGCTGTACGTCCCGAACCGCTGCATCCTCTGCACCCGCTGCGTCCGATTCATGGAGGACGTGGCGAAAGAGCCCGTCCTCAACGTGTCCGAGCGGGGCGACCGTGCCTTCATTGGGATCCATTCCGATGGGCGCCTGGATCACCCGTGGGCGGGCAACGTCGTCGATCTGTGCCCCGTCGGCTCCCTCTTGTCCAAGGACTTCCTGCACAAGGCGCGCGCGTGGGAGCTCGACAAGGCGGCGTCCATCTGCACCGGCTGCTCGCAAGGGTGCAACGTCACCCTGGACACGCGCGAAAACGTCGTCGTGCGCGTGCGGCCGAGGCCCAATCTCGACGTGAACCGCTATTTCATCTGCGACCACGGGCGGATGAACTACCGCTGGATGAACCGCGGCGACCGGATCGAAGCCCCGTTGGTGCGGCGCGACGGTGAGCTGCACGCCACGGACTGGGACGAGGCGCTCGACGTGGTGGCGAGTCGGTTGGGCGGCGCGGGCGGCAAGACGGTCGCCCTCGTCTCCCCCAAGGCCTCGACGGAGGCGCTGTTTTTCGCCCGCGAGCTGTTCCGCGGGCACGAGTGGAGCGGTGCCTTCCAGGTCGTCATGGGTGAGGAAGCCCCGCTCGCGGGCGTCCCGAATCTCGCGCTCCGCGCCGAGCGGGCGCCGAACGGCCGCGGCGCCGAGCTGCTCGGGTACGGCCGGGACTATGCCTCGGCGCTCGCGGCAGCCGAGACCGCGGCCGTGGTGTTGGTGCTGGACGAGCCGGACATCGCCGTCCGCACGGCGGGGAAGCTCGTGTACGTCGGGACGGTGCTCCCCGAGCGCGCCCGGGACGCGGAGGTGGTGCTGCCGATCGCGAACGTGGCGGAGGAGGAAGGCACGTTCGTGAACCGGGACGGGCGCGTGCAACGCTACTTCCAGGCGAAGCCCGCGCCGGGAATGGCGCGGCCGGCGTGGTGGGTGTTTGCCGAGCTGGTCGCGACGCTGCAGGGCGGCGGGCATGTCGCGACCGCTGCCGACGCGTTCGACCGGCTGGCGGTGTCGGTAGATGCGTTTCGCGGGCTGTCCTATGGGCAGCTCGGCTTCGCGGGAGCGCCGGCGCCCGCGGCAGCGGTGCCGGCATGACCTTTTTCCTCATCAGCTCGATCGTCAAGATCCTCGTGGTCTTCACGGCCATCATGGTCGGCGTGGCGCTGCTCACGCTGGCGGAGCGCCGCATTTGCGCGTGGATGCAGGACCGGCTCGGCCCGAACCGGGTCGGCCCGCAGGGTTTGCTGCAACCGGCGGCGGACGGGCTGAAGAACCTGGTGAAGGAGGAAACCCTCCCCGCCCGAGCTGACAAGGTCCTGTTCATGCTCGCGCCGGCGATGTCCTTTATCCCGGCGCTCCTGACGTTCGCCGTGATCCCGTTCGCCACGCCGCTCCCCACACCCTGGGGCGAGGTAGAAATGGTCGTGGCGAACCTGCCGGTGGGATTCCTCTACATTCTGGCGTTCGGCTCGCTCGGCGTGTACGGCATCGTGCTGGCCGGGTGGTCGTCGAACAACAAGTACTCGCTCTTGGGCGGCCTGCGCGCGAGCGCTCAGATGATCTCCTACGAGATCGCCCTGGGCATGAGCACGGTGGCGGTGCTGCTGCTCGTGGGAAACGTGACGCTGACGGACGTGATCGCGAAGCAGTCGCAGTCGCTGTTCACATGGAACGTGTTCCCGCTGTCGCTCGCGTTCTTCATCTTCATCGTGGCCGCGTTCGCGGAGACCAACCGCCTGCCGTTCGACCTGCCCGAGGCGGAAGGCGAGCTGATCGCCGGCTACCACACCGAATACAGCGCGATGAAGTTCTCGATGTTCTACATCGCGGAGTACTCGAACATGGTCACGGCGTCGGCGCTCGTCACGACGCTGTTCTTCGGCGGGTACGACATCCCGTTCACGCACTGGGACAACACGCCGCCCTGGACCGTAGTGAAGCTGCTGGCCACGCTCGCGATGTTCTCGGTCAAGGTCGGTTTCTTCCTCTTCCTCTTCATCTGGGTGCGCTGGACCCTGCCGCGCTTCCGCTACGATCAACTGATGGCGCTGGGCTGGAAGGTCATGCTGCCCCTCGCGCTGGGTTACGTGACGGTCGTCGCCACCGCGATCTGGTTCCTGCACGACCAGCTCGGCTGGATGTACAACACACAGTTCGCACTCGCACTGTTCGGGCTGAACCTGTTGCTCGCGGTGCCGCTGTTCTTCGTGCTCGACCGCGGCCACATCATCGCCGGCTCGGTAGCAGAAGAAGGGGGACGGGCCTGATGGCGATCGGCGTGAAGGTGATGAAGCGGCCTGGGGCGGAGGTCTCCTATCTGCGCGCCACGCTCAAGGGCATGGCGCTCACGTTGAGCCACCTGTGGCGGCCCAAGGTGACCATGCAGTATCCGGAAGAAAAGAGCAGCAAGGACTGGACGCTCGCACCGCGCTGGCGCGGCACGCACCGCATGCTCACCGATGAGCAAGGACGGGCCAAGTGCGTCGCGTGCGGCCTGTGCCCCCAGATCTGCCCGGCCAACTGCATCAAGCTCGTGCCGGGCGAAGACGAACAGGGCAACCGCTATCCGCTGATCTACGAGATCGACGAGTTCCGCTGCGTGTTTTGCGGCTACTGCCAGGAGGTATGCCCCGAGGAGGCGATCCACGTGGGCGTGCACTACGAGAACTCGGAGTACTCGCGGGACCGGTTCGTGTACGACCTCGAGCGGCTGTGCGCGCAAACGCACCCGGTCTCGACACTGTGGGATCCCTCCGACCCGAAGGGCGAGTAGGTCGTGGACGGGACCCTGATCATCTTCTGGGCGTTCGCCGGACTGGCCGTCGTGAGCGCCCTGTCCTGCATCTCGCGCCGCAGTCCCGTGGCCAGCGCCCTGTGGCTGGTCGTCACGCTCTTCGCGCTCGCAGCGCTGTTCGTGTTGCTCGATGCGCAGTTCATCGCCGTGCTCCAGGTCCTGGTGTACGCGGGCGCCATCATGGTGCTGTTCCTGTTCGTGATCATGCTGCTCAATCTCGGCCGGCCGGGTCCCACCGACCTGAAGGGTCCGGCGGGCCTCGGGGTGGGTGTGCTACTCGCCGGGCTCCTGCTCGTGCAGCTGCTCGGGCTGCGCCGGGCGGCGCCGCCCCCGGGAATGGTGCTCGCGCCGGGGGCCATGGCGCGCGCCGCGGCGGAGCAGGGGATGGTGCCGGCCGTAGCGCGGCCGTTGTTCGGCGCCTACCTCGTGCCCTTCGAGATCACGAGCATCCTGCTGCTCGCCGCGATCGTCGGCGCCGTCGTGCTCGCCAAGCGGAAGCTCTGATGCTCCTCGGGCCGTCGCTGGCGGTGTCGGCCGCGCTGTTCGCGCTGGGGGTCGCCGGCGTGCTGCTGCGGCGCAACGCCATCGTCATCTTCATGTGCGTCGAGCTGATGCTCAACGCCGTGAACCTGACGTTCGTCGCGCTGGCACAGCAGCTCGGCGTGGCGGGTCAGATCTTCGTCTTCTTCGTCATGGCCGTCGCGGCGGCCGAGGCCGGCGTCGGGCTCGCGATCATGCTCGCGATCTACCGCCACCGGCAGACGGTCAATCTGCAGAACATCAACCTGCTCAAGGGCTGATGCCCGCGTTGCCCTTGTCCCTGCTCTGGCTGGTGCCGGCGCTGCCGCTCGCGGGCTTCGTCGTGAACGGCGCGCTCGCGCTCACCCGGCCGACGGCCAAGCGTGCGGTGTCGATCGTGGGCGTCGGCACGCTCGTCCTGGCGTTCGCCGCGGCCGCGTTCGCGGTGGCCGAGCTCGCGCGCCAACACCCGACGGCGCCGCTCGTGTTCCGCTACTGGGAATGGCTCCCCGCGGGCGACCTGCAGGTTGCGTTCGCGCTCCAGCTCGATCAGCTCGCGGCCGTGATGATCCTCGTCGTGACCGGCGTCGGCGCGTTGATCCACGTCTTCAGCGTCGGCTACATGTACGACGACCCGGGGTACGCCCGCTACTTCGCCTACCTGAACCTGTTCGTGTTCTTCATGCTGATCCTGGTGCTGGGCGCGAACTTCCCGGTCATGTTCGTCGGCTGGGAAGGGGTCGGGCTCTGCTCCTATCTGCTCATCGGCTTCTGGTTCAACGAGCAGATCAACGCCGACGCGGGCAAGAAGGCGTTCATCGTCAACCGGATCGGGGACTTCGGGTTCCTGGTGGCGATGTTCCTCATCTTCACGCACCTGGGATCGCTCGACTTCGAGACGGTCTTCTCCAAGGCGCCCGCCGCTTTCTTGCCCGGTGGGGCGGCGGCCACGGCAATCACGCTCTTCCTGTTCCTCGGCTGCACCGGTAAATCGGCCCAGATCCCTCTATACATCTGGCTCCCCGACGCCATGCAGGGCCCGACTCCCGTCTCGGCGCTGATCCACGCGGCCACCATGGTGACGGCCGGCGTTTATCTGGTGGCCCGGTGCGGCTTGCTGTTCGCGCTCTCGCCGCTTGGCAGCGCCGTCGTCGCCGGCATCGGCGCGCTCACCGCGCTGTTCGCGGCCACGATCGCCCTCAAGCAGTGGGACATCAAGCGCGTGCTCGCGTACTCCACGGTGTCCCAGCTCGGCTACATGTTCGTCGGCGTCGGCACCGGCGCGTATGCAGCCGGCATGTTTCACCTCGTCACCCACGCCTTCTTCAAGGCGCTGCTGTTCCTCGGCTCGGGAAGCGTGATCCACGCCGTGCATCACGCCTTGCATGCGACCCATACGCACGAGGACGCACAGGACATGCGCAACATGGGCGGGCTGGCGCGCTACATGCCGTGGACCGCGGCGCTCATGTGGATGGCCACGCTCGCGATCGCGGGGATTCCGCCGTTCGCCGGATTCTTTTCGAAGGACGAAATCCTCGGAGCCGCGTTCGCGGAGGCGGCGGTGCACCCCGCGTGGTACGCCTTCTGGGCCATGGGCATCGCGGCCGCCTTGCTCACCGCGTTTTACATGACGCGACTCATGCTCTACACCTTCCACGGCCCGAACCGCACCGGCGAGCACGCGGGAGACCACCTGCACGAGGCACCGCCTGTCATGACGGGACCGCTGGTCGTGCTCGGCCTGCTGACCGTGACCGGCGGCGCGCTCAACATCCCGGAGCTGTTCCACGGCCACGCCTTCCTCGAGCACTGGCTCGAACCGGTGACGAGCGCCGCACAACGCCTTCGGCCCGCGGTCGAGCTCGCGTCGTCGACCGAGTGGGCTCTGGTCGCGGGCGCGGTCCTGGTCGCCGCGTTGGGCATCGTCGGCGCGTTCCGCCTGCTCAAGCCGGAAGCCCTCGTGCCGGCGCGACTCGCGCCGCCCGAGACCGGCCTGGCCCGACTGCTCTGGAAGAAGTGGTACGTGGACGAGCTGTACGATGCGATCATCGTGCGACCGGTGATGTGGCTCTCGCGCGAGGTGCTCTGGAAAATCGTGGACGCGCGAATCGTGGACGGCCTGCTCGTGAACGGCACCGCCGCCGCATCGCGGGCCGTCGGGTGGTTGGGGAGCCGGCTGCAGACGGGTGAGGTGGGTGTGTACGTGGTGTTGTTCGTAATCGGCGTCCTGGCCGTGGTCGGCGCGGCGGTGCGGTAGCCCATGTACCGCCAGTGGGTGCTCACCGCGCTGCTCGCGTGGCCCGCGCTCGCCGCCCTCGTCGTGATGGTCGCGCCGGCGCGCTGGGCCAAGCACGTCGCGCTCGCGGCCAGCCTCGTCGAGTTCGCGATCTCGGTGCCTTTGTGGTGGACGTTCGCGCCGGCGGGCGGCTTCCAGTTCATCCTCGATGCGTCGTGGATTCCGAGCTGGGGGATCCGCTACACGGTCGGCGTGGACGGGATCTCGTTGTTCATGGTCCTGCTCACCACGTTCTTGGTCCCGCTGTCGGTGCTCGGCAGCTACGCCTACATCACGACGCGCGAGCGTGGATTTTATGCGCTGATGCTCGTGCTCACGACGGGCATGATCGGGGTGTTCGTGGCCCTCGATCTGTTCCTCTTTTACGTGATGTGGGAAGTCATGCTCATCCCGATGTACTTCATCATCGGGGTGTGGGGCGGGGAGCGCCGGCTGTACGCAGCCATCAAGTTTTTCGTGTACACGTTCTTCGGCTCGCTGCTCATGCTGGTCGCGATCCTGGCACTCGTCTACATCGTTGGCCAGCGCACCGGGGTGTACTCGTTTTCGTACACGCACCTGACGACGCACATCGGCGGACTCGGGCCGCTCGCGTTCTGGCTGTTCGGCGCCTTCTTCCTCGCGTTCGCGATCAAGGTGCCGATGTTTCCGTTCCACACCTGGCTTCCCGACGCGCACGTGGAAGCGCCCACGGCCGGGTCGGTGTTGCTCGCGGGTGTCCTGCTCAAGATGGGGACCTACGGGTTCCTGCGGTTCGCGCTGCCCTTGTTCCCGGCCGTCGCCCTGCATCCGGCGGTGCAGCGGGTCATCGTGGCGCTTTCGCTGATCGGCATCCTGTACGGCGGCCTGGTGGCGATGGTCCAGCCCGATTTCAAGAAGCTGATCGCGTACTCATCGGTCGCGCACCTCGGCTTCGTGATGCTGGGAATCTGGGCCCTGACGCTCCAGAGCGTGCAGGGCGCGCTCCTGGTGATGATCAACCACGGCATTTCGACCGGCGCGCTGTTCTTCCTGGCCGGCATGCTGTACGAGCGGCGGCATTCGCGCCTCATCGAAGCGTTCGGCGGAATCGCGAAGGTGGTGCCCCTGCTCGCGGCGGTGCTCACGATCGTCTCGCTATCCTCGATCGGACTGCCGGCCACGAATGGGTTCGTCGGGGAGTTCCTGGTGCTGCTCGGGACGTTCCGGACCTACCCCGTCGCGGCCACCATGGCGACGGCCGGCGTGATCGTTGCCGCGATGTACCTGCTCCCGGCGCTGCAGCGCGTGATTTTCAATCCACTCGACAAGAGCGTGAACGAGAAGCTCGCGGACCTGTCACCGCGCGAGATCGCGGTGCTCGTGCCGTTGCTCGCCTGCATCGTGTGGATCGGGGTGTACCCGAAGCCCATCCTCCAGCGGATGGAGCCGAGCGCCCAGCAGCTGATTCAGTCGGTGCGGGTCAACGCGGCCTCGACCACGGCGGCCCGGTGAGCCTCGACCTCGCGAACGCACGCGACCTGCTGCGGGCCTTGCTGCCCGAGCTGACGCTCACCCTGGTGGGAATGGTGCTCCTGCTCGTGATCGCGTGGCGGCATCGCACGGCCGCCGACCTGCGGGTGGCGGGGTGGGTCACCCTGGCGGGGCTCGCGGCGGCGGGAGCGGCGGCGTGGTGGCTGTGGTGGCACACGGCGCGCGCGATCGGAGCCCCGGCCATGATCGCGGTCGACGACTTCCGGTTCGTCGCGGACTGGTTGCTGCTCGGGACCGCGGGCCTGACCGTGCTGGTGTCGTTCGACTACCTCGAGCGCGAGCGCTTGCTCGTCCCCGAGTATCACGCCCTGCTGCTCTTCGCCACCTTGGGGATGATGCTCATGGTCGGCGGCGAGGATCTGATGGTGGTGTTCCTCGGGCTCGAGCTGATGTCGGTGGCGGTCTACGCGCTCGCGGGCATCAACCGACACAGCCCTGCCGCTGCGGAAGCGGCGCTCAAGTACTTCCTGCTGGGCGCGTTCGCCTCGGGGTTCCTGCTCTATGGGATTGCGCTGGTGTACGGCGCGACCGCGACGACCAACCTCAGTCAGATCGGTGTGCAGGTCCGGATCCTGGGCCTGGAAGACAGTCCGATGCTCCTGATCGGCCTCGGGCTCCTGCTCGTGGGGTTCGGCTTCAAGGTGGCGGCCGTTCCGTTCCACATGTGGGCGCCCGACGTGTACGACGGCTCGCCGACCCCGGTGACCGGATACATGGCGACGGCGGTAAAGGCCGCGGCCTTCGCGGCGCTGTTGCGCGTGCTGGGCGAAGCATTCGGGGGGGTTCCAGCGTGGCACCAGATCGTGTGGTGGCTCGCCGTCGCGACCATGGTGGTGGGAAACCTGGTCGCGCTGGCCCAACAGACCGTGAAGCGGATGCTCGCCTACTCTTCGATCGCTCACGCGGGATATCTGCTCGTCGCCGTCGCCACGGGGACGAGCGCCGGCTCGGCGGCCTTCATCTTCTATTTGGTCGCCTACACGCTGACGACGCTCGCCGCCTTCGCACTGCTGGCCGCCAAGGGACGGGATGGGGAGCGCGACGTGCGGATCGACGACCTCGCGGGGCTCGCGACCCGCCGACCGTGGCTGGCGTTCGCACTCGCCGTCTGCATGCTGTCCCTGCTCGGCTTCCCCGGGACGGCGGGGTTCATCGGCAAGTGGTACATCCTCGTCGCCGCGACGGCGGCGGGGCAGCTCCCGCTCGCCGCGATTCTCGTCCTTACGAGCGTGATCTCGGCAGGCTACTATCTCCCCGTGATTATGGCGATGTATATGCAGCCCGAGCCGTTCGAGCAGGCCCACACGGGCATGCGCATCGGTCGGCTGGGTGGCGCCGTGGTGGCGGTGTCGGTCGCCGGCTTGCTCGTGCTCGGCATTCGCCCGAACCGCCTGCTCGACCTCGCGAAAACGAGCGGCGACGGGTTGCGCCCCGTGCCGGCGGTTACCACCACCGCGCCGCCGTCGACCGGTCGCTGACGCCGGGAGCCCCCCATGAAGCTCCCTACAGCCATTTTTCGCGAGTACGACATCCGGGGCACCGTGGGCGACCAGCTCACGCCGGAGGTCGGGCGCGCCATCGGGCAAGCGGTCGCGACGCTCGGGTGGGAGCGCCTGGGGCGCGCCCCCCGGCTGGCCGTTGGGCGGGACAACCGACCCTCCGGACCCGCGCTCGCGCACGGCCTGATCTCCGGCATCGAGGCCGTGGGCGGCCACGGCGTGGACGTGGGCGAGCTGCCAACGCCGGCGCTCTACTTCGCGACCCATGTGCTCAACGTGGACGGCGGCGTCCAGGTGACCGGTTCACACAATCCGCCGGAGTTCAACGGGTTCAAGCTCGTGCTCGGTGGCGAAGCGGTTGCCGGCCCCGACATCCAAGGCCTTCGACGCCTCATCGACGAGGGACGCACCCCCGGTCGTCCCGGCGGGGGGCGCAGTGAGGACGGTTCGGTGTTGCCGCGCTATCGCGATGCCATCGTGCAGCGCAACGGCCCGCTCCCGCGCAAGGTCAAGGTCGTCGTGGATTGCGGTAACGGCGTCTCGAGCCTCATCGCGGTGGACACCCTCCAGCGCCTCGGCGCCGACGTCGTTCCGCTGTTCTGCGAGTCCGACGGTACCTTCCCCAATCATCACCCCGATCCGTCGGACCTGGAGAATCTGCGCGACCTCCAGGCGGCCGTCCGCCGCGAGCGCGCAGAGTTGGGGATCGCTTTCGACGGGGACGGCGACCGCATCGGCGCGGTAGACGATCGGGGTGGCCCCGTGCTCGGCGATCAGCTGCTCGTGTTGCTCGGCCGCGACCTGGCGCGCCGCATGGGTCCGGGCCACGCGGTGATCTTCGACGTGAAGTGCTCTGAAGTGCTGCCGCGCGAGCTCGCGCGGGCAGGCCTCGTGCCCACGATGTGGAAGACCGGCCACTCCCTCATCAAGCAGAAGATGAAAGAGACCCGCGCACCGCTCGCGGGCGAGATGAGCGGGCACATGTTCTTCGGGGGCGACTGGTACGGCTTCGACGACGCGCTGTTCGCCGCCGCGCGCTTACTACGGTACGTGGCGGACCAGGGAGGTCCCCTCTCGCGGCTGCTCGCCGACCTTCCTGTCACGGTCGCCACCCCGGAGCTGCGTGTCAATTGCGCCGACGACCGCAAATTCGAGATCGTGCAGCGGGCGGCCAAGCACTTCGCCGCCAAATACTCGGTGTCCACCCTCGACGGCGTCCGCATCACCTTCGCGCAAGGGTGGGGACTGCTGCGCGCGTCGAACACGCAGCCGGTGCTGGTGCTCCGCTTCGAAGCGGCCACCGAGTCGGCGCTCGCCTCCTACCGGACCGAAGTCGAGAGCTGGCTTGCCGCGCAGAGCCCGGGCGCGTGAAGCCCGTCGTCCGCCGCCGGGCACTGCTCGTCGGAGTCGGACTGTTGGTCGCGGTGCTCGTGGGCGGGCGCTGGCTCGCCCTGGAGACGGCCGAGCGGGCCTGGGGGGCGAGCCTGCCCGGCGGCAGCGCGTATCTCACGACGCGCGACTTCGCCCGGCTGGTGTCGGGGCTGCTGCTCGTCGGGGCGATCGCCTGGGGCACGGCGAATCTCCTCTTCGTGTATCGCTCCATCGGCTCCATGCAGCTGTCTCGCCGGCTCGGCGACCTGGAGATCGTCGAGGCGGTCCCGCAACCCCTGCTGCTCGCCGGTACGATCGCCTGCGGCCTGGCGTTCGGGTTCCTCCTCTCACTTGGCACGGGAGACTGGTGGATGGCGGCGGCGCTCGCGTCACGGCCGCCGACCTTCGGTGTCACGGACCCCGTCCTCCATCAGGACCTCGGCTACTATCTGGGACAGCTGCCGTGGACTGAACGGCTGCGGGAGCTCGCGCTGGTGGCGGTGGGCTCCGCCAGCGTCGTCGTCGCGCTGCTGTACGTGGGGATCGGCTCGCTGCGCTTCCGTCGTTGGCTGCCCTATGCCAACGCACACGCCCGCGCGCATCTCGGCGTGCTGCTCGCCTTGCTCGCGCTCACGCTCACGTGGGGCGCCTGGCTCGATCCGGCCGAGTCCGTCGCGGGACTGCACGGGACTCTCACGGGTCGCACGCTCGACGTGCGCCTCGCCGCCGCTCCGGTGGTCGCGGGCCTCGGCATCGCGGCCACGGTCGTGAGCCTCGTGTGGGGCCTGCGCGAGAGACCAATGCTGCTGCTCGTGGCCTGGAGTGCATTGCTCGTGGCGTCGCTGTTGGGATTCGCCGTCATTCCGGCCTCGCTCTCGAGCGCTGGGCCCGATGCGAGAGTCGCCACCGATCGCGACACGACCCTGGCAAGAGAGCGGCGGCGGTTCGAAGGGCTCGCGTTCGGCGTCACGACGCTTACGGACAGCGCGCCGCCGGGATTTCCAGACCTCGACGCAGCCACCACGGCCGTGCCCATCTGGGACACTCAGCGAGTCCTGGCGAAAGCCGCGACCCGACGCGACCTCGTCCGCCCGCCGGGGACACCCGCGGCGGCGGGCCTGTCGCCCCACTCCTTCGGCGCCGGAAGAGCCACCTGGGTCGTGGCGCTCAGGCCCGACCGCGACAGCGCCGCGTTGCAACAGCCGCCACCCGGCTGGGCCGCGGTGCACCGCGGCCCGTCGGCCCGCGTCGGGCGACCGGTCGCGGCCGTAGAGGATGACACACTGCTCGCGTTTGCCCCGGTCGCGACGCGCGACTCCACGACTTGGTTCGGCCCGCGCTTCATGGATTTCGCGGTCGCCGCCCCTGACAGCTGGCCGGCGTTCCGCCACACGGGAATCCCGCTGGCGGGGTGGTGGCGGCGAACCGCCCTCGCGTGGGCGCTCCAGAGCCCCGCGCTAGCCCGCCGAGAGACTGACGGCCTGGTGCTCCTGTGGCGACGGGACGTCCCGGAGCGCCTCGGGCGGCTCGCACCGTTCGCTGCGTTCGCCGACGCCGAACCCGTGGTGGCCGACAGCGCCCTGTGGTGGGTGGCGTACGGCTACTTCGAAGGGGACGGGTTTCCGCTGGCCCGTCCGGTGGTCGGGGCCGGGGGCGATTCGCTGCGCTACCTGCGGGCGGGCCTGCTCGGCACCGTGAACGCCGCCAGCGGTGACACGCGCCTGTACCTCGCCCCCGGTGCCGACTCGCTGGCCGCCGCGTGGGCGAAGCTCCTCGCGCCCCTGATCCGACCACTCGACAGCCTGCCGCGGGCCCTGCGCGCGCAGCTCCCGTTCCCCGTGCGAGCGTTCCGCGCGGCGACGGCGCTCGTGGAGCGCTGGCGCACCGACACCGTGGCGTGGAGCGCGCGACCGAGGGAGCCGTTCGAGATCGTAGCGCCGAGCACCGACGGGGCGACCGACGCACCCAGCGTCTGGATGGGCCAGGCATTCGAAGCCGGAAGCACGTTCGCCGCGCTCGTGTCGGCGACGATGGCACGCGACGGACCTCGGCTGTTCGTGTGGCGCCCCAATCCGGCCCCGCGTCTGCCGCCAGTGCTCGTCGGGTCCCCCAACACGACGGCGCCCGGCGTGCCCCGCCTCTGGAACGCGGCTCGCGCCCTATTCTTCGAGCAGGCGCTGTTCAGCCAGTCGGCCGCCGGGGGTCCGCCCACCGGCATCGACACGGTGTTTCTTTCGTGGGGGGAGCACCGCGGCCAGGGCAGGAGCGTGGCGGCCGCCCTCCGGAGCCTGCTCTCCCCGAGTGGCGAGGCGCCCGCGCCCGCCGACACGGCGCTCGCGGCGCGGTGGCGACGGGCGCAGCAGCTCGCCGCGCAGGCCGACGCGGCCCTCGCCGCCGGCGACCTGGAGGCCTTCGGCCGCTTGTATGGCCAGTTGAAGGAGCTGCTCGGCCTGGGGCGCCGCAAGCTTGCTCCCATCCCCGAGCGCCGCTAGGTTGCGCCGCCGTGAACGCTCCTCCCGGTACTATCGTCGTCGCGCTCGGCGGCAACGCCGTGGCCCCTCCGGGGGAGCGGCCCACCATCTCCAATCAGTTCCGCCACACGCGGGCGAGCCTGGCGCCGATCGTGGACCTGGCGCGTCAGGGATGGCACATCGCGCTGGTCCACGGCAACGGCCCGCAGGTGGGAGACGAGCTGGCCCGGAACGAAATCGCGGCCGACCAGGTCGAGCCGCTGCCCCTGGGTGTGCTGGTCGCCGCGACCGCCGGTTGGATGGGCTATATGATCCAGCAGTCCCTGCAGAACGCGCTAGCGCGGGCCGGCGTCACACGCCAGGTCGTCACGTTGATCACCCAGACCCTGTGCGATCCGCACGACCCGAATCTGCGCAGTCCCACAAAGCCGATCGGCCACGCGCTCGATCCCGTGCGGGTGGCACGACTCCAGGCGCGAGGCGTTTCTGTAAAGGAAGAGCAGCGGGGCAGCTGGCGCCGGCTCGCGCCGAGCCCGAGGCCCAGCGCCGTGGTCGAGCGGGAGATGATTCACCACCTCGTCGCCGCGGGGCACATCGTGGTGGCATGTGGCGGCGGCGGGCCGCCCGTGTACGACGACCCGACGCTCCGCCTGGAGGGGCTGGACGCCGTGGCCGACAAGGACCGCGTCGCGGCCATCCTCGGGCGGGAGATCGCCGCCGACGTGCTGCTGATCCTGACGAACGTAGACGCCGTGTACCACGCCTATGGTACGCCGCAACAAAAAGCGATCCGCCGCCTGAACCTCGCCCAGGCGGATCACCTGCTCGCCGGGAAGGAGCTCGGCACCGGCAGCATGCGTCCGAAGGTCGAAGCCGCAGCCGACTTCGTCCGCGCGGCCGGGGGTGAGGGCGGGCGGGGCCACCGTGCCATCATCGCCGAGCTGGCGCAGGGGCTCGCAGCGTTGCAGGGCGAAGCCGGCACCACCATCACGAGGGACGGAGCGTGAATCTCCACGAATACCAGGCGCGCGACATCTTGCGGCGGCACGGCATCCCCGTGCCGCCCGGGGAGGTCGCCACGACGGCCGACGAGGCCCGCGCGATCGCCGTGCGCCTGGGCGGCGGTCGCGTCGTCGTCAAAGCCCAGGTACACGCCGGCGGGCGGGGCAAGGCCGGCGGCGTGAAGCTCGCCGCGAACGCGGAGGAGGCCGCGGCGCAGGCCGCCAAGATCCTGGGCATGACTATCAAGGGCCTCCCGGTGCGCAAGGTGCTCGTGGCGCCCGCGGCCGATATCGCCTCCGAGAGCTACGTGGGCATCATCGTCGACCGAACGTCCCAGCGCCCCGTGCTGATGGTGAGCGCCGCCGGCGGCATCGACATCGAGGAGGTGGCCGCCAAGACACCGGAGAAGATCCATCGGCTGGCGGTGGACCCGCGCTATGGCCTGCTCGCGCATCAAGCGCTGGGGCTCGCGTTGAAGCTGTACCGCGACATGGCGCAGGCGCGCGCCGCGGCGGACATCATGCAACGACTGTATGCGGCCTTCTACGCCGTAGGCGCATCGCTGGCGGAGATCAATCCCCTCGTGACGACGCGTGACGGCGCCGTCGCCGCCCTCGACGCGAAGATCGTGGTCGACGACAACGAGCTCGACCGCCATCCCGAGATCGCGGCGCTGCGCGAC
>Ga0075424_100001419_pt1 | contig 21002 bp, 13 predicted proteins | sample SoiMethybrSBSTD3_FD_75301 | JGI IMG/M metagenome (GOLD analysis project Ga0075424, IMG submission 75301) | Bulk soil microbial communities from a Populus tree surrounding site in Tennessee, USA - Soil MetaG P. TD hybrid SBSTD3 | ecosystem: Environmental > Terrestrial > Soil > Tree plantation... | reverse complement strand
AGTGCCGGCGTCCGTGAGGGCGGGACCAGCATCTCGGTCAAGCGCAAGCGTGCCCACATCAGCGCGGTCGACGAGGGGCCGACGGTGATCAAGAAGAAGTACCGCAGCCGTTACGTATCGACGGTGCCTGAGAGCCGGTCGGTGCTCATCAAGAAGAAGAAATACCGCACCCGTTACGTGGCGGCCGCGCCTGAGAGCCGGACGACGGTCATCAAGAAGCGGCGCGCCGGTGTCGTGGTCGGCGGGTCGGTGAGCACCCGCACGCGCGTTGCACGTGAACGCGCGAGCAGCACCTCGATCCGGAGCAGCTCGAGCACGCAGCAACAGGGCGTATCGGCCCGGACCAATGCGGGCGGATCGATGAGCACGAGCGGTGCCTCGAACCAGAACCGCACCACCACGGGCCAAGGCCAGGGCCAGAGCCAGCGTCAGCCGAGCGGCGCGCGGCGGAGCGGTGGTTCCTCGGGCGGGTCGTCTGGCGGATCGTCAGGCGATATGAACAAGAATCCTTAATATCCCTCACCAAATCGGGCGGGACGCTGGCACGCGGCGTCCCGTTCCTTTTCAGTCGCACATTCGCCCGTTGCTGATCGACTAATCTCCCATCCGACCAAAGATGACGATTGACGTCGTACCGCGGCGCCGGATCAATCCAGGATCTGACTCAGAAAGAGTTTCGTCCGTTCATGCTGGGGCCGGGAGAAAAACGCCTCCGGTGTGTTGATCTCGATGATCTGGCCGGCGTCCATGAACACCACCCGGTTGGCGACCTCGCGCGCAAAGCCCATTTCGTGCGTCACCACAAGCATGGTCATGCCGTCGCGCGCGAGCTCCACCATCGTGTCGAGGACCTCCTTGACCATTTCCGGATCAAGCGCTGAGGTCGGCTCGTCGAACATCATCAGCTTCGGGCCCATGCAGAGCGCGCGCGCAATGGCGACGCGCTGCTGCTGGCCGCTCGAGAGCTGACTCGGATACTTATCGGCCTGCTCGGGAATCCGAACGCGCTTGAGATAGTGGCGCGCGATCTCCTCGGCCTCCGCTTTCGGCATTTTGCGAACGTGGATCGGCGCCAGCGTGCAGTTCTCCAGCACCGTCAGATGCGGAAAGAGGTTGAACTGCTGAAACACCATGCCGACTTCGCGGCGAACGATGTCGATGCGCTTGAGATCATTCGTGAGGACGATCCCATCGACCACCACCTCACCCTTCTGGTAGGGCTCGAGCCCGTTGACGCAGCGCAGGAGAGTCGACTTGCCGGAACCGGACGGACCACAGATGACGACGCGTTCCGCGCGCCCGACCGTCAAGGAGATGTCCGACAGCACGTGAAATTCGCCGAACCACTTGTGCAGATGCCTGATTTCGACGGCAAATTCGCTTGTAACCCGGCCAAGCTCCGGGTCTTCCCCGCCCAACCCCGCGGGAGTCATAGCGCCCTCTCCATTCAACGGCGTTCGCCGGCGGCGAGCCGGCGCTCGAGGCTCGTCGCATAGCGCGACATCGAATAGCAGCACAGGAAAAAGAACAGTGCCGCGAACGCATAGCCGGTCGTGCTGGTCACCGGCGTCGCCCACTTGGGATCCGCACGTGCGACCTCGATAGTCCGCAGGAAGTCGAAAATCCCGACAAAAAACACAAGCGTCGTGTCCTTAAACAGCGCCACATAGCTGTTGAGGATGTTCGGAATCGTCACGCGCAGCGCCTGCGGCAGCACGACGAGACCCAAGGTACGCCAATAGCCGAGCCCGAGCACGTAGGCGGCTTCCCACTGCCCCTTTGGAATCGCCTGTAGTCCCGCGCGCACCACCTCGGCCATGTAGGCCGAGGAGAACAGCGCCACGCCGACGAGCGCGCGAACGAGCTTGTCGGGCGACCAGGCCGGCGGCACGAACAACGGCAACATGACGCTGGCCATGAACAGCACGGTAATCAATGGGACACCGCGCACAAGCTCGATGAAGGCAATCGACAAGACCTTGAGCAGCGGCATCTGCGAGCGCCGGCCAAGCGCCAACAGAATTCCGAGTGGGAGCGAGATCACGATCCCGACCCAGCCGACCACGATGGTGATCAGAATCCCGCCCCAGCGCGCAGTATCCACGATCTCCAGCCCGGCCGGCGGCAAGCCATATAATAAGAAGAATGAAGTCACCGGCAGGACGACAAAGAAATAGAACGCGCCCAATCCCCGCCGTGGCGCATCGAGCCACAGCAGCCACGCTGTGCCGAACGCCAGCATGATGAAGAACACATCGACCCGCCAGCGGTCCGAAATCGGATAGGAGCCGTAGGTGAAGTAGGCGAGACGGTCGCGCACGAATGCCCAGCAGGCGCCGACATGCGGATGCGCCGGCAAAGACAGGCACGCTTCCCGGTCGGCTCCGGTCCATACCGCATCGACAATCAAGAAACGGATCACCGGCGGGATCACCCAGGCAAGCAGCAGGACGATCAGCACCGTCAAGAAGCTGTTGAAAGGCGTCGAGAACAGATTGGCCCGCAGCCACCCGATCCAGCCGACGGACGCCATCGGAGGCGGCAGGTCCGGAGCCGGAGCGCTGCGAACGAATGCAAGCGCGCCTCGTTCGGCCGGGTCGCTCGTCGTTTGCGCGATCATGGCGTCAGCGCTCCACCAGCGCCATGCGGGCATTGTAGATGTTCATCAGAAAGGACGTGCCAAGGCTGATCGATAGGTAAACCGCCATCGTGATCGCGACGATCTCGACCGCCTGGCCGGTCTGGTTGAGCACCGTGCCGGTGAAGATCTGCACGAGATCCGGATAGCCGATCGCAACCGCGAGCGAGGAATTCTTCGTCAAGTTGAGATATTGGTTTGTCAGCGGCGGGATGATGACCCGCATGGCTTGGGGCACGATGATGAAGCGCAGCGCGTACAAGCGGCGCAGCCCGAGCGCATAAGCAGCCTCCACCTGTCCGCGCGGAACGGCTTGCAGGCCGGCGCGCACCACATCAGCGATGAACGCCGCGGTATAAATGACCAAGCCGACGACAAGCGCCGCCAGTTCGGGCAGGATTTCAATGCCGCCACGAAGATTGAATCGGCTCATCTGGGGGTATTCGAACGTGACATGGGCACCGCTTAGAAGAAATGCGGCGATCGGAAAGCCTAAGACCAGGGCCGCAGCGCCCACCGCAACGATGCGACGGTGCGGCGCGAGCGCCGCCAGAATTACAGCTCCGACGAGGCCCAGGGCGAAGGCGATCAACATTGTCTCTCCGGCACCCGCGAAATCCGGAGCCGGCAGAAAAAGGCCGCGGTTGTTGAGAAAGACGCCGCCCGGCAACCGGATGCTCTCACGAAAATCGGGCAACGCCTTGAGCACCGCGTTGTACCAGAACAGCAGCTGGAGCAGCAGCGGGACATTGCGGACGAGCTCGACGTAACCCGTCGCGCAACGCTCCACCAGCCAGTTGCTCGACAGGCGCGCAATCCCGATGATGAAGCCAAGGATAGTCGCGAACACGATGCCTAAAACGGCAACCAGCAACGTGTTGAGCAGCCCGACCCAGAACGCCCGCCCATAGGTCGAGGTCGCGGAGGAATAGTCGATCAGCGTCTGGCTTATATCGAAGCCTGCCGGCTGGTTCCAAAAACCAAAGCCGGTCGCAACATTGGCGCGCGCGAGATTGTTGGCCGCCGCTCGCACGAGCAGGTAGGCGACGAGCGCCAGAACTCCGAACAGAACGAGCTGAGTCGCGAGTCCGCGGAATCTCGGGTCGCGGGCGAGCGGTATTTTCGGTGGACCGCTCTCCACGCCAAGCGCCATAGCCTACTCACATTGCGCGTCAGCGGATCGGCGGCGCGTATTGCAGTCCGCCTTTGGTCCATAGCGCATTCAAGCCGCGGGTGATCTTGAGCGGCGACCCCTGCCCCACGTTGCGGTCGAATATTTCGCCGTAATTACCGACGAGCTTTACGATTCGATGAACCCAATCCTTGGTGAGCCCGAGCTGCTCGCCGAAATTGCCTTCGGCACCGAGCAGCCGTTTGATTTCCGGATTATCCGACCGCATCTGCTCGTCGACATTCGCCTTGGTCACGTTCAGCTCCTCGGCGTTGACCATGGCGAAGTGCACCCATTTGACGACGTCGAACCACTGGTCGTCGCCCTGGCGAACGAAGGGAGCGAGCGGCTCCTTCGAGATGATCTCCGGCAGCACAACGTGATCGTCCGGCTTGGCGAGCTTGAGCCGCACGCTGTAGAGGCCGGACGCATCGGTCGTAAAGGCATTGCAACGGCCCGTCTCATAGGCGTTCACAGCCTCTTCCAGCTGCAGGAACGTGACGGTCTTGAGCCGCATCTTGTTGGTGCGGAAATAGTCGGCGAGATTGAGCTCCGTCGTGGTTCCCTGCTGAACGCAAATGGTGGCGTCATTGAGCTCGAGCGCCGAGTTGACCTTCAGGTCCTTGCGAATGATGAAGCCTTGCCCGTCGTAGTAATTTACCGCCGCCGCGTTGAGTCCAAGCTGGGTGTCGCGCGACAACGTCCACGTGGTATTGCGCGCGAGCACGTCGACGTCGCCAGATTGCAGCGCCGTGAAGCGGTCCTTGGCGGTCAAGGCGACGAATTTGACCTTGTTCGAGTCGTTGAGCACCGCAGCTGCAATCGCGCGGCAGAGATCGACATCGAGGCCGGTCCAGTTGCCTTGCGAATCGGGCAAGCCGAATCCTGGCAGCTGGCCATTGGCCCCGCAATTGAGCGTCCCGCGTTTCTTGACATCATCCAGCGTCGCGGTTGCGGCCGATGTCGCCGCCGCGGCCGCCAGCAGGCATGCAGTCACGCAGACATTCACAAGACGGTTCATGCCGAGGCTCCTCGGCGAACTCGAAAGCCCGCCATTTCGTTAATGTGTCCCGCTTTCGCATTGCATATCAAAACGATTGCCTATCGAGGTCAAGGGCTTGCGAGGGGTTGACGGCAATGGCCGGGCCTGGGGTAAATGCGTATAGCGGCCGTGCAGACGCCACCTGCGGCCGAGGAGCCCGCCATGAACAAGAATTCCGACGATAAAGCATCGCGCGAGCTCCGGCCCGATACAATGCTCACCGTCGGCGGGCGCGATCCCTTTGCCCATCACGGTTATGTCAACACGCCGGTCTATCACGCCTCCACTCTCCTCTATCCGAGCGCAGAGGATTTCCTCGCCCATCGCGGACGCTATCAATACGGGCGGCGCGGCACTCCGACGTCGGAAGCTCTGGAAAACGCCATCCGCGAGCTCGACGGCCCCGCCTGCGCTGCGGTGGCATTGCTGCCATCGGGATTGGCGGCCGTCTCGGCGGCGCTGCTCGCGGTGCTGCGCGGCGGCGATCACGTTCTCATGACCGATAACGTCTATTGGCCGACGCGGAAGTTCTGTGACGGCGTTCTCACGCGCTACGGCATCACCACGACCTACTACGATCCGCTGGTGGGCGCGGACATTGCGCAGTTGATGCAACCCAATACTCGCGTGGTATTCGTCGAAGCTCCCGGGTCGCTGACCTTCGAGATGCAGGACATACCCGCGATCGCCGCAGCCGCCCATGCCAAGGGCGCCATGGTATTGATGGACAACACCTGGGCGGGTCCGTTGTATTTCCGTGCCCTCGAGAAGGGCGTTGATCTTTCGATCGTCTCGGGCACGAAATACTTCGGTGGCCACTCCGACGTGATGCTCGGCACGGTGTCGGCAAATGCCGCCGGATCGAAAGCCCTCAAGGATTTCGTCGGCACGGCCGGCCTGTGCGTCGGTCCCGACGACATTTATCTCGGCTTGCGCGGTCTGCGCACCATGGGCGTGCGGCTTGCGCGGCACTACGAGTCGGGACTGAAAGTCGCGCGCTGGCTGCGCGAGCGCCCGGAAGTCTCGCGCGTGCTGCATCCCGCCCTCGAAAGCAACCCCGGACACGCGATCTGGAAGCGCGACTTCACCGGCGCCTGCGGCCTGTTCGCGATCGTGCTCAAGCCGATGCCGCAGCGGGCCGCCAATGCCTTTCTCGACGCATTGACGCTGTTCGGGATTGGCGCCTCATGGGGCGGATATGAAAGCCTCGCCATTCCGTTCGACGTCGCCGCCGCGCGCACGGCAACACGCTGGGCGCCGGGCGGACCGGCGATTCGCTTTCATATCGGACTCGAGGACGTATCGGATCTTATCGCCGATCTCGAGCGCGGCTTTGCGGCGCTTGCGCTTGCACGGGCATGAAACGGTACGGCGCAGATGTCACGCCGGCGCGCCGGCGCGCCGCTCGCGATAAACGAAGTACAGATTCCTGAGATAGACGAAGACGCCGAACCCCTGGCCGAGAATGAACACCGGATCCTTGATCGAAAGCGCATAGCCGAACAAGAGAAGACCGCCGCCGATCGAGAAGAACCAGAATGCGATTGGAATCACGCTCTTTCGCGCGCGCTCGGTCGCAATCCACTGCACGACGAAGCGCATCGTGAAGAGCGCCTGCCCTGCATAGCCGATCAGCACCAGCCAAGTGAGCTTGATGACGAACACGTTGTAGAGGTAACTCCCGACCTCGCGCGAGAGATCAACCAACATCGCTCAAAACCTCCGAAACCTGCGGCACACGTTTCTTGCGCCTGATCAGCCACCACACGCCGGCCAGATCGAGGATCCCGATCCACAACCGGTCCCACATTCCATAGTTCGAAACGCCGTGGCGACGTTCGCGGTCGACGACATCGACGTAGGCGATCTCGTATCCCTCGCGCCGCACCAGCGCCGGCAGAAAGCGGTGCAGCCCATCGAAATAGGGCAGCGCAAGAAAGACGTCGCGCCGGAACGCCTTGAGGCCGCAGCCGGTATCGCGCGTGCCGTCGCGCAGCACCGCGCCGCGCACGCCGTTGGCGATGCGCGATTGCAGCTTCTTGAACCCGCTCGCCTTGCGACCGACGCGCTGTCCCGCGACCAAGCCGACACGCGCCCCGCCCTGCTCGAGCGCATCGATAAGCGTCGGCACGAATTTCGGATCATTCTGTCCGTCGCCATCGAGGGTCGTAACGATGGCCGCGCGCGCCGCCGTCACTCCGGTGCGGATGGCCGCGGACTGGCCACATGACATGGCATGTTTGACCTGCCTCACGTAAGGACGCACACGCGCGAGCGCGGTGAGCTCGGCCTCCGTTTCATCGGTCGATCCGTCGTTGACATAGACGATTTCGAACGCGCGGCGTCCCAGGGCCGCCGCAATCTCCTCGACGAGCGGTCCAACATTCCCGGCTTCGTTGCGCACCGGCACGACCACGGATACGGCCGGTGCCGCCACTGCCAGCGTATTTGCCTCGCTCATCGTTCATCCCGTGCGGCCAGAGCGCTTGCCATTGGAACGCACTCCGGATTCCGTGTTCGGTGCGTTCGGGCGGCAACGCGGTGTCCGTCTCATGCCTGGGCGGACTTTTGCCGGAAATAGCTCGATGGGTCGGGTTCTATTGGGCGAACAGCGCGCGGGCAACCCTTTTGATCCGGCGGAAGGATGGCCCCGGCATCGGCCGTACCACGCCGTCGCTGCCGATGTAAAAGCCCAGCCGACGCGCTGCGAACCAATCGCGTACCAGGATCGCCCCGAACGCGCCGAACGCCGCCCCCGCCAAGACATCGCTCGGATAATGCGCGGAAACGATCACGCGGCTCGCCGCAATGACGAGCGCGTAGACCCACAGCGGCGGCCGCGCACGCGGAAATATGAGACCGACGGCCACCAACGTCGCGAAGACATTGGTGGCGTGACCGGATGGAAAGCTCGCATAGTCCGAGCGCCACGAGAGCGGATCGAAGGCGAACGGGCCGAATTCGGATGGGCGGATTCGGCCGATGATGCGTTTGAGGATCGAATCCGCCAGTCCGGTGAGTGCGATTGCTGCGAACATGTAGCCGAGCCGTACGGCCGCCATCGCGAGCACGCCACGCGATAGATGTCCGAGACGCGGAGAGCTCAGGACGGACACGACGACGAGCAACGTGGCGAGCGGAACCAGCGGCCAGACGCCCCGGCCGAAATCGGTGATTTCGTTGAAGACGGTATTGACCCGCACGGGAAGCATAGCGACGGCGCGCATGGCCGCTGCGTCGACCCAGATCATCAGCGCCACGATGACGATCGCAATCAATGCCGACCACGCGGCGAAGCGCCGCCATGCCGGGACGAGCTGGCGCGCGCGTCCGCGCGGCGCCCGCAAGGGCGTCACGATCCCGGCGACGAGATTGGCGAGGATGTAATTCCGAGTCGGCACCTTGGAGCCTACGGTTGGTGTTTGAGTCGACATGGTCGGCAAGATGTTCAGCCCGCCCGTGGACGCGAAAGCGGCCAATATGATGGCAGCCCTCCTCACGGGCTCAGCCCGCGACCTCGTCCGTCATTGCTTGCGTTCCGCGCGATACACGGTGACCGCGATCTGCCGACCGGTGCTGATATTGACTCCCTCCACGCGCATACCCTTGGCGTAGCGCAAGCCGATCGCATCGGCGCGTTGCGCGAACGACCGCTCCTGCCGGCTTTCGATGAAGGCGAAGCGACAACCGCCGGGTTTGAGGAACTCGGCTGCCTCCGGACCACTCGCATGCCTGAGATCGGTCCCCGTCAGGAACACCAGGCTCGGTTCGTGGTAGCCGGCGGTCGCGACCATTGGATCGTCGCATCCCGCGGTGAAGCGGATGTATTTGGACAGGTCATTGGCCGGAAACAGCCGAGGGATCGATGCGAAAGTGGCGCCGAAAATTCCCCACGCAATGAGGACCGACGCTGCGGCCGCGCGAAGCAACGAGATCTCGGCGCCATCCACCTGAAAGAGCCGCCACGCGAACAGGCTGACGATCACGGCCGCGACGAGAAACGGCCAAGCGGCAAAGCCGGGCTGCTGCCCGATCTGGATATGCAACGCGAGTGCCGCGATCGCGAATGCGATGGTCAAAACAAACCACCACGCGGGCGCCGTCATGAGCAAGCGCTGTCGCGACAATGCATGGCTATCGACCGCTCCGGCGATCAGAATCGCGATCGCGGGATAAAGCGGCAGCACGTAATGCGGAAGCTTCGTGGCTACGATTTCGAGCACAACCCACGCGGGGACGATCCAGGCGATGAGAAATTTCGCCCCCGGCTCGCGGCGAGCGCGCCAGACGCCGGGCGTTGCCAGCCCAGCCAGCATAGCTCCGGGAAAAAAGGTCACCCAGAACAATGCCAGATAAGTGCCTGGCGGCGCGCCATGGGACTCCTGGCCGCTGCCCAGCTTTGCGAAGAGATCATGTCCCAGCGACTCGGTGAAGAAGCTGACGCCGCTCTTCGCGATGATCGCGGCAAACCACGGCAGCACGAGGAGGAGCAGCCAGGCCACGCCGGCCGCCGGCTTCAGACGCATGAGCCAGACTCCTGACCGGTCGATGGCGACCAGCGTTGCGGCAGCGAGGCAGACGAACATCAGGATCACCGGGCCCTTCAGCAGCACGCCGCCGGCGATGGCGGTCCAGAAAATGGCTGGAAGCCGCCACGGATGGGAGGTGTCGTGATGAGTGTCACGGCCGCCAAGATAGGCTCGCCCGAGCGCTCCCATGGCGGCCACGATGGTCGACAGGAGCACGGCGTCGGTCTTCGCGAGGCGCGCCTCCGCTCCGAGCAAGATCGACGTCGCCATCATGATGGCCGCCAGCACGGCGGCCCGGCGGGACACGAAGGCGAGCGCCGCCCAGTAGGTCAGGAGCACCGCGCCGATCGCGCCGATGAGCGAGGGAAACCGGTAGAGAAAGATGCGCGTGTGCGCCCGCGGCACACCAACGGCATCGCCGATTTTAACGAACCCGGCCTGCAGCCAGTAGATGCCGACGGGCTTTTTGTAGCGGCTCTCGTCCTGGAAGCGGATGTCGACATAATCACCGCTCTCGATCATCTGCTTCGTCGCCTGGGCGAAGCGCGCCTCATCGCGATCGACCGGCGGGATTATGAAAAAGCCCGGCAGGAAGGTCAGCAGACACAGGGCGACCAGCAACGCCGCGGCGCGCCCATGCGATGCGGCCGCACGGTCGAGCAACGTCTTGAGGCCCGGCCTGAGCAAAATTCGCTCTTTGTCGACGAGCGACACCATTCCACCCCGCCCCGCCAAATGCACGGGGACAGTAGATAATTTCCATGCGGCAGGAAAGCGGAGACGGCTGCGGCGAGAACGCTATTGCATGCGCACAATGACGCTGTCGGCCGCACCCTTGGCGTCCATCACGGTGAGGCGCACGAAGCCGGGTCCTTCGGGCGTAACGACGATCGTGCGCCGGTGGACCGAAGCAGGAAGCGGGACACCATTGACGAGGACGGTCAGCGGCTGAGTGCCCCCGGAGATCTTGAGCGCGATCGGCTCCGGCACCTGGCCTGCTGCGACCTCGAGCCGCGCCCCATTGGGAGGGAACATGATCTTGAGCGGCGCCTCGGTCCCCTCCCCCGGCAACCCGCCCGATCGGAACCGCTGGAGCGGAACCGGCAGCTTGGCATTTGTCGCGAAGATCGTGTTGCGCGGTGGATGGGGGAGCGTCGCGATCAGCTTGCCGGAACGCGCGAAGGCGTCGAACAGTATCGGTGCCGCGACCGCGCGGCCGACCAGACCGGGAACCGGGGCGCCATCCGGCCGGCCCACCCAGACGCCGATCGTGCGTTTGCCGTCGAAACCTACCGACCACGCGTCGCGGTAGCCATAGGACGTGCCGGTCTTGAAGGCGATGCGATCGCCGATGGCGTTTTCCGGGGGCGGCGTGCCGAGCAGGATGTTGTCGACATACCACGCGGCAATCGGCTCCATGAGACGGCGCGACTGGGCCGGCTCCGCGCTTCCGACTTGCCGCTCGGTCAAAGCAACGGTCGACCCCAGCCGCGCCAGCCCGGCATAGAGCTTGACGAGATCGGCGAGCGTGACGCCGACGCCACCGAGGCCCATCGCGAGCCCAGGCACTTCGCCCTTCGGAAGGACCAGCGCGCCGCCGGCCTGCCCGAGACGCGAGGTAAACCGGCTCGCGCCGACTTTGTCGAGCACCGCAACGGCCGGGACGTTGAGCGAGAGCTGGAGCGCGCGACGCACCGTGACGGTGCCTTGGAACGTGAGATCGAAATTCTCCGGCGCGTAGACGCCATAGCGCGCCGGCCGATCCTCGACGAGCGTCTCCGGATGAATGAACCCGTCTTCGAAGCCCAACCCATAGATGAACGGCTTGAGCGTCGAACCTGGCGAGCGCAGCGCGCGCGTCATGTCGATCTGACCGGCGCGGCGCTCGTCAAAATAATCTGCCGAGCCGACATGCGCCAAAACCTCGCCGCTCTCATGGTCGACAGCGAGAATCGCAACCGAGACGTCAGGGCCGAGCGCGCGCGCCCGCTCACGGGCGAGATCTTCGAGGCTCTTCTGCCAGACCGCATCGATGGTGAGGCGGTGGAGCTTCATGTCGGACGCTTCGGCAACGGCCGCCTCGGCCGCATGGGGCGCGAGCGTCGGCATGGGTTTGCGGGCCGCCGGCATCGGCTCGGCCTTGGCGCGGGCGATATCGGCGGAATGGAGAATGCCTTGCGCACCGAGACGGTCGAGCACGCGGTCGCGCGCGTTCCTGGCGGCTTGCGCCGCGCGGTCGGGTCGACGCGCTTCCGGCGCTTGCGGCAGCGCGACCAGCAGCGCGGCTTCGCCGAGAGTCAGACGGCGGGGCTCTTTGCCGAAATAAACCAGCGCGGCCGCGCGGATGCCTTCGAGGTTTCCGCCGTAGGGCGCAAGGCTCAGATAGAGCGCGAGCACCTCGTCCTTGGAGAGCGTATGCTCAAGCTCGATCGCGCGCACGATTTGACGGAGCTTTGCAAGCAAGGACCGCTCGCCACGCGGCTCGAGCAAGCGCGCCACCTGCATCGTGATCGTCGAGCCGCCCGATACGATATGCCCGCTCGCCGCAAACTGGCCGACCGCACGCAATAGTGCCAGCGGATCGACGCCTTTGTGTCCCCGGAAACGCTTGTCCTCGTAGCCGGTGAGCATCTCCAGGTAGCGCGGATCGACCTCATCGGGCCGCGCCGGCAGTCGCCAGCGGCCTTCAGCCGTCGCAAAAGGTCGCAGGAGGCGGCCCTCACGATCGACGACGAGCGCGGAAAATTCGAGGCCTTCTCCGAGCGGCACCGGGCCGAGCGAAACGATCCATGACGACGCGATCGCCGCGACAACCAGCATGGATGCGATCAGCGTCAGCAGCGTAGCCCGCACGAAGCGAAGCGGAATGCGGGGTAAGCGTAGCCGCGCGACATAGTGGCGGGCTCTGAACCCGGATTTCGCTAACGCTCCATCCGGGCTACGGACCGTGCATGCCTCGCTCATTTCGCGGCCGTGACCTCAACCCGCCCCGTGCCAGTGCGGCCGAACCGATCGGGCCGGTACATGTCCTCCACATAGGCCTGGGGCAGGACGTATTGCCCGGGCGCGACCGCGCGCACCACGTAGGCGACCGTAAACACCGCGTTGTCCTTCGAGGAGCGCTCGAAGGCCGCGCTGAAGCGATCATCGCGGAATTCGGAGCTCACCGGCTCGGCGGCGCCCTCGATCCACGACAGCGTGCCAGTATCTCCCGAGGACACAAGGTGCGGATTGTCGATCTCGAAGCCCGCCGGCAGATAGTCCGCGACGATGATGCGGCCGTATTGCGGCTGCGGCTCGGTGATCCGCAGCACCACGGCGAGACGGGTGTTCTGCGGCACCTTGGCAGGATCGACCGCCTCGCCCGCCAGCGTGTAGTACAGGCGCTCGATCTTGAACCCTTTCTCCGCCGCCGGCTCGGAAGTGAGCGGCGCGCCGGTCACCGTCACCACCGCCTTGAGCTCGGCGTCGCCGGTGTTCGTCACCTTGACGGGCTCGCGCTGCACGTCCGCCGCTCGGAACGTGCGATAGACCGGCCTCTCCCGCGTTTCTGCGTTCACGGTGAGCGCGACGCGAGCCTCGCGTCCGAGCGCCCGCGCGGCGAGCACCATCCAGGCATTCTCTTGGGTCGAGGTGTAGAAGCTCGCGGCACGCGCGGTTTCCACGCGTTGCACCGCGTTCACGACAGTCGGCTGCGACGCGCTGCCTTCGACGGCGAGCGTGACCACCGCGGCCGCGTCGCGCAAGGACGAGCCGTAGTCGGAGCGGCCAACCTCGACGCGCGGTTCGAGCGACTCGACGGCGGCGGCGTAGACACGTTCGGCGCGTGTCTTGTCGCCGAGCATGGCGAGCGCCGCCCCGATCTGCGCCTTGGCGATCGGGGTGGCGATGTCGCCGAGCTTGGTGTCGGCGATGTAACGCAGATCGCCGACTGGAGCCGCGCCATTGCGCGCCAGCACGTAAAGCGCATAGGCGAGATCGCGGCCGCCGTCCTTGCCCGGTTCGCCCGCATTGGCGACGGAATTGCGCAACCGGTCGAGCGCAAGCCTGAACGCCACGTCCGGCACCGCGAAGCCACGCTCGCGCGCCCGTGTCAGAAAGTCGGTGACATAGGCGTCGAGCCATGCATCCTCGCCGCCGACCGACCACAGGCCGAACGAGCCGTTCGAGCCTTGCCGCGCCAGCAGCCGGTCGATGGCGTCGCGCACCCGCTGATCGATGGCGGCGTCAAGCGCGAGGTGCGCCTCGGCGGCAAGCTCATTGACGTAGAGCAACGGCAGCGCCCGGCTGGTGATCTGCTCGGAGCAGCCGAACGGATAGCGGTCGAGCGCCTTGAGCAAGGTGGCGGCGTCGAGCGCGGTCGAAGGACCGACCGAGATCGAGACTGCTCCTGTTCCAGGCACAAGATCGGCAAACAGATCGCTCGACAAGGTGAGGCTCTCGCCATGGGCGAGCGGCTTGACCGTTCGTCGGGCGAGCACCTGCGTCGCCGCCCTGGCGGCGAGCGTGTAGTTGCGTTCGAGCGCGAAATTCTCCGGGCCCGCGATCTGCACCTTGATGAAGGCGGAGGCCGCGGCGGAGGCGGAGAGTGCTACGGTTAGGGCATCGCGCTGCTTCGCCCGCAGGCTCAAGGTCTGCGTCGCGCTCGCGACCGCCACCGGCCCTTCGCTCGCAACGGTGATGCGGTAATCGCCGGCCGCGCCCTCGACATTATCGATATCGAGATGCATCGAGCTCCTGTCGCCATTGAGGATGAAGCGAGGCAATGTCGCCGTTACCACCACCGGATCGCGCACGATGATGTCGCCGACCGCCTTGCCCACCTTGTCCTTCGACCAGGCAACCGCCATCACGCGTACGGTGCCGGCGAACTCGGGGATATCGAAAGCGATTTCCGTCGCGCCGTCCCTGCCGATCGTGATCACGCCGGAATAGAGCGCGAGCGGCGGCTGTGTCGGGGGGCTTCCCTGCAACTCGCCGCTTCCGGCGTCGCCGCCGGTGCGGATCTGGCCGCGCGTGCCCTGCATGCCGTCCAGGAGCTGGCCGTAAAGGTCGCGGATCTCGGCGGTGAGTCGGCGCTGGCCCAGATAGTAATCGTCGGGCGCCGGCGGCTTGTAGTTCGTGAGATTGAGAATGCCGACGTCCACCGCCGCAACGATGAGGCGCGCCTCCTCGCCCGCGAGCCCATCGATCTTGATCGGCAGGCGTAACGTCGTGTTGGGCCGCACCAGCGGCGGCAGCTTGAGATCGAGCGCAAGCGTCTTCGCTGCGCGGTCGATCGAGAACCACTGCACGCCGATGGCGCGCCCCGGCATGCGCTGAGCCGCCACATCGAGCGGGCGAAGCAGGGTCGCGACGACGTAGCCGCCGTTGCCCCAATCGCGTCCGACCGGAACGCGCAGCTGGTTGACCCCGGGCTGTACATCCTGCGTGATCGAGCTGATCAAGCGATCGCCGATGACGCGCAACAGGACCTTGCCGGCGGTGCGCGCCGTCACTGCCGCCGTCATGGTCTCGCCCGAGCGGTATTCCGGCTTGTCGAGCGCAAGCTCGAGCATGTCGGGCGTGTCGGCGCTCGCCTCGGCATACCAGCCCGCGGTGAACGCGATCGACGTGAGCGTTCCGTTCGACTCCCCGGTCGAGACTTCGAGCCGATAACGACCCCAGTCGACCGGAACCGCAATGCGACCCGGCGTATCGGCCGCGACATCGATGTTGCCGTCGGCAATGCGCTTGGTGGATTTGATCGGCTCGTACTGCCAGCTGCCGTTCTGCCGATACCATTGGTAGCGACTCTCGACCTTGAGCAGCTCGTAACGCAGCTTGTTGCGTGCAAGCGGCTTGCCGTCGGGCGAAGCGATCACCACGTCGAACGACGCCATCTCGCCTTGGCCGAGCGAGTGGCCCGAGAACAGCGGCTTCACGCCGATCATGGCCGTTTCCGGCGCGACCGGCAGCGTGAGCTTGCGTTCGACCGCTCGCCCGCCCGCCTCCGTCATGCGCACGACGATCTGTGCCTCGAGCGGGCGGTTCACCGCGGGCAGCTTGTCGACGGTGACATTGAATTTCGCCCGCCCCTTCTCGTCGGTTTCCGGCATGTCCTCGAGCGGCTGCTGGACCGACGCGGTTTCCTTGTCCTCGTCGTCATCCTCCGCGACGCCGAACTGATAGCCGGCAAAACCGGGACGCTCCTTGGCGGACTTGACGGTCACCTCGCCGTCGAGCTCGAGGCTGGCGGCTGGCGCGCCGTAGAGAAAACGGCCGTCGACCGTCACCTCGATCGGATTGCCCTTCGAAATGCCTGTCGCCTTGGTCGCGAGATCGAACTCGATCCGATCGGGCACGTAGTCCTCGACCATGAAGGAGCTCTCTCCCACCGGCGAAGCCTTGGGATCCGTATAGACGGAGACGCGCCACGTGCCGGTCGAGGCCGACGGCGTGATCGGCACGTCGAGATTGCGCCCGCCGAGTCCCTGATCGGCCACCACCGCGCGCCGGTATTCGACGCCGTCCGGCCGCTCGACCACCAGAGTCAACGGCACGTCGAGCGCGGCAGCGCCGCGGCCATCGCGCAACAAGGTGGTGATGTGGACGGTCTCACCGGTGCGATAGACCCCGCGCTCGGTATAGACGAATGCATCCAGGCCAGCGGGAACCTGTCGGCCTGAAACGCCGCGATCGCTCAGATCGAAGGCTGGGGCCTTGAGATTGAGGAACGCGTAGTCGCCCTTGGGATCGGCCGCGATCACGAGCGCCGGCGCAAGCCCGCCCTGCCCGCGCGCGAGGCCGGACTCGAACAGTGCATATCCGCTGGCGTCGGTCTTGCGGGTCGCCAGCACCTCGTTGTTGCGCGCGACGAGGCGCAGCTCGATCGCATCGCGCGGCGCCGTGCTCGCGAGCGAATGCACGAAAGCATGAATGCCGTCGTTGCCCGAATAGGCCGTCAGTCCGAGATCGGAGACGATGAACCACTGGGTCGCGAGCGAGTCGTAGTCGTCGTCGGTCTTCCCGGCGGTAGGTTCGGCGGCCATGACGTAGACGCCGGGCGCGAGGTTTCCGACCGCCTCGTCGACGGGAAACGCGGTCGTGATATCGGCGTTGAGCTGGTTCTCGACCTTGAGCTCGCCGGACCACACTTTCGTTCCCTTGGCGTCCGCCAGGCGCTTGAGATCCGAACGGTCGAGGGCGCGCTGGAAATCGGATTCGCGATATTCGCCGCTCACCACGGTGTCGACGAGACTGCGATCGCCGATGCGATAAATCTGGACCGCCACGGCAGTGGTGTTGACGCTGATGAGCGGAATGCCGCGCTGTCCGGTGCGCGGCAGCACATAGGCCTTGCTGGTGAAGCGCACCGACGGCTTGCGGTCGCGCACATAGATGTTGAAATCGGCCGACTTCGCCAGCGTCTCTCTCACAGCGGACGGCAAGCCGGCGCGCAGCGTGACGGCGTAGCGCTCGCCGTGCTTGAGGCCCTCGACGCAAAGCTGCTTGTCGTCCGCCGACAAAGCGGGCTTGTCCTGGCCGCCGACGCTGACGAACGGCGAAAAATCCGTGCGCCGGCTGAGCAGCTCCTCGGAAAACTGGAAGCAGACGCGCGGCGAGGCGGAATCGGCGTCGACGGAATAATCGAGCAGACGGAATCCGTGCTCGTTGCGCATGCGCTCGTAAGTGCTGCGCAACTCCGCGACCTCGCGCATTTCGAGCGAGAGACGGAAGGCGTCCAGCGCCGGACGCCACAGTTTGCGATCGCCGAAAGTGCGACCGAGCAGGACGAGCGCATCGGCCTCCTCATTGCGGGCCTTCGCGCGCTGATAGGCGATGTAGGCTGCGGTCGACGCGCGTTCGAGCAGCATGGTCCGCTCGCGATCATCGCTCGGGGTGATCTGCCGGATCGTGCGCGCCAGCTTGAGCCAGTTGGCGACATCATCGGGCGCCACCGCCGCGATCTGCCCGAGCAGCTGCATTCCGGCGCGAAAGTCGCTCTTCTGGAATGCGGCGTCCGCCTCGCGCCGCAGCGCGGCGGCAGGCTTCGCGACGGGGCCTGCGTCCTTTTTGATCTGCGCCTCGAGCCGGATCGCGCTGTCGGCAAGATCGTCGCGTTGGAAGGGTTTGTCGGCGGCGTGGGCGGAAATAGACAGAATGGCAAGCAACCCGCCGGCAAAGCCGGCGCGGATGAACGCATGCATCGAAAGCCTCCCTCCCGAAGCCGGGGACCGAGCAGTGCCTTCCACCCATGACGAGAGTGGAAATCAAACGTGTCGATGTCGTGGCCGACTGTGCCGTTGGGGCGCCGCCCCGGCAAGCTCACAGGAAGCAGCTTGGGGGCCTGGTCGGCTGCGTTGCGTTGCGTCTTAGCGGGAAGATCCAGACACGAAACAAGCGCCGCGCCGGGTCAGCAAGAGCTGCGGACCGTCGCGTTCGGCCGTCTTCGCTCTGCGTGGTCGTCATGCCGAGCTGCGAGGAGTGGTGGTTCGACGCCCGGTGGTCGCGCGATCGCAAGCCGGCCTCGGCAGCGTGGCGCCGCAATGTCCACCTTTCGCAGCGTCACTTTTCGGAGGCGCAAACGCATTACAACCTCTCAGCGAGCAAAAATCGCCCGCCGCGACCCCTTGCTTTAGCAACGAATCAACAACGAATCTACAGGCGGCGGGCAGCAACGGCGCACGACGGTATTTTTGTCCTGCCAAACACCGGATACAACCATTGCGATAGCACGCCGGCATCGCGTGGCCGCTTCGGCTGATCCGCTGTGACTGCGCGGCCGCTCGGCCAAACAAGAAGCCTGGACGGCCTTCCTCCTCCCCGACTCGGGTTTACCCGAGATCCGCATCAAAAATGCGAAAGCCGGGCAAGCCCGGCTTTTCGTGCGCAGTTCTCCGTATCGCATTTCGCCGATAGCACGGTTGAAGAACCCGGCCAAGAATAATCGTCGGAATCGTAACCCTCCGCCGGTCGCCGTCGCTCAGGTCCATAGCCCCGGTCGGCTCCCCAGGGTCTTCGAATCCACTATGTTCTTGGAGTGCGCCGGATTAAAGAAAGCCAAGCTGTCGGCTGCATTGCCAGCCCCAGCGGGTCGCGACCTACGACCCCGTAGCTCAGGTGGATAGAGCAGCAGCCTTCTAAGCTGAAGGTCGGAGGTTCGAGTCCTCCCGGGGTCGCCAGTCTTTTCAATGCTTTAGGAAGATCACCGCGCAGCGTGAGATCACGATGCGGCGATCAGGGTAACGCCCGGGGTAACAAACGCCCGATTTCGGCTCCATCGCCGCCGGCTTCTGCCACCGGGCCGGCAACGCGCGAATCGCGCGCGAGCTCCGTCGCAAAGCTCGATCGCGACCACCGGGCAAAGTCCGCTTTTCCCCGCTGTGCTAGGCTCTATCCATGATCGGTCACCTGCCCGAACACGCTGCCGCGTTCATGGAGCTTTTTGCCCGCCTCGAACACGCGATGCGGCGGAATGGATATGCGCGCAACGACAGGCATGTCGCATTTGTAGATTGGCGCCGATTCGCCAACGAGCTCGGCGGCGAATTCTTCGCCTACATTGTCTCGTCCCAAAAAGCTGAAACGCTGGTGGTAGAGCCGCCGCGTGTCTATTACCGGGGACGCGGCCTTCAGCCTAATGTGCAAACGCCGATCATAAACGTGGTACAGCTATTCGAGCGGGGCGTACGTCAGGTGCGCAACAACATTGTTCACGGAGAAAAATACGTTGATCTAGCGACCGAACGAGATGATGCGCTGGTGACGCAAGCGCACTGGGTCCTTCAACAGGCGATTGCTAGACATCCTCGCGCCCATGCGATTCTAGCTCGGTATGAGCCTATGACATAATGGGGCATCAACCCTGGTCTTCGGCGTAGCCGATAATCTCCTCCAACTCCAACAGTGGGTCACCTATCCATTCCTGCCGAGTCTGGGGGCTGGGGGTCGCGAGTTCAAATCTCGCGGCTCCGACCAGCTAAATCAACACCTTAGGACATCAGCTCCGCTGCCATGATTTGCCATTGGGTCCGTTATGAATCCGTGGCGGAGTGTCGACGTCTTCGAGATCCGGCCCCACGCGCGACCACTGCGCCACAACGTGGCCGCATGAGCCGGCGCTATGCGCCCGGTGGATGTTCACTGGTGTTGGGACTCTTCGTGTAAGCATCATGTACGGCCCGATCCCGCACTGCTTCGAAGATCTCTCGCGCGAGGATCGGAAACGCCGAGCCCTGAAACTCCTGATCTGCCATGTATCGGGTCACGATCTTGTCGTTCTCGCCCATACGTTCGATCATCAAGTCCTCGATGAGCTTGCGAATCCCCAGCTCGAATTTGTCGAGCGGGTTGGCCAAGGCGGTCTGAATGACTTGTTCGCTGTTGCAGGCCCGCTCCTTGATCTGCTGGAAGAACAGGCGATCCTCATCGCTGAACTGCGTGCCGAAGCGCTCGTTCAGGACGTCGATGATCTCGGAGAGCGGCGCCTTCTCGTCCTTGGCCCGTCCCGACCCAACTTCGGTCGGACCGCTAACGTACTGGGCCTGGCCCTCCTTCAGTACAATCGGTCCAGAAAATACCCGCTCCAGCCGGTAATATTGCAACGCAACTTCGTCACCCACATTGATGATAGTCGTGTCGCGGTCGGGCGGCAGGTGCGGCAACAGAAAGCGGCCATAGCTGTAGAGCATCTCGAGATCGGGGTCCGCGTAGGGAACGATCTGACTCAAAAAGGCGTAGACTTTCACGTAGCCGGATAGCTTGTCTCGGAACTCCGCACGCTTCCCCTCTTCCGCGATCGCCTTGAAACGATCCACCGCGGGTTGGAGATGGCGTTGCATGTGGGCATGATCCGCCGCGGCCTGCCGTTCCGGCGGCTTGTAGAACACTTGCGCGAAGGCCACGACCTCACTCCAATAATAGACCTGCGCGTGATCGAGTTCGTGCTTTAGAGCTTCCAGCATTGAGAGATCAAACGCCTCGGCCAGCTCTGTCTTGTCGTAGTAAGGCTTGAACGCGCGGAAGATGTTCTCGGCGTCGTTCACGAAGTCGAGGACGAACGGTGCGTCCTTGCCGGAGATCATGCGGTTCAGGCGCGAGAGCGTCTGCACGGCCTGGACTCCGTCGAGACGCTTGTCCACGTACATCGCGCAAAGCAGCGGCTGGTCAAAGCCCGTCTGGTACTTGTTGGCGACGAGCAGAACCTGGTAGTCCGGCGATGCAAATCGCTCGGGCAGTGCCGATTCACTGATCGGCTTGCCTGTCACGACATCGGCGTTCATCCCGGGCTCGGTGTACTCGACGCCAGTGTCGGGGTCGCGCACAGTACCGCTGAAGGCGACGAGCGGACGGACATCCGTGTAGCTGTTCTCGGCGAGGTAGCGCTCGAAGGCCAACTTGTAGCGCACCGCGTGCAGGCGCGATGAAGTCACCACCATCGCCTTGCCCCGGCCACCGAGCCGGTGCATCACGCTGCGGCGGAAATGCTCGACGATGACCTCGGTCTTCTGTTCGATATTGTGCGGGTGCAGGCTCATGAACTTTGCGAGCGCCCTCGCCGCCTTCTTCTTCGGCAGCGTGGGGTCATCCTCCGCCGCCTTCAGCAGCTTGTAATAGGTCGCGTAGGTCGTGTAGTTCGTA
>Ga0075424_100001418_pt1 | contig 21011 bp, 13 predicted proteins | sample SoiMethybrSBSTD3_FD_75301 | JGI IMG/M metagenome (GOLD analysis project Ga0075424, IMG submission 75301) | Bulk soil microbial communities from a Populus tree surrounding site in Tennessee, USA - Soil MetaG P. TD hybrid SBSTD3 | ecosystem: Environmental > Terrestrial > Soil > Tree plantation... | reverse complement strand
GTTTCAAGCGTCCGCCCCACAGCGCCGCGACGACGGCTTCCTGGCGAACGTTGTAGCCGCCGAACGCGGCATTGACCACTCGCATCCGACCGAACCGCGGCGTGAGGGCCCGTTCGAGGATTTCAGGCGCGAAGCCCTGAGCGGTGGAGCCGCCGACGAGCATGACGGTCGGCACGCCGTCGGCGGGCGGCTCGGCCAGACGGCGATCCCATTCCGGGCCGAACATCACGAACCGCTCGTACTCGAGGTTCAACGTTCGTTCCTGCAGCCCCGCCGTCGCCGTGCCGCGGGAGATCCGCACGAACACGCGGGCCCCGATTTCGATCGCCAGCAGCAGTGCGATCAGGAAGACAACGTTGATCGCGATAGTTCGCGGCAGCAAGACGGATCGCACCGCGGTCATGCGCTCGTCAGCTCTTCGTACGCCGACAGCCAGGCCGGCGCAGTCCGCTCGATCTCGTAGCGATCGAGGGCCGTTTGGCGCGCTGCCGCGCCCAGCGCCGCCGCGCGATCAGCGTCGGTCGTCAGCGCGCGCAGCGCCGACGCGAACGCCGTCTGATCGTCGGGCCCGACGAGAATCCCGTTCCGCTGATCGTCGATGAGGACATCGGTCGCGCCGGCGATCCGCGTGACGATGCACGGCAGGCCGGACGCCATCGCCTCGATCAGCGCCAGCGGCAGCCCTTCGCGAATCGACGGCAGAACGTAGATGTCGGCGGTGCGGAAGTACTTCTCGATCGTGATAGACGACTCAACGAAGAAAAGCCGGTCGGCGAGGCCGGCGCGCTCGGCGTCGCCGCGGATGGCCGCCGCAAGCGCCGCGTCGACCTCACCATGAACCGCCTTCGTCGCGCCGACCATGACGAGGCCCGACCGGCGATCGGCAGAAGCGACCTCGGCCCAGGCTCGATACAAAAGATCCGGACGTTTGTCCCTTCCGAAGAACCCGACGAACAACGCGAGGACGAGATCGTGAGGCAGGCCGAGCTCCCGCCGCAGCGCGTCTCGCTCGCCCGGCGCGGGCGGGCGGAATCGATCGGTTTCAACGGCATTGCACACCTGCCGCAGCCGCGACTCGGGAAGACCGGCGCTGAGATAGCCGCGCGACAGTCCGGGGCTGACGCTCAGATACAGGTCGGCGCTCTCGTACGCCCAGCGCGACGCGCGTCCGGCATTCCGCGCGGCCGGCGGCTCGTCCTGCACCGAGGTCTGTAATGTCAGCACGAACCGCTTGCGGAACAGCCGGCTCAGCGCGACCAGCAGGACCGCCTTCCGTGAGAAGCCGTGCAGGTTGACGATGTCGAAACGATCCGCGAGCTGCGCGAAGGCGATGGCGAGCCGCGCCGCCGCGGTCGACTGCGAGACGGCACTGCCGACGTCGACGTGCACGCGGCGGATCGCGACGCCCTCTTCCTCAGAAGTCGCCGGCAGCGACCGATCTGCCGACGTCGTCAGCACCGAGAAGATGGCGTGCGATCGCAGAGCGCGGATGACCGTCCGCGCCTGCAGTCCGCCGCCGCTCGTCTCGGGGTAATAGGCGCCCGTGACCATCAGCACGCGCGGCTTCACGCGCATTGCGCGAGGAGGTCGGCGAAGGCCCGGGTCGTCGCGCGGATGTCGTACTGCCGCGCGACTGCTTCGTGCGACGGCGACGCAGCGAGCCGTCCCTCACGCTTTCGATCGACCAGCGATTCGATCGCCGACGCAATCGCGGCCTCATCGTCGGGCTCCACGATCGGATAGCCGAGCGAGCGCAGGAGATCGGCCGAGGCACCGCGCGCCGGCGTGAGGCCAAGAATCGGCTTGCCGTACGGCAGATAGTCGATCAGCTTGCTCGGCAGAAAGAGACTGTCGGCCGCCGGCGCATCGATGACGAGGAGCACGTCGGCCATCGCCGCGCGGCGCGCGCTCTCGCCGAACGACACGCGCTCGATGAACTCAACGACATCGCGCAGGCCGAGCTCCGCGGCCAGACGCTGGTGCGCAGGGATCATCGTGCCGACGAACGTCATCCGCAGCGTTCCCGCGATCGGCCGCCGGGACGCAAGGGTCGCGAGCGCGCGCAGCAGGGGCTCGGGCGTGCGAAGCCCTTCATAGAAGCGCCCGGTATGGACGATGTGCAGACTCGCGGGATCTACGGGCGCCGGGCCGGGCGCCGCATCGCGACAGTCGAAACCGTGCGGGATGACGTGCGCCTTGGCCCGCCACTCGCCCGGATACTTTCGCATCACACGTTCGGCCGTCTGCGCGTTGACGAACACGACCGCGGCGGCATGGCTGATGACGTCTCGCTCCATGCGCGCCCAGAGGCGGCGCTGCCATCCGCTGCCCTGCAGATACGGACTGTCCGTCCACGGATCGCTGAAGTGCGCGAGCCACGGTAGTCCGGTCGCGCGCTGGACCTGCAAGCCGATCAGATGATCAGACCACGGCTGCGCGAAGGAAACGAGGACGGCAGGACGCCGCTCGGCCGCGACGCGCATCGCGGCGCGAGACGCGGCGCGGATCCAGACCCATTTCTCGTCCGGCAGGAGCTTGATTGGCGGAACGACGCGCCAGAGCGCCCGAAAGAACAGTCGCTCCTCGAGCGAGGGAACGCGGACGAGCGTCACCCCCGACGGCGCGCGCAAGCGCGCGGCGAGCTCGGGATCCTGGTTGTACCTCTGCGATCGAGGCCCGAAGCACACGACCGACGATTCCCACCCCAGAGCCACCAGATGCTTCAACGTTCGACTGACCTGCACCGCGCGTGGCCCGGACAGCGGCGGCATGTCCCAACTAATCGCGAGGAGGCGGTTCACACTACGTGTACTGAGTCTGCGCGGGGCACCGCTGGCACCAGCTGATGAGCGGACCGTCGCGCAGCGCGCGGCGAATCTCGACGAAGGCGGGCGAGTTCCAGGCCTCGAAGAAATCGTACGTCCCGTCGTAGTGGAGGTACTCGTACCCGGGCGGGCGCTCCATGTAGCAGCAGGGCCGAATGATGTTCAAGAAGTCGTTCCAGTGCCAGATCCAGTACACGTCGCTGCACATGTACCTTGACCGCCGGTTGAAGAAGTTTTCGGTCGCCTCGGCCTCGTCCTTGGGCGCATGCGCCAGCCGCTGTCCGCGCTGCTGTCGCATCTCATCGCCTCGAAACGGTGTCAGGTCGGGCCGCTCGTGCTTCTTCGCCTCGGCTTTGCCGATCACGATGGGAGGCGACGTCTTGATTTGGTGCACGACTTCGAGCGGAAAGATCGGCGCGGACCAGGAGGACACGTCGGCCACCACGCTGACCTTCGATTCCTGGATCGCCGCGAGCGCGCGTTGCCGGAGTTTCTCGAACTCCGGGTGCTCGTACGGCGGCAGCAGGTGGTAGTTGAGCCCTTGAAGCAGACCGCTCTGCGGCAGCAGCGTGCGCAGCCGGACCGCCGTGACGCCGAGGCGGTTCGCGAGCTCGATGAACGGGGCGACCTCGTGGAGATTCTGGTTGACGACCACGAACGTGATGTAGATCTGCATCGCTTCGTGGGTGGGGTGCGTCCGACGACGTTCGTTCCGAATCTCGATCAGCCTTTCGATCGACTCGATGATGCGCGGAAACGCATCGGGGCCCAGGCCCATGATCGCCTCGTGCGTCTTCGCGGTCGCGGCGTTCAGGCTGATGGTGTAGTTGTTGATGTCGAGCTTCTGGAGGAGATCGAAGCAGTGGCCGAGGCGCGCACCGTTGGTGATCAGGTATTTCCAGCATCGCGGATCAACCAGCTCGGTCAGCCGCTGGATCAGCGCCTCGATCTGCGGGTGAATGAGCGGCTCGCCATGACCCTCGAGGCCGATTTCCGCCGCATGCCGGAGGAGGGGAGCGAAGCGATCAAGGTCCGCGAGATTGAGCGTCCGCACGCCGCGAAGCCACGAATTGCAGAATGTGCACGTGGCGTTGCAGACGTCAGAGATTGGAATCACGACCTTCCACGGATACGTCGTGAGGACCGTCTCGCCTGCCGCGAACTCCCAGTGGCTGACCACGTAGTTGGCGAGGAACGGGTCGCGCCTGAACGCGCGTTGCAGCTCCTCACGGGAGAAGCGCCGCACGAGCTGCATCAGCTTTTCGTGCTTGATCGGCGACGTGTTGCACGGCGTCGTGAACGCCCGGGCGAGATCGGCGGCGCTGCGGATGGTGTCTTCGCCGTTGGCGGAGACGACCGAACCTAGACCGGCGGCGGTACGCGCTCTGTCGACGAGGTCTCTCAAATGGATCATGCCGACGATCTCATCGCGAATGAGGTTGACGATTCCGGTGACGAAATGCGGCGCTCCAGTGCGGCGAGCGTTCTCGCAACGTGCGCCCGCCAGGTATGCTGCGCCACGACGTCCCGTCGCGCGGCCGAGCCGAGCGCTTCGCGCAGTGCCGCGTCCCGCACCAGCCGATCGAGGCCGTCGGCAAGCGCGTCGACATCGGCAGGTGGAACCAGCCAGGCTGTCTCGCCATGCCGCAGCACCTCACCAATCTGATCGAGATTGGACGCGACGATCCCGCGCGCCATCGCCATGTATTCGAACAGCTTCGTCGGCGATCCGAAGAACGGCGAACCGTCAGGATTCGGCACGTGAGGCGAGATTAACAGATCGCAGGCCGCGAGGTGCGCCGGGCCTTCTTCCTGAGGCACCAGCCCCGTGAACCGGACGAGACCGTCGAGTCCGGCATCCGCGATCACGTGTCGCGTCGCCTCGAGCTCCACCCCACTGCCAATCATCAGCAGTCGCACCGAGTTGCGAAGGTCGGGATTCCGCGTGATCAGCCGGACAAACGCGCGAGCCAGCACGACCGATCCGTGCCAGGGCCCGAACGTCGACATGAACCCAAGGACGGTGTGTCCGTCCAGCCCGTAGCGCCGGCGAACGCCGGCGCCGTCGATCGCCGGCGAGTAGCGCTCCGGATCGACCGCGTTCGGATTGACCAGCACACGATCGGACTCAGCGCCGCGCGCCACCAGCTCATCTCGCATCGCACGGCTCACGACGACGACGAGGTCGGCGTTGCGGACGTTGAGCATCTCGATCCGCGTGGCGAGTGCCTCGTACTTCAGCGGCCGTCCCCAATGCCGGCCCATCCAGATCTCGGAGCCGTTGTACTCGAGCACGAACGGCACGTTGAGCCGTCGCGCAAGTTGGAGCCCGGCGTAGTTGTTCAGGCTGTATCGTTGATAGACGAACGAGACTACGCGGGTGTCGACCGCGCGCAGCGTCTCGGCGACGAAGACGTCATTCAAAAGGAACGTCGGCAGCTCGCGGAAATTCCAGAACCGCTCCGGCACCGTCACCTGATGGACTTCGACGCCGCGATTCAGCGTCGGAATCGGGGCTGTCGTCATCAGGATCGGGGTGCCGACGGCGGTCTCGAGCTCGTTGAGCACGCCCGCGGTGTGGCCGACGGAACCGCCGGCACGAATGCCGAAGCTCAGGTCGGTTCGCAGGTAAACGGGCGCGCCGCCGGCACGCACGGTCACCGGGCCCGCACGCGGCGAGCGTTCCGCGTCGGCGACCTCCTGCTCCACGCGCCGCAACAGCACGCGCCTGCTGATCGTTTCGCCGAGCAGCTGTCCGGTCCAACGCCAGAGCAGACCGAGCGTCACGTCGCGCTCGGCGCCTTCGGTATCGGCGATGTAGCACCGGCTGCCGCTCATCAGCCACAGCGGCCACGCGAGCATCGGCCGGCCGGACGTCGCGAGCCGCTCCGTCAACAGCCGCGACATGCGATAGCGCCGGACACTTCGAAGGATACGTCCGCTGAAAACCCATGAGCGGACGTCGGCGTCGGACACCACCACCTCACCCGGTTCGGCAGCTGGCAACGGCAGACCGGTTCTGACTACGGTGATTCGGCTATCCGTCACTCGGCAATCGTGCTTACGTCTGAGCGCCTCATGGCAGGTAGCGAATCACGCGGATGGCCAGCTCACCGGCGGCCCAGCAGCTGATGAGGGCCACTCCGAGCGCGCCGAGCCCGATCACGCGCCACACGCGGCTGGGGCTCTCTAGAGGCATCGCCACGCACATGAACATCCAGACGATCGCGCACACCACAAACATCGCCGCGCCATTGACGACGCGCCGCACATGGACGCTCACGATGAAGAGCAGGAGCAGGCTGAGGCCGACAATCATCCCGCACCCACTCGGCGTTCCGGAGTTTCGCTCCGGACGGCAGATTCGTCGTGTGCCGTCTGCAGCAGATACTCCAGCGACGGCAGCGGCTCGACGACGAAGAACATCTGGTATGAGAAGAGTCCGCGCGCGATTCGGACCAGCGCGTTGTTGACCGCCATCATTGCGCGTCCGACGACGCCGTCGCCGAACACGAGCGGGAAAGGTCCCGGAATGCCGCGAACGTGACGCACACGAAAGCCGCCCTGCTGGAACAATCGGCGGAATGACGCGAACGTGAACAGGCGGGAATGGGTCAGGTCCAGGATGCCCCGTTTTCCGTAGTTGAACTGTCCGAGCATCAGCATCAGGCGGTTGACGACGAAGCCGATGTTGGCGGTGCTGACGAGAAGCGTCGCGGAGGGAGCCAGCTTCAGCGCCTGGCGCAGCTCGTCGACGAACGCCTCGGGCGAAGCCAAATGCTCGATCACGTCGAGGATCAGGACGTGGTCGTAGTTACGGAAATCGACCGCGGGCACGCCGTCGTTGAGGTCGTGGTGAATGAACGCGTCGAGCTCCACGCCTGCGCCGAGCGGGAAGCGATCGACGCCGGTCACATGGCATCCACGCTGCCGGCGCAAGGCTGCGCCGACGTATCCGCCGGCGCAGCCCAGGTCGAGAACGCGGGATCCGTGCGGAATGGCATCCATCGCCGCGCTGTGCGGGCTGACGAAGTCGAACTTCGGCTGATAGTGTGCGTTCTCGAGGCTTGCCGGCGCGCAGTCGAACCGGCGATCGTAGAAGAGACCCACGCGCTGGCTTCGGGCTACGAGCACCGACTTCGTCACATCGCCCGCATATCTCAAGCCGTTTACATGGCAGATCTCGTCGCCGTAATAGGTCGGGATCGGCAGCTCCTTGATCCGCAGGCCGGCGATGATCAGCTGGACGATGATTTCCGTATCGAAATGGAAATCGTTCGTATTGAGCGCGAACGGGATCCTTCTCAGCGCCGAAACGGCATAGACACGGTACCCGGAATGAAACTCGCTGAGGGACGACCCGAGCATCCAGTTCTGGAAGCGCGTGAGAATCCTGTTGCCGACGTACTTGTACAGCGGCATGCCGCCGCGCAGCGCGGCCGCGCGCTCGAGCATGCGCGAGCCGAAGACGGCATCAGCCTCCCCATCGCGCAGCGGACGGACGAGGTCAGGCAGACACTCCGGCGCATACTGGCCGTCGCCGTGGAGCAGCGCGACAAAGTCGAATCCACGTTCGATCGCGAAGTGGTAACCGATCTTCTGATTCCCGCCGTACCCCTGGTTGATCGGGTTGAAGAGGACGTGCAAGGGGAACGGCACCGCGCCGACCCGCGCCACTTCCCGGCTCTTTTCGAACGTCCGGTCGTCCGACGAGTCGTCGAGCACCAGGACTTCGACGTCGTACTCCTCGGCCAATTGACGAGGCACGCGCCCGAGCACGCCGCGGATGTTCTTCTCTGCGTTATAGGCGACGATCAGGATGAGCAGTCGCCGTCTGCCGGTGAGGTTCGAATTCATCCTGCGTCCGGCAAGGGTTCGTCTCGACGAGCGAGTGTGCGCCGACCCAAGTGGTGCATCGCCTCGATCCCGCCCATGAAGAGCACGAAAAGCGTTACCTGCGAGACGTTGTCGTACGCCAGGCCGACGAAGTAGAACACACAGGTCATGACGACGTAGATCAGGTACATCCCGCCCGCGGCGATCGCGATCAGGCGCTTCTCTCCACCACGGAAGACCATCGCGATGAATCCTGCGAGGCAGGCCAGCCGATAGGTCAGGTTCGAGAACCACAGAAACGATGAAACGCTCGTCTGCGTGCTGCCGGCGATCGACTCCGACAGCCTCCCGATAAACGAGCGGATCACGAACTGGCGATCCTTCTGCCAGATCGACAAGAACTCCTTCTTCGCGGCCTGATCGTGGACGTAGTAGTCCTCGGATCTGAACTGGACACCGTACTTGTTCTTCGTCAGCTCGAAGACGACACCGTCGTTGGCGGCTAGACCGTAAGGATTGGGGTAGTATCCCAGTCCTACCAGCGCGACATGCCACGCGGCCCGGGTCGTGAACGTCAGCTGCCCGCGCGCCAGCGACGACCGAATCATCTGAGGCGTCGCCACGATGGCGAAAACCACGACCGGGATCAACAGCTTCGGACGCAGCCGTGACGACGACGCCGCGACCGCGAGCAGGAAGAGCGAGAGGAGCCACCACGAGCCGCGGAGCCACACCCCCACAGCGAGCGTCAACGCTGCAAGGGTGAGCCAGAGCGTCGCTTCCCTTTCCCGTTGATGCGCGAGGATCAACGACCCGAGCACGATGAAGCTGATGGGGATGTCCCAGTAGTAGTAGAACGCAAACGACACCAGGTCATAGAACGGCACGTTCGAGACGTAGAGATACGCGGCGAGCAGGCCGAGCCACAGATTCCAATGCCACCACACAAAAAAGACAAAAAACACTGTGCCGGCGTCGGCCACCAGCTGCAGCACGAGGGCTCGCAGGTGGTTGTCCGGCAACGCCGGAAACGCGAGCCGCGCCGCCTCGATGATGAACGAGTAGCCGATGTCGAGGGTATAGAAACTCACCCATTCGTGCGTGGCGCCTGGCGGCAGCCGCTCGATCGGCGCCGAGAGGTCTTTCAGCGATTGGTAGCGGCGAACGGCGGCCATGTCGACCTGGCCGATACGTCCCTCCCGCAGGCCCATCGCCATGAAGTGATAGTAGGTGTAAGTGTCCAGGATCATCGGATGCGCCGGATCCTGATTGACATGAAGAATCGACGCTCGCGTGTTCGCCCATTGAAGGACGATAGCGACCGTCGCCGCAGTGATCGCCGCTCGCTTCAGCCAGATCACGAGGTCCACGGCGCGACGTGAAAGGGGTACACGCGCCGGCCATCGAGACGCTCTTCAATCTCGAGGTCGAGCCCGACACACGGCGTGCGAGCACCGTAGGATGGTGAGTACCAGGCGGTCGCCAGCGTCGGTCGAAGCGAGGGCGGAACACTCATCCCGAGCACCGTGGCTCCAGCCTGGATCTCGATGCAGTCAGCCCGTGCGATCGTCACCTCGACCTTCGGAGCAAAATGAAAGTGCCATCGGATGCGATGGGTGCCGGTCCCGTCGAGGACGTCGGTGATCGCGAGACCGCCGTCCCGCCGCGAGAGCGTGAAGCGGCGCTCGACGACGATTGGTTGTGGCAGTCGTGTGTAGCCACCATGACGCCCGCGATACGTCATGCACTCCCCAATGTCGTCCACCTCGAGATGCTCGGGGTTGGAGTGCTCGAACATCCGAAAGAGCCACTCCGGTCGGAACTCGTTCTGCTCTTCGCCGTCGATGCTCACGGTGTTGTGTGATCGCGTGCTGCGAAACAGGTTCCGCGCATCCGGATCCGACGTGTACACGTAGCTGCCTGGATCGATGAGGACCGGAACACCATCCACGTGGTACTCGAACCCGAGCAGGTCGTTGTGCTTGTGATTGCCAAAGCCGCCGGTTCCCACGACGCCGTTGGTCACGAGCAGATAGTCGCGGCCGCGGCGCATCACCGTCAGCCCGGCGCGCGGGAAGTGGCGGAGCTCGCTCGGAGCGCGAGGTGTCGCTCCCGCGGGCACTGGCTCGAACCCCCACCACGCGCTCTCCCACCTCCCGCGCTCGCCATCGACGCCGCGCCACGATGCGTCATCGAACAGGCAGCCGGCCGGTCCAAACAGATGTCGCCCATCCTGCGGCTGCCACTGGCCATAGCCGCTCATGATGTGCAGCCGGCCATCGTCGGCATCCCCGATCTGCGGCATGAGGCCGTCGGGACGGAGGACGGCTTCGAGAAACTCGAACATGCTACGGAGGCGCTGCATGAACCCGGGCGGCAGCGGTACACGCTTGTACTCGGCAAGCCGAGCGGCCCCGAGGAACAGCTCGGCCACGAGCCGGTGGTACGGCACGGACGATTCGTAATCGGCGCCGTCGGGCAGCACCTGCACCTGCATTTCCTGAACGAGCCATCCGCGGCACTGGCTGTCCCACTGGCGGCCGCGGGGCACATCGTCGAACACGCCCGCGACGAAGAACAGTCCGACGACGTTGCTGAGGAAGTGATTGCTGGTGACTTCGTACGTGTTCTCGAGGTGACTCTCGATGAACGTGCCGTGATCGAACAGCGCTTCGTAGGCGCGAGACCAGAAGGCAGGCGCGAGCGCGGGGGACGACCGCACGAGCTCGAGACCGAGCGCCCAGTTGGCTGCCCGAAGCGCGACGTCCATCGTGCACGCCCAGTTCACGGCGGTGCCGATAGGGTTCGCCTCCATGAAATCGTCGAGCTCGCTGGCGATCTCGGCGGCGAACCGTTCGTCGCCGGTGAGTTGATAGGCCTGGCCGAGCAGCGGCCAGTGCTGACAACGCGCGATCTCCCAGGGCAGCTTGACGTCGGCGCGGCCGGGCCGCATCTGTTCGAGATTCCAGGCGCCGATTGGAATGCCACGCTGGAAACGCAGCCCGGAAACAGGATCGAGGTACCAGTCGATCGGACGGTAGCCGTTCTGTCGAACGTCGCGATCCGGATCGTGAGGGTGGTAAGGACCGCTGCCCAGAAGGTCGAACTCGTGCTGGACGACGCGTTCGGCGGCGCGGATCGTGGCGTCGACCACTCGTGGATGCTCGGCGCGCAGCCGTTCCAGGTGCGCCTGGCGGACGTTCACGTAGAGCGCGTCCGTTGTGAGCCTTCTCGCGACCCATTCCTCGGTGGTCCGGCCGGTCGCCGCGACTTCATCCCGCCAACTGGGTGGCGCAGCAACGGGCGGCGCCGATGGCGCTGACGGTGCGAGCACGGGACGCCGGCGAAACCGATTCAGGAGCTGACTCGCGCGATTCAGGATCACGGCTTTCGGGCTTTGATGATCAGATTCCAACCCGCGATGCGCTCGATGAGCGGCAGAAAGATCGACAAGCGCTGCGGGACGAGCTCCGGTGAAATCTGGCGCTGCTCGATCCGGATGCCGGTGAAGTCGCGGAAGAGCGCACGAAGCCGGGCTTTCGTATAGACCTTCACCAGCGGCCGCGCTTCGTTCCCCGATCGCTCGACGGTGCGCGACATGATCTCGCCCATCGACCGGCTCGCGAGGTCGCCGTCTTTCAGACCCAGGCGCCAGACGAGGTTCCGCCAATACTGCAGCGAGTTCTCGGCATAGACCATCGCGATGACGCGTCCGCCCGGCCTCAGCACGCGGAATATCTCCGCCACGGCGTCTCTGGTGTTCGGCGTGTGATGCAGGACGCCATTCGAGTACACGAGATCGAAGCTCGCCTGGTCGAACGGCAGCGACTCGGCATCGTGGTGGACGAATCGGCCGGAGAGGCCGCGCAGGCGGAAATTCTCCTGCGCGAGCTGAAGGTGCCCACCGGACAGGTCGACATCGGTCACAATCGCCCCGTTCTTGGCGAACTGCGCGAGATCGGTGCCCATGCCTCCGCCGATTTCGAGAACCTGCTCGCCGGCGTGCTTCGAAAACTCCATCACGCTCGGCATCCACGGCGCATAAGTGGCGTATCGGTAGCGCTCGACCTCCTCGAACCAATCCAGCGAGTGGGGCTGTGATGACCGGGCCGTTTCAGAGCCGACCGGATTGTTGTTCCACTGATTCTGGACCTGTCCCTTGTACGCATCACCGGTCTCGACTTCGCGAGCTCCACTGCCGCGCGGCAGTGCGGCCGCGAACGTCCAGAGACGGGAGACGTGCTGGCGCCACGAGTAGTGGTCCGCGACCGCCTGACGCGCGTTGCGACCCAACGCAGAGGCGAGATCGGGACGCCGGGCCAGCCCCACCACACCCGCGACGAATCCGTCGATGTCTCCGGGCTCGCACAGCACCGACCGCTCGTGCGTGACAGTCAGATCGGCCCGGTCGAGATCGGCCGGTCGAAGCGCCGGCGATAGCACTTCGCCGATCTGCTCGAGGTCGCTCGCGACGATGCCGCCCGCCATCGCCATGTACTCGAACACTTTCGTCGGCGACCCGAAAAACTTCCGGTCAACCATATGGCTGTTGTGCGGCGACACGTAGATGTCGCACGCCTTCAGCAGCTCGGCCCCCTGCTCCTGCGGCACGCGCCCGACGCTCCGGACGCGCTCGCTGATGCCATGACGCTCGACCTCGGCATCCAGCTGCGGTTTGTGAGTGCCGTCGCCAATGAGCAGAAACTTTACGGAGGGCATCGTCGCGCAGATACGTGGCAGGGCTGCTGCGAGGACATCGATCCCGTGCCACCAGCCGAACGTACCGGTGAACCCGACGATGCGATCATCGTCTTTGAATCCGAGCGCCCGGCGAAGCTGGCGCTTCTCGTCGGCAGCGGGCGGAGCGTAGCGATCCAGGTCCGCACCATTTGGATTCACCAGAATCTTCTGCGCATCGACACCGCGCGAGACGAGATCCTCCTTGACCGGCTCGGATATGACTGAGATCGCTGTCGCCTGGCGAAACGCGACCTCTTCGCCTTTCAGGTACACGTCCTCGTAGACCGGGGCCGTGTTGTTGAAACTGCGCTGCATCGACAGCTCGGAGCCGTTGTATTCGACGAGATACGGAACCTGAAGCTCGCGGCTCAAGAGTGCTCCGACCCAATTGCCGAGGCACAGCCGCTCGTAAATGTACGCGGGCCTGAGCAACGTGCATGCGGTCTTGACGATCGGGTAATAGTGGTCGGATGCCGATGCGATGGCGTCTTCGTTCGTCGCGTTCGGCGGCGGATCCATGACTGCCTGCGCGACGCCGAGCGTGTCGAGCAGGTCGTACCGCTGAGGGAGAAGGCAGGCAAATCGTCTCGAGATCGCCGCGAGCTCCTTCGCGACGTAGGATGTATGTCCATAGCTGCCGCCGGAACTGATCCGGACCCAGAAGTCAGTCCGCAGGTAGAGGCCTCCGTCGATCGGCGCCGATGCTGTCGGAACGCCCGCGAGGGTGGCGAACGGCACCGGCCTCGCGTCGAGGCTCCAGCGCTCGAGTCGTGCGAGCAGTTCGAAGCGACGCACGGGAAACGCCCCTCGATACATCCACCGAAGTCCCGGGCGAATTCGCTGCCAGCTCTCCATCGCGCGGTTGACGGGTCGCCCCAGACGTTCGAGGGCCACAATGGCGAGTCGATGGCGCTCTAGACTCTGCAGCCGCTCGTCGTCGACGGCCTCGACGGCTCGCTCCTCCGGCCAGTACAGCCACGCGCGCAGGCGCCGTCGAAGAACGGCCTCGATCATCTGCAGCTCGCGCCGTCCAGGAAGGCCCGTGCTCATTGCGATCACGACGCCGTTCAAATCGTTGCGCTGGCGGATCGCATCGAGGAGGTTCGCCGTTGGCTCTACAGGACCGGGGCTGAGTATGACTTCGTGGCGTTCTGTGGTGGCGTCGAGCCGATCGGTCGTCACGACGGCGATGCCGTCGCCGCGGGGGGCGATGTACAGGTAGTCGGTCATCGTTCCGCTGATGACTTGCCGTCGCTCGCCGCCCTTGTGGTCCGAGCGTCGGCGCGGCACGCAGCTCGAATGGTCTCCATCGAGACGAGACGACGCGCGCCAAACGCCGGATGGGCAGACAACTCGTGCCGAGGCGCCCGCGGCCACTCGCCCGACCCGAGACGGCGCTCCATGGTCGACACGAGATGGTTGAAGACGATCCAGGCCTGCAAAGGAATACCAACGCCCATCATGTGAACGCCGTCGCTGAACAGTCGCGGATCCGGCGGATATTCGCCGGCGAGATCGATGAAATCGACGCCGTGAGTCGCGGCGTACTTGCGAAAGACCTGATTTTGAAAATCGATGTACCTCCGCATATGTGCGTAGCTGTACGGCCAATACTTCACGTTCAAATAATCGAAGAGATACGCGTCGCGAACCGGGTCGAGGATCAGCCCCGGATGGACGAGCCACACGAAGGAGGTCAGAGCCAGCCGCGCGCCTTCGTCATCGAGCGAATGGCGAATGGTCTCGAGATCCGCAAGGATTTGCGGAAGGTTGATCGGCAGCTGCGGATGGGAGAGATTGGGATCGCGCTCGTCGAGATCCTTCGGCCACTCGACGGAGATTGCCGGTTTGGGAGCCTCGACGCCAAGCGCAACCGCACGGCGAAGGACGGTCTCCATGCGACGCGCGATCGCCGAGTACTGCCCGAACGCGCTCGGCTGCGGCGCACTCGTCTGACTGCGGGCGGGCAGCCGCGCGCGGATGAAATCGGCCGGCCAGTACTGGTTCGACCCTTCGTAGTAGACAACGAGATCTGGATCCACCGGCAGCACTTCCTGGCGAACGATGGCCTGGATGCTGCTCGAGTTCACGCCCTCGCGTCCCGCGTTGATCACTTCGAACGTCAGCTGGGGATGCCGCAGCTGTCCCCATCGGTTCAACAGAAACTGGATCAGCTCGGGATAGGAATAGGGCTCGTGGTGCGGACCGACCGTCGTCGATGCGCCGATGAACGCGATGCGAATCGACCCCGGCCGCTTGTTCAGCGCGATGTCCGGACCTCGCCAGCCGAACGCATTCGTTCGCAATGCGGAGGGATACGTGACGCCGCGCAGGAAGCGAAATCTCGGAAACGGCGAGCCATCGAGTGGATCGAAGACGAACACGTCCTCGAAGTTGTCGAGGATCTCGCCTCCGTCGTGATGCTCCTTCAGGCACGCGGTGTTGACAGCAAACTTCCAGTTCCATTCGTAGTTCGCCGGAAGGTCGACGGGACGATACCGATCGGCGCGGGCCTGCAGGTCGGGCTCGGGCTTCACCGGCGGTCGCTCGGGTGCCGGCGCCAGGAACCATTCCCGCTCGACGCCGGCCGCCGTCGGCAGCTGCTGGACGTACGGCCAGGCATCCTCGAGCGACTGCCATTTCCGAGACTCGAGATGGCGCGCGCGATCGCGGCGTGCCCACGGCTCGCTGGCGGCGAGGCGGAGCGCGGTGAGGCGGTAGCCGTCGACAGCGCGGGTGGCGCCCTCGGCCACGACGAGCGCCATGCACGTGGCCAGCACGAAGACGATCCACCGCGTCACGACTGTTGACGCGCCTCGCGGCCGTAGATCACGTCTTCGACTTGAAGCGCGACGGCGGACGTCTCGACGATTTCCTCGAAGGGGATCGGCGCTCCGGCCCCCGCCACCATCGCATCACCGAACCGACTGAGCTCCTCGAAGTGCCCCTTGTCGACATCGCCGCTTTGCCAGAGCGTCGTCTGGTCGCTCGTCTTCGTCAGTCTCTTGAAATCGTCAATCACGTATGCTTCGCCGTCGCAGAAGACGGTGATGTGTTCCTTGCCAAGCCCTTCCTTTGGCCCGAGCGCCGTATACAACAGACTCGCCACGGTTCCGTCGTCGTAGGTGATCGTCGCGGAGAAATTGTCGTTGCGCGCGTACGGCAGGTCGTGTGGATCGATGGCGGCGGCATCGATGGATCGCGCCGGCGCGCCCGCGAGGAACCTGAACACGTCGTACATGTGACACGCCTCACCGATGTTGCGGCCGCCGCCCTGCTCGCCGTGCACCCAGTGATTGAGCGGAAGGTAGCCGGCGTTCAACCGGTACTGAATCATCAGTGGCGCGCGCCGGCCGCGCAGCCGCTCGTGCAGCAACTGCAGGGCGGGCGAGAACCGGCGGTTGAAGCCGACCATCAGCAGGGGCGCGGCGGCGTTGCGCTCGGCCGAAGCCTTCGCGCTCTGCTCGTACGCGCGCACGACGCGCTCGAGACCCTCCCACGTGATCGCAAGCGGCTTCTCGACGAAGACATGCTTGCCCGCGTTGAACGCAGCAATCACCTGTTCGGCGTGCTCGTGATGGCGCGTCGCGATGACCACGAGGTGAAACGCGGGATCGTCGAGGATGGTCTGCAGATCGCTGGTCAGAACCTCGACGCCGTGCTCTCGCGCGAAGTTGCTCCCGGCCGTACCGGTTCGCGTGACGACGCCGCGCAGGAAGTAACGGTCGGCACGCTTGCGCATCTGCGGCACGAGCATCGACGTCCCGAATGCCCCCGCGCCCACCAGTGCGTAACTCACGAGCTCGGTCGGCGCCGGCCGATGACCCGATAACGTCAGCCGGCGCGGTTCTCGATCGGCGGCCGCCTCGTCCGGGTATTCGACCACGACGCCGAGCGGCAGTGCCTCCTCGGCGCGCGCGAGATCCGCGTAGACGGCTGGCGCCGCGTCGATGGGCACCACCCGATCGATCAGCGCGTCGACGTTCACGCGGCCGTCGGCTACCAGCTCGAGGTACGCCTGCAGGTTGCGATTGAGCGTCCAGCGCACGTATGGATATGGGTAGTCGTGGCCCTCGGCTTCGTACGCAGGGTCATATCGTCCCGGCCCGTACGAGGTGCTGATCAACAGATCGATTTCCTTGCGATAGAACTCCGCCCGATCGACGTTCAAGCCGACGTCGCCAACGATGACGACTGTGCCCTTGGCGCGCGTGAGCTCCATGGCGAGATTGACCAGGGTGCTCGACTTCGTCGCGGCGGTCACGACCGTGCGATCCGCGCCGTGGCCGCCAGTGGCGTCGCGGACGAGGATTTTGCACTGGTCGGCCGAGATGGCACCCGCGTCGAGCCCGAGCTGTTGTGCGCGCGCGATTCGTCCGGCATCCAGGTCGAGACCGATGACTCGACATCCGGCGGCCTTGAGGAGCTGCACGGTGATCTGTCCGATGAGACCGAGGCCGATCACGCACACGCGGTCGCCTAGCTGCGGCGCCGCGCGGCGGACGCCCTGCAGTGCGATGGCGCCGACCGTCGCGGATGCGGCGTGCTTCTGGTCGCAGCCCGGTGGAATCCGGCACACGAGATTGCGAGGGACCACGACGTAGTCCGCATGGTTCGCCTGCCCCGCGCCGGCCGCCGCCACGAGGTCGCCGACGGCGACATCGCGCACGCCCTCGCCTACGGCCGCGACCTCGCCCGCCACCGAGTAGCCGATCGCCCACCCCTGCGCGGTCTGATCGGATGGCGCCGCCGGCGGCGGTGGCGGGCTGCCGGTCGCGGCGGCCGTCGCTGCGGCGACGACCTCGCGCGGCCGCGCCAGGCGTTGACTCGCGATCTGCCTCAGACGGCGGGCGGCCTTGCGCGGATCGCGCAGGCTCGCGCGGAAGTAGTGGTCCAGGAGCCGCAGGCGATCGATGTTCTGCTCGATCCGCTCGATCGCGGGGGCATCCGGCGCAACGGCGCGCGTCGGACGCAGCGGCGCAATCTCGGTGCCGACGCTGACGAGCGAGTATCGGACGCGGATCAGGACGGTGCCGGGGCGTACGGTCGGTTGCGGCATGCGCGCAACCGTCACACCGCCCATGTTCATCAGCAATTGACGCATTGGTTCAGTCCGCCCGCCACGTCAACCAGTTGGCCTCGATCCAGCCGGCGGACGCCGAATCGACACGTTATCGTGACCGGAAGCTGGACGTCCTGCTGCAGGACGATCGTTGCCGTCGGAGTTCGAACGCCGTAGCTCGGCGACACCCAGCCTTCGTCAATCGCGATCGGGCCAATCGGATCGACGATCTGCAGCCACAGGTCCCGGCCGCCGACCGAGAGGCTCACATCACTGCCGCAGACGCGGGGAGTTACGGCCGGATCGAGATGAAAGCGCGACGTCATCCGTCTCGCTGGGCCCACGCCTTCGCGCTCGAGGACAATGCCGTCGCGCCCAGGCGCGACCGTGTCGCGAATGAGGACGTCCCCGCTGTCTTTGATCAGCAGGACTTCGCGCGTCACGAGCACCGGTGGCGTCAGCCGCGCGTATCCATCGTGGCCGCCGCGGAAATAGTCGGCATGCTCCTCGAACCGCCACGCCACCTCTCGCGGCCGGGCATCGTCACGCAGCTGCCACAGCTGGTCGGGCGACACGAGGCGATTGAGCTCCTCGTCGTCGATCTGAACCACGTTGTGAAACGCGGTGCCGCGAAAGCGGTTTCGCCATTCCCGGGACGCGGTATAGAGGTAGGCGCCGCAGTCGGACACCAGATTCACCCCGTCGAGCCAGACTTCGATGCTCGTGATGTCGCTGTGGCCGTGGCCGCCGCGACCGCGCATGCCCACCTCGCCACAGTCGACGATGATGTGTGCGCGATCGGTGCGAAGGACATAGCAGCCGCCGGCATCGAACGCACGCGATGCAACGGGGGTCGCCGGCGGCTCGATGGCGTCGAAGGCAGCGGCGGCTCCCGGACCCAGCAGCCAGAAGGCCTCGTCGCTGAACGATCCGGCGGCGCGCTTGAAGTCGCCGCGATTGAAGAGCACAGCGCCGGCGGCCAGGAGGTAGCGATGATCGTTGATCGTCTGCACGCCCAGCTTCTGAACGCGGCCGTCATCGGCGTCCCCGATCAGCGGGACCGAACCGTCAGGCTTGGTGTAGGCCTCGACGAACTCGATCATACGCTCGAGCCGGCGGCACCAGGGCTCCGGCGTCGGCTCGCCGTGCAGGCGAAGCAGCAGATGTGCTGTGAGGAACGCTTCGAGCACGAGCCGGTGATAGGCGGTCGACTGCTCGAAGTCGACGCCGTCCTCCGTCGTCTGGTTGAAGATCTCTTCCTGGACGATCGTCCGGCCCAGGTCGAGCCAGCGGCGCCCTGCCGGCGCCGATCTGAAGAAGGCTCCCAGGAATGTCAGGCCGACGGCGTCACAGAGGTAGTGGTTGCCGTTGATGTCCGCGCGCTCGAGATGCATGGCGATGTACTGGCCGTGGAAGTACAGCGCGCGGAGGAACACGGCTCGAAAGCGCGACGATCGGCAGGCGGCCGCATCGGCGAAAAAGTAAAAGGCCCAGATCCAGTTGACTGCGCGCAGCGCCACGTCCATCGCGCACGCCCAATTCACGCCGTAGGGCCACGGATTCTTCGCGGTCCAGTCACTCACCTCGTCGACAAACTCCTGCGCGAAGCGCTCATCGCCGGTCAGCCAGTACGCCTGTCCGAGCGCGGTGAAATGCTGGCAACGGCTCAGTTCCCATGGAACTTTGACGTCGGTCGGCCGATTGAGCTCGTCGTACTGAAGCCGCGGCCCGTACGCCATCGGCCACTCGCGGCCGGACTTGAAGTCCGTGTGCCATGGCAGCGCGGGGCCGAGCGCGACGCGGCCCGAGCCGAGCAGATCGAACTCGTGCCGAATCGCCTGTTCCGCGGCGCCGATAATCGAAGGCACCGCTGCCGGATATCGGGCGCGGAAGGGTTCGGTCCACTCTGTACGGCGATCCGGTTCAATCAGAAACGGTGCGGTGCGCTGTTTCTCCCAGAGCGCGTCGAAAGACGACGCGCCCATCGCGCGCAGCAGCGCGCCATCGGTGACGAGCGTCGGATACACACGCGACCAGGGTCGTTGCAGACGCGTCCACGCGATTTGGGCCAGGCGCTCCGCAAGTTTCCGTGGCGGCATTCGTGCCGCCTTCCGCGCCCGCTGAATGAACGTGCTCATCCGAACAGGAATCGTGAGACGATTCCGGCGATGCGCCCGGACGCGCGTCCATCCCAGAGATCGGGGATTCGCGCGGCCGCCGCCGGCCTCAGTGCGCGCTCGACGCCATCGAGGATGTCCGCCGTCCTGGTGCCGACCACGCGGTTCGTTCCCTCGGTGACTGTGATCGGCCGCTCGGTATTTTCTCGAAGCGTGAGGCACGGAATGCCGAGCGCGGTCGATTCTTCCTGTAATCCCCCTGAGTCGGTGAGGATGAGCCGCGCATGCGAGGTCAGGGCGAGGAAGTCGATGTAGCCGAGCGGCTCGGTGACAATGGTGCCGTCGAGCTGCGATTCCAGACCGAACTCGCGCAGCCGGGCGCGCGTGCGCGGATGCACCGGGAACACGACCGGCATCCGCTCGGCGACGTCGCGGATGGCGCGCAGGATCTGCCCCAAGGTTCCCGGCTGGTCGACGTTGGACGGCCGGTGCAGCGTGAGCACGGCGTAGGACCCATCGCCGACCGGGATTCGATCGCGAACGCGTTCGAGTCTGGCGAGCGGGAGATGCCGGTTCAGCGTGTCGATCATCACGTTGCCCACGAGGTGGATCTTGTGCTCGGGAGTTCCTTCCGCGCGGAGGTTGTCGTTCGCATCGCTCGACGGCGTGAGCAGGAGATCGGCGAGGCGGTCGGTGACGATCCTGTTGACTTCCTCCGGCATGTTCCGGTCGAAGCTGCGCAGCCCGGCTTCAACGTGCGCCACGGGAATCACGAGCTTGGCGGCAACGAGCGACGCGGCCATCGTCGAGTTGACGTCGCCGACCACGACGACGAGGTCCGGGCGATCCGAGAGACACAGCTCTTCGAACGCCATCATGACCTTCGCGGTCTGAACGGCGTGGCTGGCCGAGCCGACGCCGAGGTCGCGGTCGGGCGTCGGCAACTGGAGCTCCCGCAGGAAACCGGCGGCCATCGCCTCATCGTAGTGCTGGCCGGTATTGACGAGCACCTGACGCGCGCGGGTTTCCGCGCGCAGCGCCTCCATGACCGGCGCGATCTTCATGAAGTTCGGCCGCGCGCCAACGACGTGGACGATGGTTTTCACGATGGCATGTCGGTCGTTGGAAGAACGGGTCGCGGCGCGGCCGCGACGTGGGAGAAGGCGGAGGTGCCGAGAATCGCCGTCAATGCGCCGACTACAGGCAGTCTTCCCGGCCCTCGACCCATGAAGCGTGCCACAGCACTGCGTTCATCACCGTCCAGAGCTGAAAGCTGACGCTCTGTCGTCCGCTGATTTGGTCCTTGAGCAGCGACGTGAAGTAGTCGACGTCGATGAAGCCTTCCCGTCCGAGCGCCGAGCGTTCGAACGCGGCGAGGCACCGCGCGCCAAAGTCGCCCTCGCGGAACCACTCGTCCATCGGCGCGCCGAA
>Ga0075424_100001417_pt1 | contig 21022 bp, 17 predicted proteins | sample SoiMethybrSBSTD3_FD_75301 | JGI IMG/M metagenome (GOLD analysis project Ga0075424, IMG submission 75301) | Bulk soil microbial communities from a Populus tree surrounding site in Tennessee, USA - Soil MetaG P. TD hybrid SBSTD3 | ecosystem: Environmental > Terrestrial > Soil > Tree plantation... | reverse complement strand
GTAGTCACTGCGATCGAAATCGCCTTTCGCCCGTTCGTACATCGTTTGAATGAGCGATGGCAGTTGGCGGTGACCAGCCGATCGAGCATCTCGAGCGCCCCTTGGTATTCGGCTGCGGCGTACAGCTCACGGGCGGTAGCCAGCGAGCTTCGACGATCGAGATCGACCGTTGACTGCGCCAGCACTCCTGGCGTCAGCGCGATCACCAGAATCAGAGTGGTCGAGCAGGATGAGGCCACGATGACACTTTCGTCGCAGCGATCGAGACAGCGCGTCGAGGTGTAATCAGCGAGTGTAGACGGACGATGCAACGGTTCTGTTACATCATCGCGACCTCACGAGCTCGACGTGGCCCTACGCCACGTTGATCCGCAGCGGAGCCGTCAGCCGAACGTTCAGCGCAGCGCCGCGGCCGATGCGCACGTCCTTCCCGCGTGTGGTCAGGACTGCCGCAGTGCCGGCACCGCCGCCCACGGCCGCACCGATTCCCGCGCCCTTCTTGCCGTCGATCAACGCACCGATGGCGGCGCCACCTGCGGCGGGAATGCCGATCTTCAATGCATCCTTTTGTTTGGTCGCAGGTGCGACTGCGACCCACGACCGAGTCTGCATGTTGTAGGTCGCTCGATGGCTCGCTGGAGTGATCCGCGTGAAACGCACGGCCACACGTCCGCGTCCTTTGACCTTGCCGGGCCGCGCCGCGTCCGATACGTAACCTGACGCGCTGCTTCCAGCAGGCAACACCATCCGGCCTCCGATCAGCACGGGCTGCGCAAGAGTGGCGGACACTGGATCTTCGATGCGAGAGATATCCGAGCCGAACGCGCGAGTCACGCGCAGATGCAACACCGTGCCTGCGGGAATCGTGACCTGCCGATCGAACCGCGTCGTCGATACGCGGGCGTCGCGTTCCGCACCGTGAACAATCGTGCGCGGCACAAGGATCGACGCAGCCACGATGAGACCACTCGTTGCGCGAGCTATCGTTCTGGTCATGCCTGCCATGATCGAGCCTCCTGCCTCCCGTGGAGGCAAGCCATGTGCCCGACACTGAGGAGTTCGGCTTTCTAACAGGCAGCAAACACGTTAGGGCTATCAGCTCGACCGTGGCGCAGCCGTGAGGCTGACCATCGCTGAGTCACTCGAACAGGGCCGAGTACCCGCAACCGAGGTCAACTGGAGCGTGCCGCGCCTACTCGGGCGTAGGCCGCCAACCGACGGCCCAATTCTGAGCGTGCAGCTGATCGCTCCAGCGCAGCGCGCTTGTCCAATCAGCGAAGTCGCGGAAACCCAGCGGAGCGCCGTTGACGAACCACACGACGAAGGCTCGATTCGAACGCGGACCGATCACGGCGTGAGCGTGGAGTCCGTCGGCCCGGCGCATTCGCCATAGGACGATCGGCTCCAGGTATTCGAGCGGGAACGAGGTTTCGGGCACGGTCGCGCGCAAGGCAAGAGTGATACCACTGATCAGCTGCGCAGCCCACCAGATCCCGCGCAGATTCGCGGAGTCGGCGTATCGCGAAGGTCGCAGCGCGGGAGACAAAGGTGGATCGCTTGATGATCGTCCGTGATCGGCGACCCTGCCGATCAGGCATTGACCTGATTCCGCGCTCGTGGGGCTGTTCACATAATCCCGTTGATGACCCCGCACCGATGGTGCCCCAATTGCAGTCGGGAGGCCAGGACGCTTGAATCCTGCAGCACCATCTCGATCACTTATTACCGGTGCGACCCGTGCGGACATGTCTGGTGCACCGACAACTCCCGCCCCGATCTTCCAGCGCGCGTCGTCACGATCCCGCGAGAAAGTCCCTGCCGCGAACTTCTGCTGCAATAAGCCTTATGCCCTCCCGGACGCTCCGTCCGATATCCACTCGTGATCACACGAGCGGCAGCAGAACGTGACGACGCGCGGTTTCATCTGACTAACCGCGCGGCTTCATCGCCGATTCGGCTCCAGGTGGCTCGCTGAAAGCATCGACTGGAATGCGCTCGTAGCGCACGTCGATGATCTCGAGGTGCTCGGTTCCTCCAGGAGCGTGAAGGACGACGCGGTCCCCCGGTCCTGACTTCATCAGCGCCCGCGCCAACGGCGACACCCAGCTGATGTGATTGCGGCTCATGTCAACTTCGTCGACGCCGACGATGCTGACCACACGCTCCGTTCCAGCGGCAGTGGAGTAGCGAACGGTCGCTCCAAAGAAGACCTGCGTCGCCGCTCGGCCGCGTCGCGGAGCTTGCGGATCGACGACTTCCGCCGCATCGATGCGCTTGGTCAGGAAGCGAATTCGTCGATCGATCTGGCGAAGCCGTCGTTTGCCGTACTGATAATCGGCGTTTTCGCTGCGATCTCCGTTGCTCGCGGCCCAGGCCACCACCTGCGTCACGGCAGGCCGTTCTCTGGTAAGCAGGAACTTGTGCTCGTCCTTGAGCCGCTGCAAGCCGTCCGGCGTGATGTAGTTCTTGACTCGCGCCACCGGCGCGCCTGGACCTGCGTCCTCGGCCGGTTTCCTGCTGAACCGTTTGCTCATACCGCGTGTGGCCTCACCACGCCAGCGGCGCCGGAGGATCTGCCATCGACTGAATCCGGATCGCAACCACTGCGTTGCGGTCGCGACGACTCGCCAGAGGAATGAGTCCCGTCGCCAGCAACGTGTTCGTCTCGCTCTCGGTCAGAAAGCGTTCGGCGCACGCCTGCATTTCACGCTCGCCATCTCGTACGAACGTGTACGCCGGCAGATCGCCGATCTCGCGCTCGTCGCCCGGCTCCATATCCCAGCCGCGCGCGCTGAACGCGCGGCCGAGGAGCAGCGCGGTCGCGAGCGACGCGTTGCCCCACAAGAACTCTTCGTGTGTTGGCTGGCCGACAAACTCTTCGAACGCAAAAGACTCGATCGGATCGCTGCCTTTGCCGTACGGCAGACGCATCAGCACTCGAGGAGCGGAGAGTCCGATCCACGACGCCGCTTCGCTGCGACGCAGTGCCTGCCACGCTGCCGACACTCGCGGATCAGCACTCGATGACAGCACGTCGTTCGCACCGGCCAGAATGGGGCCGCCGGCCTGCGAGGCGATCAGGCCCATCGCAGCGAGCAGTCCGACGTCTTGATCCGACGGACCAAAGTCGATCAGCACCACGAGCGCTGACCAGCCGTGGCTACCGGGTACGTTGCGCCAGCGATCGACCGCGGTGCGATAGAGACCCGTCTGTGCGAGCGCACCGTTCGCCGCGACGATATCGGCGAGCAGTTCCTCGCGCGTCACGTCCAGCAGGTGCAGTTGCAGGTTCTCGTCGAGCTCGAGGCTCGAGACGAGCCAGCGCAGTCCGCGCCAGGCGGCTTCGAGCGACTGGAAGGCGGACTGATGCAACAGCGATCGCATCTGCTCCGCAATTGCGGCGTCGACGCCGGCCTGATACGACTTCTCTTGCGCGGAGCCGTCGCGGACGATGTGCGGCGCGACGATGTCGCGGATGAGCGCGTCGAGGCCGCTCGCCGGTGCCGGGGCCGGTGACGCACTGCGGTCGGTTGGTTTGCCCAACAAGCGCCCGAGATCGCTCGCATCAGCGGCCGGTTGCGCGCGTGCCTGGCGAAGGGCCTTGAACAAGTCGAGCCGCGTGTACAGCGCGTCGGGGTGAAAGTCGTCCATTTGTCCAAATCGAATCTCTCCCGACGGCATGTTCAGCCGCGGCGTCACTCGACGTAGGACGTCGTCGAAGTTGTCGATGTCCACGCGCTGCGTTGGCCGGTTCCCTAGTGCCGGCCGGTCTGCAGCGGCGTTGCCGCTGAAGTTGCCCAGCACAAGCAGGCGCATGGGTTCGTCTTCGTCGCGTGCACGACCGCGACGACCGAAACTCACATCGAACTCTAAACGCTCTGGCATCGAAGCTCCTGCCTCCTTCGCGGCTAACCCCAAAATACCAGGCGTCCGCGCGTCTCCAACGCGGCAGCGACGGCCTTTTCTGCGGCCTCGGCGTCCTTGCGTCTCGCGAACGGGCCGATGCCCCTCATCAAATCGAGGCGGAGTTTCACACCGAACCGGTACACCTTCTTCGCGGCGAGCTTCCCTCCCGCCTTGTGTTGGGCGAATCGGTGCTCGGGCGTGTGCGCCGTTTGACCGACGTACACCGGAGCGAGCGCGCAAGGACGCGTCGTGCACGCGCGGGACAGCTCGATGATGTAGATCGAGTAGGTTCGCCCGGATGCCGCTCTTGCGTTGCGCTTTCGCGTGCGCACGCGTCGAGCGTAGCGCTTTCCTCCGAGAAATCGAAGACGCGCGTATACTCTTCTCGATGCCCCGCCGGCTGGGCCTGGCCTCTCTGGTCGTCGTCGCGTTCGCCTTCGCGGGCGGGTCCGCGGGGCCGACGCGGCCGCTGCAGTCGGTGCGCCTTGTCGTCTCCGTCGCCTGGCTGCACGCACCGCAAGAGAGAGCGCACGAACTGCGGGCCGTCACCGAACGCGTCGCACCGCCCGCCATCATCGTGTCGTGGGCGCCGCAGTCCGACGGCTTCCGGTCTTTCCCGCTCGAACGCTGGCTGTTTCAACGGCCGCCACCCGCCGGTCTCTAGCACCCCGGTCGAATCTCATTTCAATCGATGTTGGAATCGGGCCGCGACATGCGTGCCCGTCCGCTGGAGGGTTGCTATGCGCAAATGGTGGCGTTCTCTGTTTGCCGCGAGAGCGGAAGCGGCGCCGCGGGAGATGGACGAAGTCAGGACCTTTCGTGACGAATTCGAACGTCTCGACGATGAATCGCTGAAACGCGCGGCGCGGAGCGCGACGCGCCTGCCGGAGATCGTGGCGATCACCGCCGTCGTCGCATCGCGGGTGCTCGGGCTGCAGATGTTCGATGCGCAGCTCGAAGGCGCGCTGGCGCTGGCGCACGGACGGATTGTGGAAATGCAGACCGGCGAGGGCAAGACGCTGGCCGCGGTTCCCGCGGTCGCATGGTACGCGCGCTCGGGGAATGGCGTTCACGTCCTCACGGCGAACGACTATCTCGCCTGTCGCGATGCCGAATGGATGGGTGAGACATACCGATGGCTTGGCCTGTCGGTCGCTGCCGTGGCGCAGGAGATGACGCCAGACGCACGCAGGTCGGCCTATCGATGCGACATCACCTATGCATCGGCGAATGAGCTGGGGTTCGACTATCTGCGTGATGGACTCGCGTGGCATTCCCACGAGCAAGTGCTGCGACCGTTTGCCGTAGCCGTGATCGACGAAGCCGACTCGATCCTGCTGGACGAGGCGAGGATTCCACTCGTCATCGCCGGCGGCACCATCATGCCATCGGCCCTGGCGTTCGACGCTGATCGTGTCGTGCGGCAGCTCAGGCCCCACGTGGACTTCACTTCCGATCAGATGGCGAGGAACGTGGCGCTCACACCCGCCGGCGTCGCTCATGTCGAGCGGCTGCTGCCGTGCAGCAATCTCTACGACAGCCAACATCTTCCCGCCATGACCGCCGTCCAGGACGCGCTGCATGCGCACACGCTGCTGCACCGCGATGTCGACTACTTGGTGCAGGATTCGTCGGTGCTGTCGATCGACGAGCTCAAGGGACGCGTCGTCCGCGATCGTCGCTGGCCAGCGGGATTGCAGACCGCTCTCGAACTGAAGGAGCGAGTCACCCGCCATCGGCAGGGCCGCGTGCTCGGATCGATCACGATGGAGAACTTGATCGGGCTCTACCCTGTCGTGTGTGGCATGACGGGAACGGCGGCTGCGCAAGCGACCGAGTTCCGCGAGCTCCATGGTCTCGAGGTGACGGTGATCGCGCCGAATCGTCCGGTGATCAGGCGCGATCTGCCGGATCGCGGATTCGCCACTCGCGCCGAGAAGGAGCAGGCGATTCTCGACGAGATTCGCGTACGCCACCGGTCGCGGCAACCCGTTCTCGTCGGCACGTCCTCGGTCGAAGAGTCGGAGCGGCTGAGCGCGCGGCTGCGCGACGTGCCTCACAACGTGCTGAATGCGCGCAACGAAGAGGCCGAGGCCTTCATCGTCGCACGCGCCGGTGAGGCGGATGCTGTCACCATTTCAACGAACATGGCGGGACGCGGTGTCGACATCCGTCTTGGCGACGGCGTCGCCGAGCTCGGCGGCCTGCACGTGATTGGCACCAATCGGCACGAGAGCGGACGGATCGATCGACAGCTGCGCGGACGCGCCGGCCGGCAAGGCGATTCCGGCAGCTCGCAATTCTTCGTGTCGCTCGAGGACCCGCTGTTCGTCAAATACGGGAACGAGATGCCGCCCGAGGCGGCGTCCGCGCTGTTGTCGTGCGACCATCTTCAACGCATCGCCGAGGGACAGAGTCTGGGTTGCCGACTCTTTCTCCGCAAGTACGAAGGCGTCGTCGAAGGGCAGCGGCAGCTGATCGCCGACCGCCGTCAGGGCGCGCTCACGTCACCCTCATCATCGGAGGTCGAGCGACTCGTCAGGCTTGACACCATCGACGAGCTCTGGTCGGACTACCTGGCTGTGGTGAGCGAGCTGCGCGCGAGCACGATCTGGGTATCGCTCGGTGGCGGCAGCCCGTTTCGCGAGTATCTCCACACGGTGCATGCCATGTTTCAGGAGCTCACAAGAACGATCGACGACGAGAGCGCGGCGCGCCTCGAGCGCGCCGCCACTCACGGAATCGAGCCGCGCCAGCGCGGTGCGACCTGGACGTATCTGACGACCGACGAACCGTTCGGCACCATGACCGAGCGGCTGATGCGCAGGTTGGCCGTGATGCTTCATCTGCGGCGATCCTGAGGTCTCGTGGAGGTGTGCGACTAGTCCGCAGCGAAGCAGTACAGGAGGCCATCGCCAAGCGAGGCGCGCAACGCAGCCTGCGAGCAGCCGCGCGACATGTGGGCAGCATTCCATGAATCGCCCTGACCGCCGCCAAAGCGGTTGTGATGCCCGACCATCGCTCGCCCGTCGGCGTGACTCGTCCACCCGCGGCACGTCGCGTCACCCCTCGTAAACAACGTGCCATCGGGGTTACTGCCGGTGAGGATGTCATGCCGCGTCGACGCGACCTGCGCACCTGCCTCTGTGAGTGCAGTCTCCGCCGTGATGTTGGCGCGTCCGCCGTGGAGATCCTCAACGCTGGCAGCGATCTGGATTCCTCGCGCGTTGATCCACGGCCCGCGGCCGATCCGATCTCGCGCGTGTACCGCTGGTCCATCAGCTGACGGTGGTGCGCTCAGATACGCGCGCCACAGCCGATCGCCGCGTCCGACAGCCGTCGCACGTTGACGGCAGATCGCATCCGCGCCAGCAAGGCCGGCGAGGTTGCCGCCGAAGCCGCGGCCTCTGCTGGTGATGAAGAACGACAACGCCGGCGCGATCGCGGGCACATCCTGCGCTGGCGCTTGTGGGCTGGCGAGCAATGCGATCACGACGAACGACTGAACGACGCGCATTCGCGAGTGACTAAACGCCCGCAAACCAGTGGAAGCCGAAGTCGGAGTTGGTGCCACCTGTGCCCCTGCCGAAGCTGGCCATCGAGTCCACCACCTGTATCGAGCGCACAAACTTGAGCTGCTTGTATCCGCACTGGCGTTCGACGCGCAGGCGGAGCGGCGCGCCGTTGCCCGTTGGAAGATCGCGGCCGTTGAGGCCATACGCGAGGATCGTCTGCGGATGCGCGACCTCGAACAGATCGTATCCCTCGTACCAACGATCGAAGGTGTCGATGACGACATAGCGCGCCCCGGATTTGACGCCGCCTGCCGCATCGAGCATGCGTTGAAGCGGCGTGCCGGTCCATTGGCCGATCGCCGACCATCCCTGTTCGCACACGTGTGCGGTGATTTGCGTGCGAGCAGGCAAGCTCTTGATCTCGTCGAGCGACAGCTCGATTGGGCGCTCGACGAGGCCGCTAATGGGGAGTCGCCAGTTCTTGAATCCTGCCGACAGGTGGCGTTGATACTCGGGGCTTTTCGGGTTGGTCTGGTTCCACGTCGGGAACGGATCGGCGACATCGCTGCGACGGTATTCACGGGCCAACGGCTGTCCGAGGAGCAGCATCCGATTGGTGCTCATGGTCAGCACATCGGCGGCGCCGATCAAGCCTCCGCGTACACGCGGCGGCACGAACGTCTCGCGCGAACACCCTGTCAACAACAGACCGCCGAGCGCCGGAACGCTGGTCAGCACGGTGCGGCGTGAGATGCGTCTGGTGGTCATGTCATCTCCCGATAATCATCGAACGGATCTTCGCGAAGAAACCAGCGAGCGCGATCTCGAGCACGTGGACGATGACGAACAACACCAGCGCCACAGTGCCGATGGTGTGAAGCGTCCGCGCCGACTGACGGCCGCCGAAGAGATCCAACAGCCACGGCATCGCCGCCGTGAAGCCTGGGGATTGCGCGATCCCGGTCAGGATCATGAGCGGCACGTAGACGAAGATCAGAATGAGATAGGAGATCTTCTGCAGCGAGCCGTAGCTGTCGCTCGACCACGCTCGGGACAGGTCATGTGAGGCTCCGCGTGGGCGCCAACGCAGATGATCGCGGAGCTCCGTTCGTATGTGCGCCGCCGTGCGCTGGGTTCGGGACGGCCACATCTGGTTGCGGAAATGCTTCGTGTACAGATTCCAGCCGACGTACACGAGGCCGTTGATCAGAAACACCCACACAAACGTGAAGTGATAGTTGCGCCCCCATCGGCGATCGCCGAGCTTTCCCGCTTCATCCCATGACAGGCCCCAGTCCGCGAGTTTGAAGGCGGCCGGATACCCGCGATACCCGGTGTGCCCCCAATAGAGTTCGGGAAAATCGAGAAAGATGTGAACACCGCTCCACAGCAGATACACGCACGCAACCACGTTGATCCAGTGACAGATGCGGACGTTGTACGAGTGAACAGGGCCCGAGGTACGCAGATCTGGGCGCGGAGGTTCAGGGGCCAAGGCGCTGTCCATCGCCAACGACGGGCATTCTACGACCATTGGAACGGGCCGATTCGGCCGATATCTGATTCGGAGGCCGAACGATGTCGCTTGCCGCAAGCCGGTGGTGGGTTATCGCCCAGGGAACGCTCCTCGGAGCCATCGCCCTCAATATGCTGACGCTTCAGCGGCAGCGGCTCGGGATGGCGCTCGCGCTCGTCTCGTTTGCTCTCACCTTCGTGAGCCACGACTTCCGCGAACGACGTAGGAAGCACGGCTAGCGGTCGTCGAGCATCGCGACGATCTCGCGATGTCCCTTCTTCTCCGCCCACGCGCGCGGCGTGGCCCACGACTCCGCGTCTGGCTCGCTCGGATCGACGCCGCGGCGAAGTAATTCCTTGACGATCGGCACGCGTCCCCAGCGGCACGCCCAGCCGAGTGGCGTGCTCTTCAACAGCTCATCGCGGACGTCCGTACGTGCGCCGGCATCGAGCAGCGTCATCGCAAACGCCAACGCCTCGTCCTCGGTGATCCAGCCCGACGCGCCGTCGTGGAAGCCCATCGCCATGACGTCATGAAGGATGGTGCGCCCGAATGATCCGCGGACGTTGGCGTGACAGCGCGCGAGAATCAGACGAAAGCTTTCGAGGTAGCCGCTCCGTCTCGGCCGCCACAATGGCGAATAGATCCAAGGGACATAACTCCAGAACGAGCGCGGACCGCGCAGCGCGCCATACCATCGCGGATCGTCCGGCGGCCAGTCGATGCGCGCCAGCGCCATGCGGATGATCTCGGGCTCGCCGCAGTCGCCATGGAGGAGTTCTTCCGCCACGGTCCGGCCGGTTCCCACCGCGCCAGGCGGAAGCCGGCCGGCGTCCTCCTCCTCGATGCGCAGGCGGGCGACTGCGACGTCGCCGTGGTGGGCCGCCGTGCCTGCCGACACCACTCCGCCCGCGCGGGTGAGCAGATCGAGCATCGTCTGATTCCGATCTCGATATGCCCTGGACATCGGCGTGCCGCCGCTCTCACACACTCCGTTCGGATCGGCACCGTGGTCGAGGAGCATCTGTGCGATCGCCAGGTTCCCCTTCTTCACCGCCCGCTCCAACGGAATTCCGCGCGACTCGTGGACATCGTCGCCGCCAACGATGCGCTTGCGTTCGTCGGCGTCGAAGCCGAGATCGAGGAGCAGGTGCAGCATGTCGAGGCGTCCGTGCTCGACGGCCGTCGTCAAGAGGCCGTCGCCGTGCGTCGGATGCGTCAGCATTCCAGCCGCATGCGTCGCGCGGATCCAGTCGGCTTTGCCGAGCGCGACTGCCGTTGATGCCGTCATCGTGGCGCCACGTTGCAGCAGGATATCCGCCAGTTCGACGTGCTGACCGTGAAGGCAGTATTCGAGCGGCTTGCCGAGCGGCGAGGCGGGATCCGGGCGCTCGTCGGGATCGAAGCCGAGATCGAGCAGCAGCGTCAGCATCTCGGGACGATCGAGACGTACCGCGAACGTCACGAGGCCGCCGACATCGCTGACCTGGTTGGCGAGTCGCCCTTCGGCATGACGCGCGCGGAGCCAGTCGCCCTTGTTCATCGCCACTGCCCAGAACGCCGTCGGTTCGGCGCCGTGGCGCAGCAGCAGAGCGCTCAGCTCTTCGAGGCGATCATGGGGATGTCCTGTCGGCCAGCGGCCGAGCATGTCGATCGGCGTGAATCCGGATCCTGAGCGCGCATGGACATCTGCGCCATGCGCGAACGCCCAGGACGCGACCTCGGGCATGAGACGAGCGGCCGCGAGGTGCAACAGCGTGACGCCGTCCGGGCCGCGGGTGATCAGCTCGGGACGCTCGCGCAGCAGCGGACTCGATTCCAGGTACGCGATCAGCGCCCGTTCGTCACCGCTATTGAGCGCGCTCATGAATTCTTGCGGCGGCGGAGGCATCGATGCCGATTCGTACCGGCGATTCACGTTTCCGCGCTGTGCTTCGGCCTCCCGGATGATTGCGGAGATCTCGTCGTAGCCGCGTTCAGTGGCAATCGCCAGGGACGTCGTCGGCACGCGATGCGGATAGATCCCGATGCGCGCATCGGCGCCATTCGCCATCAGCAGGCGAACCATCGCCGCGTTGCGCGCGAGCACGGCATGATGCAGCGCACGATGCTCGTCGTTCTCGTTGGCGTCCATGTTGATGATCTCCGGACGCGCGTGAAGCATCGCCTCGACGCGAGCCGCATCCCCAGCACGGACCGCCTCGATGAGACGCGACACAGTGGCACCGTCGACGAACGCTTTCAGTTTCGGCCAGCTCTCGAAGCCGTACGCGCGGGCGAGCACGAGCTGCGCGTGGTGCAGGGCGAACGTGGCCGCGTCCGCGTCGCGATAGTGAGTGGTGACTTCGCCGACGGCGTCAGGGTCGCCCGCGCGGAACGCCGCGAGCAGATCCTTGGCTTGCCGCTTCAGATGATGGAGGTCTGGACGATCGGGAAGCGAGCGGGTAGACGGATGGGTGGACACGATGAGCTCCTTCCGGCCGGCAACTGATGCCAGCCCGATGGGCCCGGTGTCCGCTCGCTCGGGCCGAAAGAGTTCATCGATGTGCTCGATGCTCTGAATGACGAATCAGATGGACTCAGTCCTTCCCGCGGACACGGAGACGCTCTGGACGCCACGGAGAGAATACCTCGCCTTCTCTTGACAGTGCACGCCAATGGCCAGCACACTCCAGCGGAACGGCAGGTTCGAGGGTTGGTGGTACGTCCTTCCCGAATCGCTACCGGCCGCTCCGTTGTCGCGGCCGGCAGATCGCGGTCGAGGCTGGTTCTTGGCGGTACTCTTCCAGTTGATACGATCCACTAGGAGGCCGGCAATGCGCGCCTGGGTTGGAATTCTTTCGGGCACTTTTGCCGCGATTGTGTTCGCAGCCTGGAGCAGTGTGCCGGCCGGCGCAGCTGCCCAAGGTGAAGTCCGGACAGCCGCCTCACCCGCGCAGGCCCAGACGATTCGCCAGTTCACCAAGCAGTACTGCCTCACCTGCCACAACGAGCGTCTGAAGACCGGCGGCCTTGTACTCGAATCGCGGGACTTCGATCATCCTGCGGCAGACGCCGACGTATGGGAGAAGGTCATCCGCAAGGTGCAGGTCGGCATGATGCCGCCCGGCGGCGTTCCTCAGCCGGATCCCGCGACCAGGCGTGCACTCGTGACGGCGTTGTCGGGCGCACTCGACGAAGCGGCTCGGACCAACCCGAACCCGGGTCGTCCGGCGCTGCATCGGCTGAACCGCACCGAGTACGCCTACGCGATTCGCGATCTGCTGGACCTCGATGTCGACCCCACCACACTGCTGCCGCCAGACGACTCGGCATACGGGTTCGACAACGTTGCCGACGTCCTCGGTGTGAACGCGACGCTGATGGAGCAGTACGTGAGCGCAGCGGGCAAGGTCAGCTCGCTCGCGGTGGGCGATCCCGATGTGAGTACGGCGGCGGAGGTCTACACCATTCCGCAGGACGCGTCACAGGACCGGCACGTGGAAGGGCTCCCGTTCGGCACCATCGGCGGCATTCTCGCCGCACCCACAATCCAAGTCGCGGGCGAGTACGAGCTCTCGTCGAAGTTCTTCCGCACGAACCTCGGCGTGCTTCGAGGTCTCGAGTACGAACACGTCTTGGAATATGCGGTGGACGGCGTCCGCGTGCACCTGACGAAGCTGGGTGGACCAGCCGACTGGGCGGCGAATCTCGAGAACAACACGCTCATCGCCGACCAGATCGAGGAGCGGGCGAAGTTTCGCGTGTCACTCACGCCCGGACCCCATGAGATCACCGCCGCCTGGATCAAGAAGAGCGACGCCATCGATCCCGTGAGGACGACGCGACCGATCCGCAGTTCGCATGACACGCGAGACCCGCTCGGGATTCCGCACCTGTCGACGTTCACGATCACCGGGCCCTTCAAACCAGCCGGTCCGGGCGACATGCCGAGCCGACGCAGGATCTTCACGTGCAAACCGGCGACGGGTGCGGAGGAGCGCTGTGCCAGGCAAATCCTCGCGACGCTCGTGCGTCGCGCCTATCGCGGACAGGCGACCGATGCCGATGTCGAGCGGTTGATGGGTTTCTTCCGAGCTGGCCGTCAGCAGCGCGACTTCGAGCGCGGCATTCAAGTGTCGCTGCAGCGCGTGCTCGCCAGCCCGAAGTTCGTCTTCCGCGCCGAACGCGAACCCGAGCAGCTTGCCACGGGTCGCGCGTACAACCTCAGCGATCTCGAGCTGGCGTCGCGCCTCTCGTTCTTCCTGTGGAGCAGCATCCCAGATGATGAACTGCTCAAGGTGGCAGCGGAGAGCCGGCTCAGGGATCCGGCCGTGCTCGAGCGCCAGGTCCGGCGCATGCTCGCCGACCCGAAATCAGAGCGTTTCGTCACCAACTTCGCGGGTCAGTGGCTGTACCTGCGGAACCTCACGAATCATCAACCGAATTCGATGATGTTCCCCGACTTCGATGATCAGCTGCGTCAGGCCTTCCGGCGTGAGACGGAGCTGTTCTTCGAGAGCATCGTGCGCGAAGACCACAACGTCCTCGACCTGATGACCGCCGACTACACGTTCGTCAACGAACGGCTCGCCCGCCACTACGGCATTGCGAACGTGTACGGAAGTCAGTTTCGCCGCGTGACGCTGACCGATGATGCCCGCAAAGGGCTGCTCGGCAAGGGGGCGATTCTGACAGTGACGTCGCGCGCCACGCGGACCTCACCAGTCGTACGCGGCAAGTGGATTCTCGACAACATCTTGAATGCGCCGCCGCCCCCACCACTCGCCAACGTACCGCCGTTGCCAGAACCCGATGAATCGGGTCAGGTGTTGTCGATGCGCGAGCGCATGGAAGCACACCGCAAGAATCCGGTCTGCGCAAACTGCCATCGGATGTTCGATCCAATCGGGCTCGCCATGGAGAACTTCGATGCCGTGGGTCGGTGGCGCGCCCGCGACGGCGGTTCGCTCGGAGTGCCCATCGACGCATCTGGCGAGCTGCTCGACGGAACGAAGGTGGACGGTGTGGTTTCGCTTCGGCGCGCATTGCTACGCCAGCCGGAAATGTTTGTCGGAACCGTCGTCGAGAAGCTGATGACCTACGCGCTCGGCCGAGGCGTGGCCGCCGACGACATGCCGTCCGTGCGGGCGATCATCCGTGACACATCCAGCCGTGATTATCGGTTCTCGAGCCTCGTGCTCGGCATCGTCAGAAGCGCGCCGTTTACGATGCGCATCAAAGCCTCGCCCGAGCGTGAGACTCGGCTCACGAGCGTGGCGCCGCGCTGAGGCAATAGGAGTCCTGACGGGGAGGGATGGAACACCGTTCGCGATCCTCCGGGGATTGAGCCGGGATCATGTGCGTCAGCTGAAGGAACGTTCGGTCGATCACGCCGATGTCAGTGATGGCCGTGTGCGGTTCGGATCTCGAGGATCTGGACGGTGCGTGGCAGTTCGATGAGAAACTCCGGATCGCGCTCGAGGTGATGAATCTGCGTCGGGTCGCCGCCGGTGAACCGCGCCATCGCCTCGATGTTCTCCCAGTATGAAATCGTCATGAACTCGGTTTCGTCCACGCGATCCTCGCGCAGGGTCTGCACCCCCATCGCTTTCTCGATGAGCGGCTTGATGCCCACCTCGTAGTTGTACGCTTCGTACTCGTCGGCGCGCTCGCGGCGAGTGCGGCCGCGCCAGATGCGCGCGATGCGCGGTCGTTTCGATGCGTCGGTCATGGTGACGTGAGACTCCAGCGAGACCGAACAGACTCAGCAGACATTACCGGACTGCACGATTAGAAACATCATATCGGCAAGGAACCCGCGCGCAGGGACCCACCCGACCGCGAGGCGGGGATCAGGGCGTGGCTGCGCGCTGAAGCCCGGGGGCCGAAAAAGTAGCAGGGGTTCGCGGCGGGTGTTAGGATCAGCGCTGCGTCGAGCAAAAGGAGCGACCGATGTTCATCTCCAAGATGGCGTTATCGCGTCGGACGGTTCTGCGTGGAATGGGCGCAACGCTGGCGCTGCCGCTCCTCGACGCGATGGTGCCGGCACTGACGCAGACCGTCAAGACGGCCGCAAACCCGCCTCGCCGTTTCGGAGCGGTGTTCGTGCCGCTCGGCGAGCGTCCCGGCTACTGGACGCCCGCCACGTCCGGATCGAACTTCGAGTTCACTCCGATTCTCAAGCCGATCGAAAAGTTCCGGCAGCACGTCACCGTCGTCTCTGAGCTGTGTGATCCGCTCGACGGACATGCGACGACCGTATCGGCGTGGCTGAGCGGCGCCATCCCGAAGAAGACCTTCGCCGAAGATGTCTACAGCGGCGAGACGGTCGATCAGGTCATCGCCAAGAAGATCGGACAAGACACGCCGCTGCCCTCGCTCGAGCTCGCCACAGAGGACTTCACCGGCTACATCGGCGGCTGCGACACGCAGTACAGCTGCGCGTACATGAACACCATCTCGTGGTCGTCGGCGACGACACCGGTGCCGATGGAAATCAACCCGCGCGTGGTGTTCGAGCGTCTGTTCGGACGACCCGGCACGGCTGCGCAGCGCAAACAGCGGATGCAGACCGACAAGAGTATCCTCGATTCGCTGGGCGATGACGTGAAGGATCTCGAGCGCGGGCTTGGCTCTCGCGATCTCGGACGTCTGCACGAGTACCTCGATCACGTGCGCGAAGTCGAACGCCGCATTCAGTTGTCAGAGAAGGCAGGCTCGAAGTCGCTGCTGGAAGTGGACGCGCCCTTTGGCATTCCCGAAGCGTGGGAGGAACACGCACGCCTGATGTTCGAGCTGGCGGCCCTCGCCTACCAAGCTGACATCACCCGCGTGCTGACATTCATGATGGCGAAAGACGCCAGCATGATCTCCTACACGAACCTCGGTATCTCCGAGCCGCACCACTCGACCACGCACCATCTGGAGCTGCCAGAGAGCATCCCGAACCTGGTGAAGATCAACACGTATCACATGAGCCTCTTCGCTGAATTCATCGAGCGGCTCAGCAAAACGCCCGACGGCGACGGCTCGGTGCTCGATCACTCGCTGCTCCTGTTCGGCAGCGGAATGAGCGAGGCGAACATTCATTCGCGGCTCAACATCCCGACGCTGCTAGTCGGTGGGAGCAGCGCCGGCTTCAAGGGCAACCGGCATATTCAGACGAAGCCAGAGACGCCGTTCGCAAACTGTCTCTTGGCGGTGGCCAACATCTTCGGGTGCGAGCTCAAAGAATTCGGAACGCTGAGCACTGGTGAGGTCTCGCTCTGATCGAGACGCCCATGAACGCTCATAAAGGACGCGCGAGCTCGGTCTGGATCTTCGTCGTCGTGGCGGTGATGAGTGTGGGCGCCGCCGGAAACAGTCTTCCGCTCGTCGATGCCGTCAAGGCTGGCAACGCCGAGAGCGTTCGCGCGCTACTCAAACAACGCGTTGACGTGAACGCCGCGTTGCCCGATGGCACGACCGCGCTGCACTGGGCCGCGGAGGCAAACGCCAACGAGATCGCGCGGCTGTTGATCGCAGCTGGCGCCAAAGCCAACGCGACCAATCGCTACGGCGTAACACCGCTCACGCTCGCCGCCACCAACGGCAACGCGGCGTTGACCGAGGCATTGCTCAAGGCCGGTGCGAACCCGAACGTCACGTCCGGAGAAGGCGAAACAATCCTGATGACCGCCGCGCGAGCGGGCAACGTCGAGACGATCAAGGCACTCGTCGCCCGCGGCGCCGACGTAAATGCCGCCGAACAGTGGCAGGGACAGACAGCGCTGATGTACGCGGCAGTCGAAAACCACGCCGACGCGGTGAAACGGCTGGTGGAACTGGGCGCGAACGTCAACGCGCGATCGAAGAAGCTCGAATTCCCGGATTTCGTCTTCAAGACGGCGGGCATGATCTACGCGGTGCAGCCGGTCGGGAGTTGGACACCGCTGATGTTCGCCGCACGCGACGGCGCGATCGATGCCGTTCGCGCGCTGGCCGACAGCGGCGCCGACGTGAACCTGGTCGATCCCGACGGCACGACGGCGCTGACGTTGGCCATCATCAACGGCCACTTCGATACAGCGGTCGCGCTGCTCGACAAGGGCGCCAATCCCAACATCCCCGACAAGAGCGGCATGACCTCACTGTATGCCGCGGTCGACATGAACACGATTCAAACCGTGTGGGGACGACCAATGCCGCTGCTCGAGGATCGCACCGATCCAGCCGGCATGGTGCAGTCGCTTCTGGCTCACGGCGCGGACCCGAATGCGCAACTGAAGCGCCCCATCATCGGGCGCCACACGCGAAACACGGGCGATGCCTCGTTGAGCCAGGGCACCACGGCGCTTGCACGGGCAGCCAAGAGCGGCGACGCCAGACTGATGAAGCTGTTGCTCGGCGGCGGCGCCAATCCGCACCTGACGCTAGCCGATTTGACGAGCGTGGCGATGATTGCTGCCGGGGGCGGTGGGCAGCGTGTCTATCCAGGATCCGCGTCGGTGAGCGTGCCGGCGACTGAAGACGATTCGCTGGCGGCGATCAAACTGGTCGCAGAGGCGGGCGTCGATCTCGATGCCTTCAACGTGAACGGCGATACGGCTCTTCACCGTGCAGCCGCTCGTGGAGCCGATTCGATCGTGGCGTATCTCGCCGAGCGCGGAGCCAGGCTCGATCAGAAAGATCGGCGCGGGCGCACGCCGCTCGATGTCGCGCTCGGCGTCGGTGGTGGCGGCGGGCGCGGAGGTCCCCCTCAGGTACGCAAGACCACAGCCGATCTGCTGCGGCGGCTGATGCAGGCGCGCGGCCTCACAGTGCCAGCAGGGTCACCGGCCGACCGAGCAGGTCTCTGACACTGTCTCCAGCGCGGTGACGTTCAATCTGTTGTCGCCCGGCTGCCGGTAAAGCAATCCTTTCGCAGTCACCTTGTGGCCTCGGCGCGTGTCTGGCGCAAAGGGCGTTGCGCTCACGAGCGTGTACGTCTCCTCTCCCGGCGCACGAGTCCTCGCGCGTTCGAGCTCCGCAGCGGAGACGGTGCGCTCGCGATTACCGGGACGCGCAGTCGAGTGCGTCAACACCCATCGGTTGCCTTGCCCTGACTCGAGGCAACCGATCACTTGCACGAACGAGAAGTTCTGCAGCCCTGGCGCCGTGCCCTTTCGAAGAATCTGGATCGTGTCGAGCCGTGCGCCATTTGCGGTCAGCTCGGTCTTGCCGGGCGGAAAGGCATTGCGCTGCAGGATGTAGGCGAGCACATCGGCCTTGCTGTCGTCGCTCACGATGTTCGCGCTGCCCTGCGGCATCTGGTCTCTGATGAAGCTGAAAAGCGGCTCGAGGCTGCCGTCTATCCAGTTCGACTGAAACTTGTCGCCGGTGAGCGTCGGCCCGCGCTCCGACCCGCTCAGATCGGCGTTGTGGCAGCGTGAGCAACTGACATCGAATGTCGCTTTGCCGCGCTCTGCCTGTGCGGACGTATACACGCCGTCCCAGACGGAGACGAGCGTATCGCCGTCTTGTGCCTGCAACACCGATGCGACCATCGTTGCTGCCAGCGCAACCGAGGCGACACAGAGTGCAACTGTCCTGCGCATCGTCAAATACTACTTACAGACGAAATTCCTTGCATCGTCTGTGCTGCCGCTGCCGCGATATGTGGCGACCTGAGGGTATGGGCACAGTGGTCTCGTCCGCACGACCTTGCCATGCTCGATGCGTGACGCGGGTACTTCGCGCGGGGCCTCACCGCGTTCAACCCATCGCCGCATCACGCCAAGCATGTCGAACGTATCGGTGCCCGGTCCACCGTTGCATTCGATCATCCCTGGCACCATGTAGAGGCGGATCCCGTCTCGCGTTTCCTGCAGACCGATCTTCGCTTCAACTCTCGCGTAGTAGTCGACGACGGCTCCCGCCGGCACGAGCGCGTTGTTCCAGCCGCCGGAGAGAATCAGCTTTCCGCCGCCGCGCACGTACGCGGAGATGTCGGGATTCGATGCGTTGACGCGCGCAATGTCAGAGCGGTCGGCCGCCGCGACGTGACGATCGAAGTCGACCATGCGATAGTCCCAGCTCGGATCGTCGAGGATCATGCGCAACGCGCTCGTGGCGATGCCGATCGGAGCCGCTGACTCGGTAAAGAAACTCCAGTCCAGTTCGCTGCCGCGAAAGAGCGGCGACCAGATCTGCTCGTGCGTCCGCGGGTTGGTGGGTCCCTCGTAGATCTTCCGCACCGCCTCGACCTGCGCAGCCGTGAGGCAATTCGCGGCGTCCCCTGCCTTGCACGCAATCTCCTTGGGGTCGAATGTACATTTCAGCGGATTCTCGAGCAGACCGTCCTTCACGCCGTCGAGCCTGTCGCATTTGTTCAGGACGGCATCGTGAAGGATCGTCAGCTTCTCGGACGGAACAATCGCGACGCCGTTCGGATGGGTCGCGAGCCATGGCCACAGCTGTCCGAAGATCTGTCGTGTGAGATGCGCAGCGTGACCGCCGACGACGATGCCGTTGTAGTCGGCGGGGTACTTCTGGACTTCGTGCAGCGCCGCAGCGGAGCCGCCGCCGCACTCGATCATGTACGAATACTTCGGCGGGGTGCCGTAGTACGCCGCGGCCATCGCCTTTCCGACGACTGTAGTCTCGTGCATCGCGCGGCCGGCGAAGTCAGTGATCCGCTCGGGATCACGCATCCATGCGGTGTCGCCACCCTGATGGCCTGTGTCCGTGCTGGCGATCGCGAAGCCATCGGTGAGCCCGACGCCCATCGCGTTGTAGTTGAGGACGCCGCCCAGACCGTTTGGGCTCGTGCCACGGAAGTTGCCGTTCCAGCCGGCGATCGGCATCCACATCTCCATGCGAATGTCCGAAGCGGGCGACGGCTTGAGCGTCGCCGCCAGACGGCAGAAGGCCGGCAGCGTCTTGAACGGCGGAATTCCGCGTCCGCCGTTATAGCCGAGACCCAGCCCCGCCGTGTTCGCCGTCACCCTGCCGGGCACATCGGGAACGGGACCGATCGTGCCCGCAAGCGCGGACGATCCGCCGCCTTCACGCGGCGCGTCGCGTGGTACCACGAACGCACCAGCCCGGACCACTTCGGCGAGCGTGATCGTTACGTTCGGCAGTGATAGCGAGGCCAGCCGTTCACAGGACGCCGGAGTCTGTGGCGCGCTTTGGCCCGTTGCGACCGCGGGAGCGAGCAGGACGATCAGGCCCAACAGACTGCGCATAGACAGCGTCGCTCTTCGGGCACGCTCGAAATCCGCGGTTACCGCGGCGCAAGGCGCACGAGCTGATTCCCCGCGAAGATGTAGATCGCGCCGTCGGGCCCTTGCTTCACCTCGCGAATGCGCCAGTCGCGGCCGGTCAGCAGCTTCTCTTCACCAATCACCTTGTCGCCGTCGAGCACGAGCCGCACGAGGTGTCGCGCGGCCATGGCGCCTACGAACAGATTGCCCTTCCAGGCCGGGAAGAGGTCGCCCGTGTAGAACATCATTCCCGACGGGGCGATTGAGGGCACCCAGAAATAGCGCGGTTCCTCGACACCCTCCATCGACGTCATCCCCGTGCCCACGTGAACGTTCTTGCGGCCGTCGGCTTGGCGCGCATCATACTGCTTGCCGTAGCTCACGTTCGGCCAGCCATAGTCGCGACCCGGCTTCACGATGTCGATCTCGTCGCCGCCTTGCGGGCCGTGATCGAGGATCCACAGCTCGCCGGATGCCGGATTGATCACGAGGCCTTCGGGATCTTTGAAACCGTGCGCCCACGTCTCTGCCAGCACTGTCGAGCGGCCGAGCCACGGATTGTCGCGCGGGATCGAGCCATCGCGATTGATGTGCATCACGCGTCCGGTGAAGTTGCGTCGTTCATCGGGATTGTCGAGGAAGGGATGCTCCATGCCATCGAGCTTCGAGGCGTACAGCCAGAAGCGATCGGCACCCGAGATGAAGAGGCTGCCATCGCGAGCGACGACCATCCGACGTTCCCCGACTCCGTCGCCAATCACCTCGACGTTCTCCACGCGCTTCGCGTCGCTGCTCAAGCGCGCGCGGGCGACACGCTCGCGCCCGATCTTCATGGCGCGCCGCTCGGCAAGAGAGGCCGCCCACACTTTGTCGTAGAG
>Ga0075424_100001416_pt1 | contig 21034 bp, 19 predicted proteins | sample SoiMethybrSBSTD3_FD_75301 | JGI IMG/M metagenome (GOLD analysis project Ga0075424, IMG submission 75301) | Bulk soil microbial communities from a Populus tree surrounding site in Tennessee, USA - Soil MetaG P. TD hybrid SBSTD3 | ecosystem: Environmental > Terrestrial > Soil > Tree plantation... | reverse complement strand
GGGGGCAAACGAAGCAAAGGCTAAGTCATTGATTCAACAGCGCAGGAGGGATTTGAACGCCTCCTGCCCATCGAGGACAAGACGGTTCCACCAATGTTGTTGCTATTTTGTCAATCAAATCAATGTGATGACTTTATCGATCGCATATCTCCTGTGCCGTGACATTGCCGTGTTTGGCAGTGCGCGGACACTAAGCATCCCTGCACCCGCGAGCATGGCGTGGGCCGCTGCTTTATGCATGTCTTGCAGCCAACCGTCGTGCTGGAGGACCAAGGCTGTTGGCCGCCAAGGCGGTCCTCAGGCTCGGCTTGAAATAGAAAATGGATTGCCTCGCAGCGGGTCAAACCGCCACCCGACATGACCTTTCCGAGTTTCGCGCCGCGAGCGACCAGCGCTTGCCTGGCTGCAGAGACATCGTCCGCCCAGAAGCCGATCTTTGGCGGACGCCTGCCTACGCGAGAGTACCGTTGTGAAGCGATCATGCCGCCACCGGCATCGAATTCTATCCAACCCCGTTCGTCCTTCAGCACCGCCAGACCCAAGGCGTCGCGATAATACGACATCATTTCGGCATGTCGCCGGTGAAGAGGATGATTCGCCGCATCGACAGCTTCATGGGCAGCATCTCCGTCGCTGCAACGAACCAGAACGCCACAATCAGATTTATTTCCTAGATGCTTCTGCCGGTTGACCGCAAGCGCTTTGGCCGCGGTGGCCCAGCGTGAAGGGCAGAGGTGGCATTGAACGCGCCCGGCGCGTTCGGTGTGCCCCCAGGTAGCTGCCGAGAACCCCGTCAAACAGCACGCCCCTGTTGGCAAGCAGCACTGGAATTTTTGCCCGGATTGCACGCAGCCGCGAGGCTGTCGTCTTGTGGTGGTCGTGCATCACTGGAGGCTACAAATGCATAGCCTTTCAGCAGCCGTCAGCAACCTTACCGCCCCGAGGATCCCGGTGGCGTAGTCGTTGTGCGACTGACGCAGCTTACGCAATCCCGTCAGTTACCCCTTGGCCTCGGCACCCCAAACGGCAATCGGTGTCGAGGCCTATCATTTCCGGGGATACAAGGATGCCCGCTAATCGCCCTCAATCGCTCGAAACGTATCCAGTGTCGCCCGTGTCATGGGGCATATCCTCAATTTCGATGGCCCAAGCGGTGAAGGCCAATAGGGTTCCCGGTGACACGACGTTGCACCAGCGGCCGGAAAGGTTTTTGCGTTTTTGCCGAAGACGCGCGCCGAGCAAATGCCGTGGTGTTTTTACGAGTTGCCGTTGGTCTGACGCGCCTTCGGCAAGGTATCGCGCCTGGACCCCGTTTCGCACCCTCGTTAGCGGCACCTCGAGCACCGTGAGGGATACATCATCATCGACCACGCCGGCACCATTGTTTGACGGAATGTCGTTGCCCGTTTCGTTGCGCCCGTGCCGTCGATTAACTTCCACAACCAATTTGCCGTTCGACACATGCCGCGTGGCGCAAATCCTTGATGCAATCTCTTCGAACCGCGGCCCAATCCGGATCCACACGCAGGAAACGCCAGAGAGAGTCGATCAACTGCCGATATGGGACAAAATCGTATCCGATTCTTGGACCGGCTTTTTGGGGACACTGCCTGTGTTGACCCAGTCAGCAGGAATTTCCAAGCGGCATCGGAGGCCATCGCTCTCGAAGGCAAGATCAACGGCGCCGCCAAGCTCAAAAGGAATAACCTCGCGAACAACGCATGTCCCATAGCCAGATCGCTTGGGTTGCACAACAGGCGGGCCGCCGATCTCCTTCCAATCAATGAGCAGACGAGGAGGTCCGCCATTTCGGTGCCACCACCATCTCAGCCGCACGCGTCCGTTAGGATTGGAAAAGGCCCCGTATTTCGCGGCGTTGGTGGTCAGCTCATGTAGAGCCATCGCAACGGCCTGGGTAGCTTCCGCCTTGAGCGTAATACTTGGACCACGCATCTCAGAGTTATCCGTTGCATAAGGTGCAAACTCGCGTCGAGCAATTTCTGCAAGCGATGCGCCATGCCAATGGTCGCGACTCAGCAGATCATGTGTGCTCGCCAATGATCTTATCCGATGCTCGAGCCCCACCACGAAATCCGCGTATGAAGTGCTCGCTTCTCGTGTTTGGTCGATGATGGCGCATACGGTCGCGAGTACGTTCTTGACCCGATGGTCGAGCTCAGCATTGAGTGCGCGCTGATGTCCCTCTGCGCGTTTGCGCGCACTGATGTCGCGTGCGATCTTCGAAGCGCCAACGATCACGCCGGCTTCATCGCGCAAAGGTGATACGGTCAGCGAAACGTCAATCAAAGTTCCATCCTTGCAACGCCGAATTGTTTCGTAGTGACTGACGGGTTCACCGCGGCGAATGCGCTCCAAGATGGTCATTTCCTCGTGCTGGCGATCCTCCGGAATTAAAGCCAGAATTGCCTTGCCGAGGACTTCCTTGGCTGAATAGCCGAAGATCCGTTCCGCACCTTCGTTCCAGCTCTGTATAGTGCCATTTAAATCCTTGCTTATGATCGCATCTTCTGAGGACTCGACTATCGAGACGAGCCGCTGGGCACCTTGTTGCGCTCTTTTTCGCTCAGTGATGTCGCGGATTACGCCTAGCAATCCGATCCCCCTACTCTCGGGGTCATGCAGAAGCGAACCCTCAACCGCCACCCAGCGCGTCTCACCGGCGTGCCGATGACCCGATGGGTACACCACCCGGTATTCGGCGCTCCAAGTGCCGCCGGTGCGCCAGGCCCGAGACAGCGCAGCGTCGATGCGTGCGCGGTCCTGGCGATGCACGAAACGCCTAGACTCGGCGATGGTTGTTGATAGCACCTGTTGTCCATGAATCAGCGCAGCCCGCGCATCCCAGTCTAGGCGACCGGTGGCAAGGTCAGCGCTGAATGCACCAAGCTCGGCTCCGTCCAACGCCAGCTGAAAACGCCGATTGCTCCGCTCCAGCACAAATTCGATCCGACGCCGTTCGGCGAATAAGGCGGCGAGAATCAGGGTTAGCACTTCGCCTGTCAAAACGATGGTTTGTGCGGCTAGTACGCGATCCGCCAGGGGAATCGTTGGGTCAGCGAAATGCCCTATGCCAAATGTTATGGATCCAACGACGGTGGAAGCGACAATAAAGGCCGCAGCCGCAGCGAACGCAGGCCGGCAGCGCACGGCAATCCACAACAGAACGGGAAACACGATCGCCAGTGGCAGAGCTGTCGACCATGGCCCTTGTGGTAGTGCAATGGCGATTGCACTCAAGGCGCCCAATGTTGACAGCCCCAGCGTGCCTTCCAATAGCTCGGCACGAGGTGGTGTCTGGAGGACAGCCTCGGCAATTCCCACGAGCAGCGGCGCCACTGCAAGGATGCCCAGTAAACAGGAGCCGAACCAAACGCGCCAGAATGTGAAAAGTGGTACTTTTGACTCCACAAGAGCCATCGTGATTGCCGCGCCCGTAGCAGCAAGGGCGGATCCAATGGTGCTCGCAAACAAGAACCCAAGGACGTGGGAGACGCTCCCCAGCTTAAATGATCTTCCGAACCATCGCTCAATCAAACCAGTCGTGAGAAGCGCCTGGCCTGCATTGACTACGGCGAAGGCAATGCCAAGCCCAGTGCTCCTGCCGATCAGCAAGTTGGAAACTACAGTGGCGACCACTACGCCGGTTGCCACTGGGACGCGAGCACCGGGTCCGCACACGACCAGCGCGGCAACGGAGATGCCGGCAGCCGGCCAGAACACGGACGTTCCTGTACTGGCACGAAGGGCAAGGCCGAGCCGAGCCGCCATGAAATAGGCAAGGCCGACCACAACTGCGAGCCCGACCACGCTGAGCCTCGATAGAAGCCCATCTACGGAAAACTTTGCCCCCGTGCTCTTCTCAGGAAGCATTACCAATGCTTTCAAAGTGCCGACCCAACTCTGACCCGGAGGCAAGATGCGGCCTGCCGCCATCGGGTATTCCCTGTAAATTGCTGGCGGATTAACCCCGAGAGACTTCGGCTGCGCCGAGCCCTTTCAAATCCTGAGATGGTCACAAAGCTCGTAAGGAACTCGTAGTTTACGACCCCGTGCACGACGTCCAGGGTTGAGTTCGAAAGAGAGACCCTGCGCAGCACCACCTACCGAGGGGCGGGGGTAGACCTGCGAACCTCCGGCAGCGGGACTGCATTGCTGCGGCGCGGGACTGGTCGGCGTCCGGCCATCAAACCGTCCTGCGCAAGGACAAAAAGTATCTATCGATGGTCGCGCAAAAGAGGTTGTGCGTCTTGGTGGCCGGTCCGCTCGAGCGCGGGGCGTTACTCAGCCTGGCGCCCCATGCGCGTATGGCTTGAGCGCTGCATACATCGTCTCGTGTGTCGGTGTCGGCACACCAAGTTTGCGGCCTAGCGCGACTACCTTACCGCCGAGCCACGGCAATTCCAGCCTGTTGCCACGCAAGAGATCAACAGCCATGGAAGGCAACAATTCAGGCGGCGCATTGCGCGTGCGTGCGAGCGTCGCGGCCTCGATATCCGCGGGTAGGCCAACGCCGAGGGCGCGGCCCACGGCCGTAACCTCGGCAACCCCTCTCTCAAATAGGCCGAAGACCTCTGGATCGTCACGCAACTTGCCCATTGGCAGGCGCGTCAGCGCCACCACCGAGCTGTTGGTGGCGAGTAGGACGAACTTCTCCCAAAGCGCGGTCACGATTGCACGGCTGTTGGTGGAGCCAAACCCCGCACGCTGGCACAATGCATGAAACGCGGCACCTCGCTCGCTGGGGCGGCCATCGAGCTCACCAAATATGAGATGCATAAAGGTCCCGGTCTGGCGAATGGTGCCGGGCTCGACGATGGCAGCGCTGACCTGAGCCACGCCGCCCATCACAGCCTCCTTGCCCAGGATAGGAATCAGCCGGTCGCTTGCGTCGATGCCGTTTTGCAGTGGAATCACGGCCGTGTTTGGCCCGACCAGAGGCCGAATGGCAGCGCCTGCACTCTCTACGTCCCAAAGCTTGACGCAAAATAGGACGATATCGACTGTGCCGATACTGGCGGGCTCGTTGCTCGCGCGCGCGGGACTAAGATGCACATCCCCGCGTGGACCGAGCACTTTCAGACCACGTGTCTGCATTGCGCTCAAATGGTCACCGCGCGCCACGAAGGTCACCTCGGCCCCGGCCTTGGCCAACGCCGCTCCGTAGGCGCCACCCACGCCGCCGGCACCGATCACTGCGATCCGCATCGTATCCCGCTCCTCTCGCGTTCCGCAAAGGCTGGTCTATCCTTGCTTGGCTTTTTAGAACCTGAAAGTCACCCAACGGAGTCCAGTAAATAAGCCAAACGGTAGACGCCGGCTTCACACGATCCTGCAGAAGCCTCTGTTACTTTGTCTGCGACCGAGTTCGCCACATTTTCGAGCTCGCTGACGCCGATACCTTCAATGAGCACGACGAAGTGGATGTTTACTGGCGACGTTGTCGGTCGCAGTTTGGTCTCGGCGGTTTCGATGCTATCGGGCGCGTGTTGTCCAATATGAATGGCAGTCACCCCATGCATCCGTAGGATGGTCGGGGCTGCGTTGACCAGCGAGTGTCCTGCTTCAATCTTGTCGCCAATTTCTCCAAATACGCGGATCGCCATGAGCGCGCCACCCACGCCTTCACCTAGCGAGACCAGGGTTCGGCATGGAGCTCGGATAAAATTCACCAACCCTGGCTGCACCCTCTTCGACCAGTCTGTCGGGTCATTGAGGCGAGCAATAAGGCCGGGAGAGCGGAACGTGTCGATATGCGCCGCCTCATAAAGGATGAACATCGCATGATCCGATGCCTTCGAATCCATGTATCGACGGCCGCGAAGAAATCCCGGCACTCCCAGCCTCTCGGGCATGTGTTCAATTGTATGCCACCGATCAAGTTCGCGCTCGTAGCCCTTTAATAGTCCAGACCATAACGAAACAAAGGCACGCCCTCGCAGTGGCATCGGTTGGCCCTTCTGATGCTCAGTGATGAAGCGCCGCTTGAGTGGGCACAGGTGAGACCCGCTATGGTACCAGTTCTCGACGTTCACCGCACAATGCCGGCCCTGACGTTACAAGATTATTCGGGAGCGGCCTCGGCCGTGCGGGTTGCCGCCCTTAGCGGGTGGTTTCCCAAACGCCGAAACGTGGCGTCCATTTTGTCTATCGCAAGAAGTCGAGGACGGCTGTCCAAGATGCCTTGGCGGCGTCGGCGTTGTAGCCGAGCCTTCCCAATTCGGTGCGCTCTGGCAGGCTTCGCATGTCGAAGCCATGACGCGCGTCGGAGTACACGATTGTGCGTAGATTGTTCTGGGGCACGCCTTTTATAACTCGATCGCATAGAGCAGGAAGGGCAACTGCATCCAGTGCGCCTATAAGCATCAAGGTGGTGACGTCTGCAGATGACCACGGTTTCGCTCCTCGACAATCGGGATAGTAGGTCACTGCTCTTGCGAGTACAGGCTGTCCTGGCGGCATAGCCGCCAACGCCGCTAGGATGCCTCCTCCTCCGTAGGACCAGCCGATGGCGAAAATCTTGTCCGCCGCGACGTGCGGCTGTCGCTTGATCCATTCGGCGGCTTCCATGACGTCGGCAGCAACCTCGGCGTGAGAAACATTGCGCCCGCCCGCACAGTCCGCCAAATTGCGTCGAGCCAAATAGTCCACGAACACCACGTAATAGCCCGCGTCCTGCAATTCGCTGGCACGCTCCTCGTAGTGGTTGATTCCATTGCGGGCGACGAAGCCGGAGCAACCAGGGACGAGCAGCACCGCTGAATTCGCCGCGCTTTCAGAAGGCGCCAGTACGCGGAAAGGTTCTGCCGCCAGTGCGATGCTGACCGGCAAACCCGCCGTGGCAAATAAACACAGACGCCGAAGCGTTCTCTTACAGGTCGACAACATGGCTCGGCCAGCTGCGATCGTTTCATCCCCTCAGCTAACTCGCTTGCCGACTATATCGTGCTCGCTGCTGCTGAGTGGATTGAGAATGGTGCCACGCTTGGCTCACGGCGATCACCGACCGTCGCCGGGCAGCGCCGTCGCAGTCCATGACAACGTCGGATAGGTCATGTAAAGCCGACAGAACCTCGGCATCAAGAACGCCGAGGGGATTTGGCTCGTGACCTTTATCGACCTAGAGCAGAAAACGCTGCCAGGCCTCGACAAACCCGCTCGGGCCAAGGCGGCGGCGAGGAGTGGGATTCGAGTCGGGCCAGTTTCTGGCCAGCTAAGAAGCTCTCAAGCTTGCGCACGCCGGGTAGATTGCCTCTGTGTCCTTGTCGCAAACCTAGTCCAGTAAGGACGTCCAAACTTTTGGGAATAAGCCCTTGCGTGTTCCAAACTCAAAAATCGGTTGTTGGCCTAGTAAGCACTTGATTTGGCGTGAGAACTCCGGCCTTTTCTTCTAGCCGTTGGGCAGCGTGCGACGCATTTGACCATTCCGCCGCCCGGCGATGAGTGGGGGCATCGCCAGCCAGCGTCATCACAACCGCCGGAAGAGGCCGAAAAGACCGCCAAGCGACAGGGAGAGAGCCGGCCCCACCGCGGGCTAGGCCGGTTAGCCCGTTACGGCAGCGGTGCGGGAAGCTGCCGTGAACGTGACCGACGGGGATTATCCATATAAATCGGCAGCAGATGTGTAATTTTTTTACGCACGCGTTGCGCTGCCGCTCAGCCAAAGCCGACGGCAAGAGTGAACGATGTTCGGCGCAATTCCCTTGGAGGCCAGCACATGTCCAGACCATACAGCGGCGCAACCTGGCGTGCCGCAATTTTGTGGTGCCGCTGGCGTCAGGCCTCAGCTGTTCAAGGGTTGTGGATCTTCCTCTCACCCGCGCAACTAACAAGACAAACACGTGAAGGATTGTTACCTCTCGTCTACACTTGTTGGCACGTCGGAAGGGAGGACGGGCCAATGCATCAGGGAGGACGGGCAGTGCAGCTTTCGATCATCTGCTGCTGCGTTGATGCCAGCTTGAGATGAAAACGACCTGATGTCTCGCCGCCCGCGCCTGCTCGTTGTCGAGGACGATCCTGCGATCCTTGCGCTCTTTGTCGCGTATCTCGAGAAAGATGGTTATCAGGTGGCGGGAGCGGCAACGGCCGCCAGTGCCGAGGCCATGGTCAAGAAGCAGGAGTTCGATCTCATCTTGCTTGATCTCGGGCTGCCCGATGAAGACGGACTCGTGGTGGCACGCAGGATTCGAGCGAGTTCCACCACCCCGCTGGTCTTTGTTACCCAGCGGGCCAGCGACGCCGATAAGGTCGCCGGCTTGGAGCTGGGTGCGGATGACTACGTCACCAAGCCCTTCAACCCACGAGAGCTTTCGGCGCGAGTTCGCAATATCCTTGCCCGAGCCGATAGGAGCGGTTCGCGCCAGGGCCCTGAGGACCTTGTCCGCTTCGGTGAGTGGGTCCTCGATCTCGGTCGGTACACGCTGAGGGACGGAGGCGGGAACAGCGTGCCGCTGACGCGCGCCGAGTTCGATGTCCTTAAGGCGCTATTGCTGGCCAGCGGTCGCGCTGTGACGCGCGAAATGTTGCTTGATGCGATCAGGCCGAAGAATCCAGAGGGCTCGGACCGAGCAATCGATGTGCTTGTTAGTCGCCTCAGACGAAAGCTTGAGAGCGGCGACGGGCGACCGACAGTCATCGTCACCGTCCTGGGAGTAGGGTACAGGATCGGCGTCCCCGTTCACCGGCACTAATCGCGCCAGGCGCCCTCACTTCATTGGCTACACGCCCAATAGGGGATATTAACATCCCATTCATGTTGGCAGCCGTGATCGTCCCCGAAGCAAGCTCCGCCGACGAGGCTTCTATGAGTGCCAAAACCGAGCTAACTGGGCTTGGCCTGCGCTTCTCAGATACTGACACTGAGCGCGAGTTCCTGAAGTTCTTTGATGCTCAGTTCATTGTTCAATTTCGAGCAGCAATGATCTTGGGAATAGTTCTGATATTCATCGATGCGCTCGTGGACAATTTTGTGGCTCCAGTGGAGGCCATGCCCGGGAATGCAATTCGTCTTTTCTTTGTCGAACCTATTCTTCTGCTGCTACTAGCCGGCTCATTCACAAGTTTTCTGAGGGCGCACTTTCAAACGTATGTTTGTGTCGTGTTCTCGATTGCGAGCATCGGCCTTCTTTATGGTGTCGAGCTCATAGCCGCAACGCACGCCCCGATTATCACCACGTGGGTAGGTATCATTAACTATTTCTTTGTAATAATTTTTGCTTTCCTGATCATAGGCTTGCGAGTTTTTGCGGGCGCCGCCACGGGCGCGATCCTGACCATTGGTTATCTCGGCGTCATGCTGGCAACGAAAGATCTCGATGCCGCAAGATTCATGTACAGCACGTATCACATAGTAACGATTTATGCGCTCGGCCTCTTTCTGGGTTACGTGCGGGAGCTGTACGTTCGACGTGATTTCGCGGCTCAGACAGAGCTGTGGGAGGGCCAAGAGTCACTTCGTGCAGCGAAGGAAGCGGCCGACCGGGCAAATCACGCAAAGTCTGAGTTCTTGGCCACCATGAGCCACGAGCTGCGGACGCCCATGAACGGCATTCTCGGCATGGCCCGGCTCGCCGTCAGCAAGCATTCGACGACCGATGAGCTGGCCCATCTGCTGCGGACGATCGAGCGATCGGGCGACGTGCTAAAACGGCTGATAGACGACGTCCTGGATGTCACACGCATTGAGGCTGGACAGCTCAAAATGGAGCAGGAGCCCTTTGCTGTATCGGCTCTCGTCGAAGACATCGTCGAGATCGTCAGGCCGCTGGCACGGGAGCAGAAATCGAGAATCGATTGGACTATCGCTGAGGCCGTTCCCGCTGAGGTCGTTGGCGACAAGGCACACGTGCGGCAAGTGCTGCTCAACATCGTCGGTAATGCTGTCAAGTTCACGCAGAATGGCACCATTGCCATCGACGTGACCGCTTCTTCCGCGGGCGAGGAGCAAATCCATCTGGTGTTCGCTGTCCGTGATACAGGCATCGGCATTCCCTCCGACGAGCTGCAGCTTGTCTTTGAGCCGCTCACCCAGGCGAGCAATACCATTCGTGGGGGCCACGGTGGCACCGGTCTTGGACTCGCCATAGCCAAACGGCTTGTAACGGCAATGGGCGGCGATCTTCGGGTCGAAAGCGAGCTTGGCAAGGGCAGCACATTCACGATCGAAATTCGCGTCCGCGGGAGCACCTCACTCGAGCGGCCCGCGCGGGACAATTCTCGTGACCGGCAACCCGCAAGGGCGTCGCTGTCGCTGCTCCTCGTGGAGGATGAGCCGATCAATCAGGAGGTGGCCAAAGGCCTCCTGGAGCTCGATGGTCATGAGGTGACCGTCGTCGCAACCGGTCAGGCCGCGCTTGCTGCTGTGGAGAAGCGTAGCTTCGACGCAGTCTTGCTCGATATGCGTCTCCCGGATCTGGATGGACTGGAGGTTGCGCGGCGCCTCCGGCAGCACAAGAGGTTGGGCGATGCCGCGCCGCCCATCATTGCCCTCACCGCTAACGTAATGCCCAAAGAGCTTGAGGCATACCAGGCGGCGGGGCTTGCGGCGGTGGTGGAAAAGCCGATCGATCCCGCAAAGCTTTCCCAGGCTGTCAGCGGTCATGTCACCGATCGCCGGCCGAGTTCAAGTTTGCGCGTGCACATACCCGAGTTATTTGAGCGGCAGCAGATCGGCCTGATCCTAGGCAGCTTTGAAGCCTGGCGCTCGGTCAAGCTTCTGGCCCAACTCGAGGCGTCAATCCACGAAAGCCTGGGATCTCTCAGGAGATTTCTTGCCGACGGCCAAGTGAGAGAAGCGTCGAGGAGTGCGCACCGTCTCGCGGGGTCGGCGGTGTTCTTCGGCTTGCGGGCACTTCATCAGGCCGCCCAGGAACTCGAGTCGTCCATCGCGCTCGAAGAGCCGAGGTTATTTGAACAGCGGCTCGTCGAGACCGAGACGTGCGCAGAGGCTGCACTGCAGGCCATCGCCCTGCTCCGCGTCAATCTGAGCAATGACGCCACGCTGACCGCGGCCGATGGACGGATCACAGCCAGCGCTTAGGCGCGTGACCGCTGCAGCTTAAGCTCGATAGTTAAACTTGCGGCAACGTCCGGGCAAACCGGCGTTTGCACCGGGCTTCTATGCTCACCCACTAGGCCGCTAGCGGGGTATCAGCGGGCGGAGACTATCGGCGCCTGCGATAGCCTGCAGCCAATGGTGGCGCTGACTACCCATCTGCGACACGGACTGGGTGCGAGGAGCGGTAGCTCTGGAAAGTAATTGCTGGATGGCTGCTTGATCGGCGCTGCGGTGGAAATAGTTTCCAAGAGACTTTGAGGATTTTCCCAGGCTCGCCGTGAGGCGACCGGGCAGTGCGGCGGAGGGGGGCGGTCGGTGCGGGCCGCCCCTTCGCTTCGCCCACACTGTCAAACGCCATCCGGAATGGCCCCCCGGCGATACTTTTCCATGGCGCCGGACACCCACACAAGCGGTCATGACCCCCGGGGCGCAAACATGACCCACGTTCCCAGGTGATACGAAGCTGTCTCGTGTGCGAACGCCGGCGTAGGTATTGCCGCCGGGCGGGCGCCCTCTCAGGACGTCGAGCACGCTCGTGGCGTCTCCACACGTAACGCCGCGCCGATTAATGACACGGTTTTCGCTTGGCCGTTTCAAGGTAAGCGCGATGTGCCCGCAGGTGCGTGCCTCCATCGGCGCGCCCTGCAGAGCGCCACGCCTAACGGGCCGAGACTCATGCGGCAGGACGGCAGTTGAGCCCTGATGACGCCGTGTTGGGTACCGAAGATACGAACGATCTCTCCGCATCGTTTTCGGGACATCGATAGCGTTTGCCGGGCGGGGGTATGGCTGAGTGTCCCCCCAAAAAAAGCGCCACGCCTCGGCGGCCTCATTGATACACCCAAGGCGTGGCCCGCGCCTGCAGCTGGGCTGCCTCATGCGGCAGTCAAGGTCGGCCCAATCCAAGCGCGTTGCATAGTTACGACTGGTCCGTAGTCGCCGTTTGGGAATTACGATCATTTAATTTTCGCTCGATGTCAGGTTGAACAACGGAGCCTGAGGAGCACCGCAAGTCCAAGTCGTTCAGCGACGCGAAAGACATACTTTGTCCCAGCCGAAACGTAGCGGGGCGAGGGGTCTGCCTCGCAAGCGCGAATTCCTTGCTCCGCCTCATATGGGGTCAGGAGCCGACCCACACGCCGCGCCACTGGCTGTTGGGTGAGCGGGCCAAACAAAGATGATCGTAGTATGCTGGGCCCTTGCGCCGCGGCCACCTATGAGGACCTGATGCAGCCCAATTCCATTCGCAATAATGTGCAGCTGCACAGGTTTGAGATGGACACGCCGGCCGGTGTCGCCGTCGCGGACTACCGCATCGCCGGAAACCTCATGACAATATTCTATACCGAGGTGCCCCTGCCGCTGCGCGGCCGTGGCTACGGCTATCACTTGGTTTGCGCGGTACTCCAAGAGGTGCGACACCTCAATCTGAAGGTTGACCCGGAATGTGGGTTCGTTCGTGCGGTCATCAACAACAGGCCAGAGTTCAAGGATTTGCTGGTGTAAGTTGTAGCGCTGACCATGATCGCAGCGGAATTGATGGTGACGTCCCGGCGGCATTTTCATCGCGCTTCCTCAAAAACCGCGCGCGCGTGCACTCCCGCTTCCGGAAGGGACGGCTGGGAGGGAATGCGTTTTAGCCACAGGAGTACGCCGTCGTGGAGAAGTTTGTTCTGGCGCACGCCTCCGGCAGGTCCGCCCAAGGACTAGCGAGGGCTTGTGCTGATCAGGTTCGCGGGGCCGAGGCCTCGTTCGGCTTTGTATATGCGACGAGCGCGCTCTCCCGCGCGTTTCCGGACATCATCGAGATTCTCCAAAAACGAACCCGCATCCGGCGTTGGGTTGGAACGGTCGGCCATGGCGTCTGCGCCACCGGTGTTGAATATTTCGATGCAGAGGCAATTGTTGTGCTGACCTGCGGGCTCGATGCCGATGCTTTTCAATTCATACCCGCGGTCACGGATCCCGACGAAGTGGCGATCGAGACTGGATTGGGACCCGCCGCTATCGGCGTTGTGCACGCAGACCCGCGCAATCCTGCACTCACCGCCATTGTTGCAAATCTTGCCCGCCAATGCGGAGTTTATCTCGTGGGTGGCCTGACCTCGGCTGAGAGTACATTTCCTCAAGCGAGCGGCAACCGGATCGTAGATGGTGGCGTTTCCGGTGTCCTTCTCGGTGGTGGCTGTCTGCGTGTTGTCGTCGGATTGACCCAGGGGTGCTCGCCGATTGGCCCGCCGCACTCAGTGAGCCGGAGCCAAGGCCAAATCCTGGTTTCGCTGGATGAGCAGGCCGCGCTTGACGTCTTGCGACAGGAGGTCGGTGCACCCCAGGGTGGGGATCCGAGGAGCTGGCTTGCCAATATCCATGCGGCAATGCCGGTCGCGGGCTCAGATCGAGCAGACTATGTCGTGCGAAATATTGTCGGCATCGGACCGGAGGATGGTCTCGTCGCCATCGCCGACACGATCGGACCAGGTGATCGCGTAATGTTCGTTCGCCGCGACCCCGATAGCGCGGAGCGGGATCTCCACCGCATGCTCGCAGATCTGAAGACCCGCGCTACCGTTAAACCGAAGGCTGGCTTATATTTTTCGTGCTTGGCTCGTGGGCCAAATCTATTCCGGCAAGAAGCCCATGAGCTCAAGGCGATCCAAAAGACGTTTGGCGACATTCCGATCGTGGGGTTCTTCGGCAATGGCGAGATCGCACACGATCGGCTCTACGCATACACGGGCGTTCTGACATTGCTAGCTTGACGCCACTCCGAGAGCAGGGACTTGGCGGGGCGTCCTGGATCAGGGCAGATGCTCCCCGGATAGCTGACGTATTCGCTTCACTGCCGAAAGGCGTCTCCCATTTACCAACGAGGATCTTCCGCGGTGCAAGGGAGGCGAGCTCGTCGGAGCGCGGCCGATTGAGACCTCGCTATGGAAACCGCGGGCTCGCCATCATCACCAATGAGTTTTCGCCTCTCGATTTACCGGCGGAAGTCCAGACGTCCTCCGGTCCACCGTCCGTCGATCCTTTGGTTGCTCACGATCAAGCCGATCCAGGGGCGTGTGACCTTTGGATCCGTTAGATTGATATACTTCCCAACCAGCCTCGTGCCCTCGCGGCGTGCATCGATTAGCCCTCGGCGCGCACCATTGTCCCACTCGAACAGGAGATAGACACGGTCGCCGCCGGCTTTCACTTCGGCTTGACCCAGCTTCCATTTGTCCGCAGCATCGCCAGGGATCGTGGGGTCCGCGGCCCCATTCCACCTGCTGGACCAACTCCCTTCGATCGCGCCGTATTGACCGGGGTTATTGGGGGTCGCCCATGCCCTTGCATTTTCATCGTCCGGGGTTGCCTCGAGCTTGGCAGTCTTGGCGAACTCCTGCCCCTCCTGGTCATTGGGATTGGGAACATCCATCACGTCAAATGGGTTTCGGCGACGCTGGCCCGCAGCGCTGCTTTGGTTTCCTGCGTCTTGCGGTCTCATTCGTACGAACCTCCTAATTGTGCCTCCGTCTCTTATTGGAGTTAGGAAGTTGAAGCGCCGGTTGCCAGCCGTTTCTTGTCGCCTGCAAAAGCTCATGGCCCGCCCGTGACCGTCAAATCGCCCTGCCCGGGGCGCAGGCTCGACTATGGCGATGTGAATCTCCCTGGCACCGGCAGGCTTCAAGATGTTCCCCACCCTCAGCCCAATAGAGCTTCGAAACAGCATCACCGAAACGACGCACAACGTCCCAGGGTTGCAGGGCGAGGGTAACAACGGATTCGCTCCAACCGGCGCATTTATTGCTGTTGTGGTGTTGTTGGTGCCCGCTTCGGTTACAGGCGGTCCTGCGTAGCTGGGTCCAACGCGCAAAATCCCTAGTCCGCAGCTCCCTCGATTGCGGCCACGGTTATCAGTTTGATAGGCACGAGCCCGTGTGCCATGAACAGAGATGGAAGTCTCGCCGCCGAAGGGGCCGGACCATTTTGCTGCTGGGTACCGGTTTCCGACACGGACGCGGTAGCCGTTATCCTCGTGATCATCTGGACCCAATCTACGGGCACGTCGCATGGCAAACATCAAACCTGAGCGCGTCCTCTCTGACCTGCATGTCCTCGCTAACTTCGGCACATACAAGACCGGCGTGCACCGTCCCACACTCTCCGTCTCGGACATCGCTGCGCGGGAGTGGTTCGCTGCCCGAATGCGTGAGGCAGGGCTCGATGCCGAGATTGACGGCATCGCCAACATCCTCGGCAAGAGCCGTGCGAGAGGTCCCAAGGCCCTGTCGGGATCGCATCTTGAAAGCCAGAACCATGCAGGTTGGCTCGATGGGGCACTTGGCTGCGTCTATGCGCTGGAAGCCGCCAGGGCCATTTCGGAGGATGCGGCAACGCAGCACCTCGGTGTTGACGTGGCCGTATTCTGCGACGAGGAGGGGCATTTTGGCAGCTTCCTCGGCAGCCGCTCGTTCATTGGCATGCTGGAAGAGAGCGAAATAGATGGCGCAACCGATCGCGCCACCGGCATTTCCATGCGTCAGTCGCTGGCAGCTGCGGGTTGGGCTAGCCGCCCGCGTCATCTCATCGATCCGTCGCGCTACCTCGCCTTCTTCGAGGCGCATATCGAGCAGGGCGACACGCTTGAGAATGCCAACCTCAAGATTGGCGTGGTCACCGCCATTGTAGGGATCTGGCAGTACAAGTTCACGGTCCTCGGCCAGCAGAACCATGCTGGCACCACCTCCATGGCGCGCCGGCGCGACGCCGGGCTCGAGATGCTGCGGTACTTAAGCGCGATCGACGCGCGTTTCCCGGAGATTGGCGGGCCGCGCTCGGTTTGGACCACTGGGCGGATCGATCTGGATCCGGGGGAGAAGAGCATCATTCCCGGCGCCGCCGAGGCGCTGTTTCAGCTGCGTGACGCCGACCCGGCGGTACTCGATCGGCTGGACTTTGAGCTTCACCTCCTGGCGCGGATCGCCAACGAGGGTGGGCGCTGCAAGCTCTCCGTCGAGCGGCTCAGCGCCAGCACGCCGGCTATGATGGACGAGACGCTGCAGGCGGCGCTTGACCGTGCTGCGGAGAACCGCGCACCCGGCAAGCACATGCGCATGCCTTCTGGGGCTGGGCACGACGCTCAATGGCTCGCGCGCAAGCTGCCGGCCGCCATGCTGTTTGTCCCCTCGATCGGTGGCATCAGCCATCATTGGAGCGAGAATACGAGCGACGAGGACATTGTGCTCGGCGCGCAGGTTTTCACCGATGCGATCCTGGATGTCATCCAAACCGCCGAGAAGGCAACTGCGGGGACCAGAGGAATATGAGCGGCAGTTGACCCACGCCCACATTGACACGCCAGCTGCTATAGTCGGTCAGCGGGTGGGATCTCTGTGCAGCATGTGTGCGGGGGCAGGCGGATTGGCACAGCGCGGATGAAATACACCTTCAACTTTCGCGACGTCTGGAGCCAGTGGGACTACATCGCGGAAGGCATCGGCGTCACTTTGCTGCTCGCTGTCGTAACCATGATCGCCGGGCTGATGATCGGCGCCCTGGGCGCCGCGGCGCGCGTTTATGGGCGGTCGTGGCTCGGGGTGCTGGTAACCGGTTACGTCGAGATGATCCGCAATACGCCGCTTCTCGTGCAGCTCTTCATCGTCTTCTTCGGGCTGCCGAGCCTGGGTGTCCGCCTCGATGCCATGACGGCCGCGTTCATTGCACTGTCTGTCAACCTTGGCGCCTACTCGACCGAGATCATCCGTGCCGGTCTAGAGGCCGTGCCGCGAGCGCAGATTGAAGCCGGTTACTCGCTGGGGCTATCTGGAGCGCAGGTATTCCGTCATGTCGTGCTGGCGCCCGCGATCCGCATCGTTTACCCAGCACTAACCAGCCAATTCGTGCTGATGATGCTGGCGACAAGCGTCGTATCGCAAATCTCGGCGCCCGATCTCTTCCACATCGCCTCGATCATCCAGTCCCGGACCTTTCGCGATTTCGAGATCTATGCCGTGATCGCCGGCGTCTACCTTGCGCTGGCGCTGGCATTCAAACTCTTCTTCGCTGCGATCGAGCACTTCGCTTTCACCCGCCGATGATCCGAGAATTCGCCCTCAACGACGTCTACTATCTCCTGCTCGCCGCGCGTTGGACGCTGGCGCTGACAAGCCTAGCCTTCCTGGGCGGTGGCACCGTCGGATTGCTGGTCGCGCTGTTGCGCGTCGCCCCCTTCGCGCCGCTGCGTATCATTGGTGCTGGCTACGTCAATATTGTGCAGGGTATTCCGCTACTGGCTTGGCTGTTCGTACTCTTCTTCGGCCTGCCGATTCTCGCCGGGGTTCGCGTCTCGCCTTGGATCGCGGCGACGGTCGCCTTCTCGATCTACGCAGGGGCCTTCCTGGGCGAAATCTGGCGCGGCTGTCTTCGCGCGATCCCACGCCAGCAATGGGAGGCCGGGGCGTCGCTCGGTCTCAGCTTCGTCGAGCAGCTGCGCCACATCATAGTGCCGCAGGCCGTTCGCGTCGCCATTCCTCCAACCGTCGGTTTTCTCGTGCAGCTCATCAAAAACACGTCCCTGGCAGCGGTGATCGGCTTCATCGAGTTGACGCGCGAGGGGCAACTCACCACTGCCGCAACCTACCGACCTTTTACCGTCTACATCGCTGTCGCTGCGATCTATTTCGCCATATGCTTCCCGCTGACGCAGTGGAGCCGGCGCCTGGAAAGGACACTCCGTGTCGCTCGTTGAGCTCCACAACGTGGTCAAGCGCTTCGGCACCAACACCGTGCTCGACCGCGTCTCACTCTCGGTCGAGGCCGGCGAGATCATTGCCGTCATTGGCCGTTCGGGCTCGGGCAAGAGCACAATGCTTCGCTGCATCAACGGGCTCGAGCCGATCCAGGAAGGACGGATCGTGTTCGACGGCGAGACGGTCAACGACCCCGCTACCAACCTGCGCAAGCTGCGCCAGCGGGTGGGCATCGTCTTCCAGAGCTACAATCTCTTCCCGCATCTCTCGGTCGAAAGGAACATCACTCTCGCACCGCGCGTGGTGAAGGGCATGGAGCGGGAGGCGGCCCGCGAACTCGCCGCTGGTGCGCTCGCCCGCGTCGGCCTCGCGGACAAGATCGATGCCTATCCCGACCAGCTCTCGGGCGGCCAGCAGCAGCGCGTAGCGATAGCCCGCTCGCTCGCCATGCGACCACAGCTTATGCTGTTTGACGAGATCACCTCCGCGCTCGACCCCGAGCTCACCGGTGAGGTGCTGAAGGTGCTCGAGAGGGTCGCTGGGGAAGGCATGACCATGATGCTCGTCACGCATGAGATGGGTTTCGCACGAAGGGTGGCCACTCGCCTCATCTTCATGCACCAGGGCCGCATCTGGGAGGAGGGTCGCGCCAGCAATGTCCTTGCCAAGCCGCGTACGCCCGAACTCGAAACCTTTCTCGACGCCGTGCTTCACTGATCCCGCAACGTCAATCGAGTAGGAGAGTCACGCATGCACCGCTTCCTTACCGCCGCAATTGCAACGATCGCGCTCGTCGTCGGCAGCGCCGAGGCAAGGGCAGACGCATTCGCCGACGTTCTCAAGAACGGGGTGGTGCGCATTGCCGTTCCGCTCGACGTGCCGCCGTTCGGGTCGGTGAACCAGGAGCGTAAGCCCGAGGGCTTCGACATCGACCTGGCGGAGATGGTTGCCAAGGCTCTTGGCGTGAAGGTCGAACTACAGCAGGTCACCGCCGCCAACCGCATTCCCTACCTGCTGACTGATAAAGTCGACATAGTCATTTCGGTGATGGGTCTGACGCCGGAGCGCGCCAAGCAGATCATGTTCACCGCCCCCTATGCCGACACCCATCTCGCGGTCTATGGCCCCAAGAGCGCGAACGTGCCTTCCGCAGCCGAGCTTGGGTCGCTCAAGGTCGTCGCTGCTAAGGGCACGACACAGGAACTCGGGCTGGCGGCCATGAACCCACGCGCAAATATCATGCGCACCGAGGATGATGCCACCGCGGCGACCGCCTATATCACCGGCCAGGCCGATCTCTTCGCCACCAACAGTCTGATCGTGCCCGACCTGATAAAACGGGCGCCCAACAAGGAGTTCGATCTCAAGTTCGTGATTCGCCGGAGCCCCGCGCACATGGGGGTGCGGATGGGAGAATTGGTGCTTCTGCAGTGGCTCAACAGCTTCATCTTCTTCAACACCATGAATGGCGAGCTCGACAAGCTGCACCGGAAATGGCTTGCCGCGCCTATGGCGCCGCTGCCGACCCTGTAGCGTAGCCTCGCTTCGAGCCGGGGCCTCTGGGCGCACAAGCAATGGCACCTTGGCGGCCTGCCTCGACGTCTGAAAGCGCGAGATCGGTGATGTGGGCATGGGAGAACAGCATGCAGGAAATCGAGTGGGCGCGCCTCAAGGCAGCCGAAGTCGCTCAGGTCGCTAAACAGGACGCCATCGTCGTGGTGCCGATCGGCTCGACCGAGCAACATGGGCCTCATCTACCCACCCAGGTCGACTCGCGACTGGTCACTGAGGTAGCCCACCGTGCGGCGCGGCTGATGACCGCCACGCTCCCAACGATCGTTACCCCGACGATCCCCTTCGGCATGAGCGAGCACCACATGTCGCTCAACGGCACCATTACTCTCGACTACGCCACCATGGCTGCTGTGCTCGACTGTGCCTGCAATTCTATCTTGCGCGCCGGATTCAAGAGGATCTTCATTCTCAACGGCCATGGCGGCAACACCGACGGGATTTACACCTTCATCAGCGAGTTCACGCACAAGCACCGCGTGCCGTTGGCTGGTGGTACGTACTGGAACATCGCGCAGGAGGAGATCGGCGCAATCCTTGAGAAGCAAAAGTATCTTTTGCACGCATGCGAGGCGGAGACCTCGATGATGCTGGCACTCATGCCGGACCTCATTGATGGCGATGAGCTTTCACAAGTGCACGGGCCCTATGTACCCGGTTTAGCAGCGATTCCGGGTGTCAATCCCGGTGTATACCGTTGGCGCCAGCTTTCGAGCCGCTCGCTCATCGGTGTCATCGGCGAAGCGGCGGCGGCAACGCCTGAGAAGGGCGAGAAATTGCTTCAAGCAATCGCCTCTGCCGTCGCAAAGGCGCTCCTGGAGGAGCGCCTTTGGGAGGAGCCAATCTAATCGGCATCTGCTCAACAGGATGGAAGATGAAGGTGTTTGCCGGCCTGTGCGTCCTTGATTCACAATGACCCTTTGGAGAGGTTGCACGCGGGGATGTGTGAAAACGGGTTCGAGCTTGCTGACGGCGATACCTTGCCATCTGCCATTGGCCAAGGTCGTGTTCCCGATCTTCTTCGGCTTCTGGCAGTTCATCCAGAAGATCGCGCAATTGTGGGGATTGGATCGCGTACGAATTGACCCACTGCCCCTTCACGTGAACGATCACAGAAATGGGAGAACAGACAATGCCGATTGTGCGCCACAGCGACGTCGTCGCGGAGCCGTTCAAAGGTGGGGCGACCTATCTGACGCTTGTCGGCGACACACAAGGCACGACGCCCATCCGCGTCGGCATTCAGACTTCGCCGCCCGGTTACAAAACGCCCACTCACTCGCATCCCTATCTCGAGACGATCACGGTATTGGAGGGTAAAGGCGAGGCTTGGCTGCAAGGTAGCGACGAACTCGTGCAGTTGGAGCCAGGCGTGACTCTGGTCTTGACCCCGCACCTTCGTCATTGGTTTCGCACTAAAGGCGATCAACCCCTCAAAACCTTGGGGGTGCATGCTTCTCCTCATCGCATCGCGAATATTCACGGCGAGTGACTGTTTGATTGTACGCCAGATGCCCTCTCGCTACGGGCTATCGGCCGCGCCAAGGGGGGTTGCGAGCAGATTACGCCGATTTCAGCAAAAGGGACGCGATCACAGCCCCAGGCGAAAGGCATACTATTGATTTTCGACCCAGTTCTGCGGGAGGTCGGAGTT
>Ga0075424_100001415_pt1 | contig 21040 bp, 23 predicted proteins | sample SoiMethybrSBSTD3_FD_75301 | JGI IMG/M metagenome (GOLD analysis project Ga0075424, IMG submission 75301) | Bulk soil microbial communities from a Populus tree surrounding site in Tennessee, USA - Soil MetaG P. TD hybrid SBSTD3 | ecosystem: Environmental > Terrestrial > Soil > Tree plantation... | reverse complement strand
TCGTGCTGCACCAGGGCAGGTTCGTCGCAGTCGGCCGCTACGCGCCCCGCTCGGACGGCACGACGGCGGAATTCGCCCTCACGGTCGCCGACGAATGGCAGGGCAAGGGCATCGGCCGCGGCCTGCTCGAGCGCCTGTGCGCCAGCGCGCGCGACGCCGGCTACGCGGCGCTCTACGGAAACATCCTCGCCGACAACCACGATATGCTGCGCCTCGCCGCAAGGCTCGGCTTCACCGAGTCGTCGCGCGACGGAGCCGAGGTCGTCCTGGTTCGGCGCCTTTAAATCCACCGGACCCATCGAATCATGCGCGAAGGCTCGCTCGAAGCACCCACCCGCCACCCGCTCGACTGGAAGAACCCGGACTTCTGGGACCAGGCGAAGGCGGAGAAGGAGCTCGAGCGGATATTCGACATCTGCCACGGCTGCCGGCGCTGCGTCAGCCTGTGCACCACCTTTCCCACGCTGTTCGACCTGGTCGACGCCTCCTCGACGATGGAAGTCGACGGCGTGAAAAGGGAGGACTACTGGAAGGTGGTCGACCAGTGCTACCTGTGCGACCTCTGCTACATGACCAAGTGCCCGTACGTTCCGCCGCATCCCTGGAACGTCGACTTCCCGCACGTGATGCTGCGTGCGAAGGCGATCAAGTTCGATAAGGGCGTCAAGGTCCGCGACCGGCTGCTCTCCTCGACCGATGCGATGGGCAGGCTCGCCGCCATCCCGGTCGTGGCGCAGGCCGTCAATCTGGTCAATCGCACCCCGCTCGCGCGCACGGTCATGCAGTCGGCGCTCGGCGTGCACAAGGACCGCCAGCTTCCCCCCTACACCGCGAAGCGGTTCCGTTCCCACGCGGAAAGGTCGAAGCCTTTTCCGGCAAAAGACGCGCCCGATGCGCCTGGCAAGGTGGCCATCTTCGCGACCTGCTACGTGAACTACAACGAGCCGGCGATGGGCCACGATCTCGTCGCGATCCTGCAGCACAACGAGATTCCGTACGTCGTGGTGGACCACGAGGTGTGCTGCGGCATGCCCAAGCTCGAGCTTGGCGACCTCCACGGGCTTGATGCTTTAAAGGAGAAAAATATTCCAGTACTGGCGCGGTACGCACGCGAGGGCTACGCAATCCTCGCCGCCGTCCCCTCCTGCGCCCTCATGTTCAAGCAGGAGCTCCCGCTCATCTACCCGGACGACCCCGATACGATCGCGGTACGCGATGCCATGTTCGACCCGTTCGAGTACTTCGTGCTGCGCAAGAAGGCGGGCCTCCTCAAGACCGACTTCAAGCAGGGTCTGGGCAAGGTGTCCTACCACGTTCCCTGCCACGCGCGGGTGCAGAACATGGGACAGAAGACGCGCGAGCTGCTCGAGTCGATCCCGCACACCGAGTTGAAGACCGTCGAGCGCTGCGCCGGCCACGACGGCACCTGGGGAGTGAAGGTGGAGTACTTCGACAACTCGATGAAGATCGGCCGCCCGGTGTTCAGGCAGATGGCCGAAGGTGAGCCCGATTACCTCGCCTCCGACTGCCCGATCGCCGCGCGCCACATCCAGCAGGGCATCGGCGATGAAGCCAAGGCGCAAAAAGCCCATCCGCTGACCCTCCTGCGCAAGGCGTACGGCATTTGAGCTGGTGTTCCGCCGAATGGCGCATCGCGAGGAGGTGGAGGCAGCTCGCGGCTTCATCGATGCTCTGCACGCATGGCGGGGCGCCACTTCGTGCAGCCGGCTGGAAACGATCCGCACTGGGGTCCTTCGCTCCCAGCGGCCAGCGGACGCGCGTCAACGGATAACGTGGAGCCGCTTCGAACACGCGCGGGTGATTGTTACCCGGGTATCGAGGCGGATGTCGTCAAGGCGTGGTACTTCCGCCGCCTGAGAAGCCAAGGGGCGCCGGCCTGTCCGGCAGCGGCCGCAGCCTCGATGCCACGCGGAACAAGAAATTCCTAGGCGCCCGACGACGGCTCATTGCCTTGAGCTAGAGTGGCGCACCGATGAGACGTCTATTGAGAACATGGGGTCCGTCCCTGTTTCTCATGTTGAACTGCTGCGCCACGTCCGTGCCGATCCCCCCAGGGGCGCTGGTGTTCGGCGTGCTGGGCGACGCGCCCTACACGCAAGCCGAGATCGGGCGGCTCGACGCCGTGATCGACCGCATCAACGCCGAGCCGCTCGCGTTCGTCGTGCACGTCGGTGACATCGGCTCGAGCACGCCCGAGCAGGCGTGCGGCGACCGCTGGCTCGAGGCGCGCAAGAAGCAGCTTGCGCGCATCCGCCATCCCTTCCTCCTGATTCCCGGCGACAACGAGTGGAGCGACTGCCAGCAGCCGATCGAGCGGCTGAAGGCGTGGCGCACGCTTTTCTGCAATCCCAATTTCCCTAAGATGGAGCAGCAGGCCGGCGAGTATTGCGAGCACGTGCGCTGGGAGCAAGGCGGCTGGGTTTTCGTCGCGCTCAACGTGCCCGGGCCGGACAACCACATCCGGCATCCCGAGAGCGAGCCGCGCATGCGCGCGGTCTTTGCCTGGCTCGACGAAGCCGCGAAGCTCGCGACGAACTCGAAAGGGCTGGTCGTCCTGATGCAGGCCAATCCGTTCAGGCCCTTCGTGCGCGACGGCTTCGCCCCGCTGCGCGAGCGCCTCCAGGACCTCGCCGCGCGCCGGCCGCGCAGAATCATCCTGATCCACGGCGACACGCATCTCTCCCGCGACGACGAGCCGCTGCCTGGCATGCGCCGCATCGAAGTGTGGGGCTCGCCTTTCGTGGACTGGACCCGCGTCGATCTACCCTGAGAGAGGTCCCCATGCGCAGCTTGTCCATAGCTCTTAGCCTCGTCCTGGTCTCGGTCCTGTGGACGATCAACGGCCTTGCCCAGGAAAAGCTGCCGCGCATCAAGGTCATCGCGACCGGCGGCACGATCGCGAACACGCCCTCCGGGCGGCTGCACGCCGGAGAAGTGGCGGAAGCAATCCCGCAGCTGAAGGAGGTGGCGCGGCTCGAGGTCGAGGAGCTGATACGCGTGGGAAGCAGTGCCATCACAGTCGCCAACTGGCTCACGCTCGCAAAGCGCATCAACGAGATCCTGGCGAAGGACGAGGGCGTGAAGGCGATCGTGGTCACGCACGGCTCGAACACCGTCGAGGAGACGGCCTACTTCCTCGGCCTTACGGTGAAAAGCGACAAGCCCGTGGTGCTCACCGCCGCGCAGCGCCAGTTCGGCACCCTTTCATCCGACAGCCCGAAGAACTTCCTCCAGGCAGTGCGCGTCGCCGCAAGTGACGCGGCGCGCGGCAAGGGCGCGCTCGTGGTCACGAACGACACCATCATCGCGGCGCGCGAGGTGACCAAGGAAATCAGCTATCGCCTCGAGACCTACAGCGGCAAGGACCTCGGCGTGCTCGGCTTCGTCGACGACGACCGGGTGACGTTCTACCGGCAGCCGGTCCGCAAGCACACCTCGGCTGCGCCGTTCGACATCGGCGCGCTGCAGAAGCTCCCGCGCGTCGACATCGTCTACACGTACGCCGACGCAGACGGAGTGCTCGCCGAGGCGGCGGTGGAGCGCGGCAAGGCCGAAGGTCTGGTCGTCGCCGCCTTCCCGACCGGCTCGCCCAGTCCGGCGATGGACCTGGCGCTCTCGAGGCTCGCCGGCAAGGGAATCCCCGTCGTCATCACCAACCGGGGCGGCATGGGTCGCGTACGCGACACGCGCGCAGGCGCCGCCGACGCCAAGCGCTTTTATCTCTGGGGAGACAACCTCACGCCGCAGAAGGCGCGGGTCCTGCTCATGCTGGCGCTCACGCGCACGCGCGACGCGGCTGAGCTCCAGCGCATCTTCGACGAGTACTGAAGGCCCGGCCTAGCGTGCGCTGCCGTTGATGCGGCCCATCACCTCGGACTCGGCCTCGACCCAGTCCTCGAGCTCGTGCCCCGGCTCGAAGTTGCGCTCCTTGGCGCGGAAATAGGCGGCTTCCGCGATCCGGCGCCGGGTATCGTCGCCGGCGGTTTGCGCCTGCACGCCACTCGAAGCAGCAGCCCGGATGTCGGGCCTGGGCGTCGCTTGGGTTGGCTTGCGCGGGATCTGGCGGCGTTCTTTGCTGTCGGGCATGGTGTTCTCCTGCATGTTGCCTGCGAACGCGAGCGTAACAAAATTGCGCGCGCGCTTCCAGCGCGCTAGCGCACCGGCGCGTCGATCACCACGCGCACCGCGGCAGCGTCGTTCGCCACCGGCCCGCTCGCGCCCTGCAGGTCTCCGGGCTGGGCGACGGCGCCGCCGCTCTTCGATACCCGCGCCGTCACCACGACTTTCGGAAACGCGGAGAGCTTCAGCGCCGGGCTCATCGCCATCGAATCGTCGAGCGCGAAGCGATAGGGCAAATCGCGCACGCGCACGCGCGCCACCGCGAGCGGCATCGGCGGGCCCTCGGCCGCGCGCGCGAACACGAACACCGTGTCTTCTGGCGAGACCTGGTCTTTCAGGTTCGGCGCAAGCGACACCGTGCCCCGCAGGCCTGAAGGAGAAGGCGGCTTTGGAGAGGTGGATGGTTTTTCATTAGCGAGGGAGCGGGCCTCTGCCACGTTCTGCTGGATTGCGCGCGCGTCCTCGGTGTTGGGCTCGACGTACGCGAGCATGCGCTCCCAGTGCTTCGCAGCAGCGGCGAAGTCCTTGCGCTCGAACGCCGCCGAGCCGGCGAGCGCCAGCGCCTTGAGGTTGCCCGGCTCGATCTCGAGCGCGCGCAGCGCGAGCTGTTCCGGCTCGCCCTGCAGGCTCTGGCCGCGCGCCATGGCCAGCACGTCGGCGAGATCGGCGAGGAGCTGCGCGTCGCGCGGCGCGAGCTTCGCGGCGTTGGCGTAAGCAAGGGCGGCCTCCCCGTAGCGCCCCATCACGCCGTAGGAGCGCCCGAGGAGCTTCCAGCCGGTGACGTCGTCGGGGTTCTCGCGCAGGCGCGCGGCGAGCCGCTCGACCATGGCCTCGACCTGCGCGCGCGAGGCGTGGAGCTGCCCTTCGCGGTCGATGGCCCCGGGGGTACCCACGAGGACGTAGAGCAAGACGGCGACCAGCGGCACGGCGGCGGCGAGCCCCCACGCGAAGCGGCGCCCCGGCGGCTCGACCGCCGGCCTGTCGGGCGGCCGCGCCGGCGGCGCGTCGGGCTGGCCGGCATCGCGCAGCGCGCGCGCCTCCAGCTCGGCGCGGGCGCGCTCGTAATCCTCACGCGCCAGGGTGCCCGCGGCGAGGTCGGCGTCGAGCTCGCGCAGCTGATCGCGGTAGATCGCCGCGTTCGCGGCGACGCGCGAGGGGGGCGCAGCGTTTTTCCGCGTGAGGAGCGGCCGCAGCACCCAGGCGATGACGGCCGCCGCCGCCACGGCGCCGGTCAGCCAGAAGAGCGTCATTCGAGCAGCTGCGCGGCGCGGCGGCGCTCGGCCTCGGTGAGCTCGGGCGGCGGCTCCCTCTTCCTCACCCTGCGCACGAGGAGCCAGACGCCGAGCGCGAGCAGCACGAACGGCCCGGCCCAGAGCGCCACCGTGGTCGCCTTGAACGGCGGCCGGTAGAGCACGAAATCGCCATAGCGGGCGACCATGAAGTCGATCACGTCGCGCTCGCTCTTGCCGGCCTTGAGCTGCTCGCGGATCTGGTTGCGCAGGTCCTGGGCGAGCGCGGCGTTGGAGTCGGCGATCGTCTGGTTCTGGCACACGAGGCAGCGCAGCTCGTGCGCGAGCGCCGTCACGCGCCGCTCGAGGGCCGGATCCTCCTGTCCCCTCGCCTGGAACGCGAGGACGACGAGAAGAGAAAGCAATAAGAGCCTAGCCACCTTTCGCCAGCTCCTCGATGAGCGGGCGCAGCTTCTTCTGCGTGATCTCCGGCGTGAGCGGCCCGACGCGCTTGTAGCGGATGATTCCCTTGCGGTCGATCACGTAGGTCTCGGGCACGCCGTAGACGCCGTAGTCGATGGCGATGCGGCCCGCCGCGTCGAAGGCGATGACCTTGAAGGGATCGCCGTTCCTCTTGAGCCACGGCAGGGCGTCCTCGCGCGCATCCTTGTAGTTCAGGCCCACCACCGGGGCGATTCCCGAGCGCGCGAGCTCGCTCACCACGGGATGCTCGACGAGGCACGGCGGGCACCACGACGCCCACACGTTCAACACCCACACCGTGCCGAGCATGTCCTTCTCCGAGAACATCTTGTCGGGCTGCTGCAGGAGCGGCAGCTCGAACGCGGGCGCCGGCTTGCCGATGAGCGGCGAAGGCACCTCGCGCGGGTCGAGCCGCAGACCGACGGCGAGAAGCCCCACCAGCGCCAGGAAACCCGCGATGACGAGCCAGAACCTCAAACCGCGACCTCGGTCGTCGTCCTGCGCTGCTCCCGGAGCGGGAAGCGGTAGCGGCGGTCGCTCGCGGCGCACACCCCGCCGATGGCCATGATGAGGCAGCCCGCCCAGATCCAGTCGACGAAGGGCTTATGCTGCACCTTGACGAGCCAGGCGCCCTGCTTTCCGTCCTGCTTGCCGCCCGGCTCCTCGAGCGCGTCGCCGAGCGACACGTAGAGGTCGCGCGTCAGCCCGGGGTGGATCGCCGCCTCGGTCATCACCTGCTCGGCCACCGGGTACATGCGCCGCTCGGGATACATCGTGGTTACGGGCTTTCCATTCCGGGTAACTTCAATCTTGGCTTGCGCGGCGCTGTAGTTCGGGCCGCGCACCGGCGAGACGCTCTCCAGCCGGAACACGTACCCGGCCAGCTCGATCGTGTCGCCCGGGCGCATCTTCGCGTCGCGGTCGCTCTCGTAGCCCTTCACCAGCGTCACTCCGACGACGAACACCGCGACGCCGAGGTGCGCAATGAACATCCCCCAATACGCCCTGGAATTCCTGGGTCTTTTTTTCAGAGTCAAAACCCCGGCCAGGACGATCCATGCCGCCAGCGCGAGGCCGAAGCCGACGAGCGCGTGCCATTCGCCGAGGGCGAACGGGAGGATCAGGCCGAGCGCCAGGCTCACGCCGAGCGCCCAACGCAGCAGGACCGCGAGCTCCGGCAGGCTCACGCGCTTCCAGCGCGCGAGCGGACCCACGCCCATGAGAAAGAGCGCGGGCGCCATCAGCGGCACGAACACCGCCTCGAAATATTGCGGTCCCACCGAGATCTTGCCGACGCCGAGGGTATCGATCAGGAGCGGATACAGCGTGCCGAGGAACACGGTTCCCGCCGCCGCCGCAAGCATGACGTTGTTGGCCAACAAAAAGCTTTCCCTGGAAATCGGATCGAAGCTCCCGCCCATTCCGATGCGCGCCGTGCGCCACGCGTAGAGCGCGAGCGCGCCGCCGATCAGGAAGGCGAAGAGTCCCAGGATGAAGATGCCGCGCCTCGGGTCGGTGGCGAACGCGTGCACCGAGGTGAGCACGCCCGAGCGCACGAGGAACGTGCCGAGGAGCGACAGGCCGAAGGCGATGATGGCGAGGAGCACGGTCCAGCTGCGGAACGCGCCGCGCTTCTCGGTGACCGCGAGCGAATGAATCAGCGCGGTGCCGACGAGCCAGGGCATGAACGAGGCGTTCTCCACCGGGTCCCAGAACCACCAGCCGCCCCAGCCGAGCTCGTAGTAGGCCCAGCCGCTGCCGAGCGCGATGCCGAGCGTGAGGAACGACCACGCCACCGTAGTCCAGGGCCGCGACCAGCGCGCCCAGGCCGCGTCGAGCCGGCCCGAAAGCAGCGCCGAGACGGCGAAGGCGAAGGCGACCGAGAAGCCGACGTAGCCCATGTAGAGCATCGGCGGGTGGATCACCATGCCGGGGTCCTGCAGCAGCGGATTCAGGTCGCGGCCGTCCGCCGCCGCCGGGAACAGGCGGTTGAACGGGTTCGAGGTCAAGAGCATGAAGGCGATGAAGCCCGCGCTCACCAGTCCCATCACGCCGAGCACCCGCGCCGTCATCTCCTCGGGAAGGTGGGCGCTGAAGAGCGTCACCGCCGTCATCCACACGCCGAGCATCAGGCACCAGAGGAGCAGCGACCCTTCGTGGCCGCCCCAGGCCCCGGCGATGCGATAGTGAAGCGGCAGCGCGCTGTTGGAGTGCTGCGCCACGTACTCCACCGAGAAGTCGTTGCTGACGAAGCTGTAGACCAGGCAGCCGAAGGCGGCCGCGACCAGCACCGCCTGCGCCTGCGCCGCGGGGCGGGCGAGCGACATCCAGGCGAGGTTGCCTTTCGCAGCCCCTGCGAGCGGGAGAGTGCCCTGGATCAGGGCCACCGCCAGCGCCAGCGCGAGCGCCAGCTGTCCGAGCTCTGGAATCATGGGTTGGCTTTCTTCGCGGCGCGGTGCGCCTTCTCGACGGCTTCCTTCGCCTCCGGCGGCATGTAGTTCTCGTCGTGCTTGGCGAGCACCTCGCGCGCATGGAACACGCCGTCTGCTTGCAACTGGCCCTGCGCCACCACCATCTTGCCCTCGCGGAAGAGATCGGGCAGCGAGCCGCGGTAGACGACCGGGATGGCCTTCGCCGTGTCGGTCACGGTGAAGCTCACATCGACGCCGCTGCGCTTGACGCTGCCCGGCTCCACGATGCCGCCGATGCGGAAGGTGCGGCCGAGCGGCGCTTCTTTCGCCGCGACCTGGGTCGGGCTGAAGAAGAACACCAGGTTCTTCTGGAACGCCTGCAGCACCAGCGCGGTCGCGACGCCGAGCGCGATCACGCCGAAGGCGATCGCCGCCATGCGCTTGTGCCTGGGTTTCATGGCCTCATTCTATCCGCCGGGAAGGCCCGGCACGCTCGCAGCGGCGCACCCGGCGGAAAAGAAATACCACTTCGAGCGCCAGGGCTGCGAACGTCACGCCGTAAGAGGCCCAAATGAAGAAGCCGTGGCTCATTCGCGCTCCCGGATCATGCAGCGCACGCGCACCAGCACCGCCGCGATCGAGTAAAGCCAGAACGCGAGCGCCATGAGGAGCATGCCCGTCAGCATGGTCGCGGCCATGCTGGGCGCGCGGGTCATGCTCACCGACGCGCCTTGGTGCAGCGTGTTCCACCACTGCACCGAGTAGTAGATGATCGGCACGTTCACGGCCCCGACGATCGCGAGAAGCGCGGATGCGCGGTCGGCGCGCCGCGGCTCGTCGATGGCCGCGTGCAAAGCCATGAACCCGAGGTACAGAAAGAGCAGGATCAGCTCCGAGGTGAGGCGCGCGTCCCAGACCCAGTAGGTGCCCCACGTCGGCCGGCCCCACAGCGATCCCGTCCAGAGCGCGATGAAGGTGAAAAGCGCCCCGGTCGGCGCGAGCGCCTGCGCCATCATGAACGACAGGCGGGTGTTGAACGCCAGGCCGACGGCCGCCCATCCGGCCATCACGAGGTAAATGAACATCGACATCCAGGCGGCGGGCACGTGGATGAAGATGATGCGGTAGACCTCGCCCTGCTGGGCGTCGGTGGGCGCCGCCACGAGGCCGACGTACAGGCCGGCCACGGCAAGCAGCGCCGCGCCGGCCGCGCACCAACGCGCGATCGTGCCGGCCAGCGGGAAGAAGGTCTGCGGCGAGGCGAACCAGAACCAGCGGACGGTCGTCGAATTCATGCCCTCATTTTCATCCCAAGGATCATTCCATCGATATGCGCAATGCGGCGGCAATCGCCCAGGGCGAAAACGCCGCCGCGAGCACGAGCAGCGCGCCGAGCAGCAGGAGCTGGCCCTCGGGCCCGAGCCCCGCGCCCGCCATCTCGACCGCTCCGGCGCCGAGGATCAGGACCGGAACGTAGAGCGGCAGCACGAGCAGCGCGAGCAGCACTCCGGCGCCGCGCAAACCCAGTGTGAGCGCGGCGCCGATGGCGCCGATCAGGCTGAGCACCGGCGTGCCCAGGAGCAATGATAAGGCGAGCACGCCGTAGAGTCCGGGAGCGAGGTCGTACTGCAGCGCGATGAGCGGCGCGATGGCGACGAGCGGCAGCCCGGACACCAGCCAGTGCGCGAGGCCCTTCGCCGTCACCACCACGCCCAGGGGCGCTGCGCCGAGCAGCATCTGCTCGAGCGTGCCGTCGGCGTGGTCGGCGGCGAACAGCCGCCCGAGCGAGAGCATCGAGGAGAGCAGCGCCGCCACCCAGATCACGCCCGGGGCGATCGAGCGCAGCAGGTTCGGCTCGGCGCCGACGCCGAGCGGGAACAGGCTCGCCACGATGACGAAAAAAAGCAGCGCCGTGGCGACGTCGCTGCGCCGGCGCAGCGCGAGGAGCAGGTCGCGTTGGACCACCGCGCGTGCGACCGCCAGCATTCAGGCGCCGCGGCCCAGGTCGACCACGCGCGTGCTGCGGATGCCTGCCTCCTGGTGCGTGGTGTAGACCACCGCGCCGCCGCCTTCCACCTGTTTTTCCAAGAGATCATTAAGCAGCGAGATGCCTTGGGCATCGAGTGTGGCAAACGGCTCGTCGAGGAGCCAAAGCGGCGCCTCCGATACCAGCAGGCGCGCGAGCGCCGCGCGCCTGCGCTGTCCCTGCGAAAGCTTGCGTACCGGCAGGTCCGGCACGCGGAGCCGCGCGAGCGCCTCGGCCAACGCCTCGCTCCTCGCCGGCCGGCCGCTGAGCCGGCAGGCGATCTCGAGGTTCTCGCGCGGGGTGAGATCGTCCTTCACCGCAGGCGCGTGCCCGATGTAGACCAGCTCGCGGGCATAGTCCTCCTTGAGGCTCGCGATCGGCTGCCCCTTCCAACGCACTTCGCCGGCGCTCGGCCGGGCGAGGCCGCAGAGGATACGCAGCAGGCTCGTCTTGCCGCTGCCGTTCGCGCCCGCCACGCGCAGCAGCTCGCCCTGGGCGAGGACGAAGGAAACCGCGCGGAACAGGGTCCGCGCGCCGCGCTCGCATTCGAGCTCCGCCGCTTCGAGCATGCGGCTATTGTTGCAGAAACCCGCCTGAGCCGATTACTGCCTCGCGTACTTGGTGACGTTCTTCAGCGCGACCTCGGCGCCGTAGACGTTGCCGCGTGCGTCGACCGCGACGCCTTCGGCTACGTTTTCCTTATCGGGCTCGGGACCGGTGCCGGGAATCATCGTCCTCACCACGCCGTCCTTCGCGCTGCCGATGCGAATGCCTCGGCGGAACCCGGGATTCAGCTTGGCGGACGACTGATGATCAGAGACGTAGAGCGTGTCGTTCGCGTCGACGTAGATCGCGGTCGGACGGCCGAACTGCCTCCACTGCGCGAGAAACCTGCCGTCCTGGTCGAAGATCTGGATGCGGTTGTTGCCGCGGTCGCCGACGAAGACGCGGCCGCTCGAGTCCAGCGCGATCGCATGCAACTCGCCGAACTCGCCCGGCCCTGTGCCTTTACCTCCCCAGGTCCGGATGAACTTTCCGTCCTTCGAGAACTTCACGATGCGCGCATTGGAGCTGCCGCCATGGCCATCGGCGACGTAGATGTCGCCGTTGGGCGCCGTGACGACAGCCGAGGGCCGATTGAAGGTCTCGTTTGTCTCGCCGGCGACGCCCGGCCGGCCGAGCGTCATGAGCACCGTTCCGTCCGGGCTGAACTTGGTGACGGTATGGCCCTTGCCGTCTTTCCCGTCGGCGTCGGCGACGAAGACGTTGCCTTCGCGATCGACGTGGATCGCGTGCGGGAACACGAAAAGGCCACTGCCGAAGCTCTGCACCAGCCGGCCTGACGGATCGAACTTCAGGACCGGCGCAAGGCTCGAACCGGCGCAGGTGTTGTCGCCGCAGCGCTCGAACACCCACACATTGCCGCTGCGATCGACATCGACCGCGCTGGTCGAGCCCCAGGGCCGGTTGAGCTTCGCCCAGCCATGTTCGGCCGAATACGACGTGCGCTCGTCGGGCGCTCGGGCCGAAGGCGTCGGTCCCGCGCATGCGGACATGAGCGCGACGAGCGTCGCGCATGCGATCGGCTTCTCTAACTTAAGCGATTCGAAATACACGGTAATGGCGCTCCCAAAGCGGTGGACCTCGTCTAGTCGCTGCCCTTGATCCCCGCCTCGCGGATGACCGGGCCCCACTTGTCCATCTCCGAGCGCAAGTGCGCGCCGAGACCCTCGGGCGAGGAGCCGATGACGACGACGCCGAGCTCGTCGAGGCGCGCGCGGGTGGCGGGCACGGCGAGCGCGGCGCGCGTATCGGCGTTCGCTTTTCGGATGACTTGCGGCGGGGTCTTGGCGGGCGCGAAGAGGGCGTACCAGGACGACACGTCGAATCCCGGCACGCCGGATTCGGCGATCGTCGCCACTTCCGGCAGCGCAGGCGTGCGCTTCGCCGTAGTCACCCCGAGTGCGCGCAGCTTCCCGCCCTTGATGAGCGGCATCACGGCGCCGATGTTGTTGAACATCACGTCGACGCGTCCCGGAACCAGGTCCTGCAGCGCCGGCCCGGCGCCGCGATAAGGCACGTGGGTCATCTCGATGCCCGCCATGCGCTTGAAAAGCTCGCCCGAGAGATGGACCGAAGTGCCGTGTCCGGACGAGGCGAAGCTGACCTTGCCCGGGTTGGCGCGCGCGTACGCGATGAACTCGGCGACCGAGCGCGCCGGCGAGGTGATGGGCACGGCCATCACGTTCGGGTAGTCGCAGAGAAGGATCACCGGCGCAAGATCGGCGAGCGGATCGTAGGGAAGCGAGGCGAAGAGAAAGCGGTTCACCGCGAGCGGCATCGACTGGAGCAGCAATGTGTAGCCGTCGGGTTCGGCTCGCGCCACCATCTCGGTGCCGATGTTGGTGGCGCCGCCGCCCTTGTTCTCCACCACCACCTGCTGACCGACCTGCAATGAAAGCTGCGCGGACACGACGCGCGCGATCGCGTCGGTGCCCCCGCCGGGCGGGAACGGCACGACGATGCGCACGAACCGGGTTGGCCAGGTCTGCGCCTCGGCCGTGCCGAGGCAGACTGCGAGCGAAATGAAAAAAGCGGCGAGGCGCACCGGGTTCAGTTCAGATCGAGCGCGTGGCGCTTGAGCGCCGAGAGCGGCACGTACTTGAGCACGTTCTCGTGCGTCGCCTCGAGGACCACGCGCGGGGGGCGCCCCGCCTCCCACGCCTCGACCCAGCGCAGGACGTGCAGGCACCAGCGGTCGCCGTGCTTGAGGCCGCGGAAGCGCAGGTCGGGGCGCGGCGTGACGAGGTCGTTGCCCTTCGCCACGCTGAACTCGAGGAACGCGTCGGTAACCTGCACGCACACGAGGTGCGCCACCCCGTCCTGGTCGTGCGTGGCGCAGCAGCCGTCGCGGAAGTAGCCGGTGAGCGGCGCGTAGCTGCACGCGCGCAGCTCCCCGCCCAGCACATTCTTCTCCGTCTTCATTCGACGCTCACAGCGCGGCCTCGATGCGGCGCTTGAGCGCCTCGGGGTCGTTCGCCACGACCTGGAAGCGCTGCGGGCGCTTCTCGAGGTCGGCGAGCTCGGCGGGGCGCTCCGGGGCGCGTCCCAGCGCGGCGCGGATGGTGGCCGCGAACTTCGCCGGCAGCGCGGTCTCGAGGCAGATGAGCGGCACCAGCGGGTCGCGGTACTCGAGCCCGACCTTCACCCCGTCGGCGGTGTGGGGATCGATCACCACGCCGAAGCGCTCGTGGACCAGCCTGATGGTGCGCAGGCGCTCCTCGTGGGAGCTCGCGCCGGAGACGAAGCCGCTCGCGCGCACCGCCGCGTACCAGGGCGAATGTGAGAGATCGAACTCGCCCGCGTCGTCCAGCCGGCGCCAAAGGTCCTTGACCCGCGCGCCCTCGCGGCCGACGAGGTCGAACACGTAGCGCTCGAAGTTCGACGCCTTGGAGATGTCCATCGAAGGGCTCGAGGTCTCGTGCACCTTGCGGCGCACGCGGTAGCGCCCGGTGCGGAAGAACTCGTCCAGCACCGAGTTCTCGTTCGTGGCGAGGATCAGCCGCCGGATCGGCAGCCCCATGCGCCGCGCGACGTAGCCGGCGTAGATGTTGCCGAAGTTGCCCGACGGCACCGCGAAATCGACCTGCTCGGAATCCGCGTGCGTGGCGGCGAAGTAGGCCTTGAAGTAGTACACGATCTGCGCGGCCACGCGCGCCCAGTTGATGGAGTTCACCGCGCCGATGCGATTTCGCGTCTTGAAGGCGGCGTCCGCGTTGACCGCCTTGACGAGGTCCTGGCAGTCGTCGAACACGCCCTTCACCGCGAAGTTGTGGATGTTCGGGTCCTGCAGCGAGAACATCTGCGCGCGCTGGAAGCTCGACATGCGCCCGTTCGGCGACAGCATGAAGACGCGGATGCCCTTCTTGCCGCGCATCGCGTACTCGGCCGCCGAGCCGGTGTCGCCCGAGGTGGCGCCGAGAATGTTCAGGGTTTCCTTCTTCTCCTGGAGAATCCTTTCAAACAGGCTTCCCAGAAGCTGCAGCGCGACGTCCTTGAACGCGAGCGTCGGGCCGTTGGAAAGCCCGAGCAGGTACAGCCCGCGCTCGAGCTTCCTCAGCGGCGTGATGTCGTCGCTGCCGAACACGCGCGCGGTGTACGTCGCGCGCACGATCCGCGCAAGCTCCGGCACGTCGTCCATGTAGCGCGAAAGGATTCCGGCGGCGAGGTCGACGTAGGGCCGGCCGCGCAGCGCCTTGAGGTCGATGCGCGGAAATTCTTCCGGAAGGTACAGGCCGCCGTCGGGCGCGAGGCCCTCGAGCAGGATGTCGCTGAAGCTGCGCGCCGGCGCGTCGCCGCGGGTCGAAACGTAGCGCACTACAACAGCGACTCCAGCCGGATGCGCGTCACCCTGCCCTCCACGCTCGACAGGCGCTCGATCTTGCCCATCGCCAGCTCGACGTTCTTTTCCAGCGCGAGGTGGGTCAGCATGACGATGTCCACCCGGCTCTCGCCCTCGCCGGGCTCCTTCTGCACCATCGCCTCGATGGAGATGGCGGAATCGGCGAGGATGCGCGTGATGTCGGCCAGCACCCCGGGCCGGTCCAGCACGCGCATGCGCAGGTAGTACGAGGTCTCCACTTCGCCGATCGGCAGCACCGGGTCGGACGAGAGCCGGTCGGGCTGGAAGGCGAGGTGCGGAACGCGGTGCTCGGGATCGGCGGTGATGAGGCGCGTCACGTCGACGAGATCCGCCACCACCGCGCTGGCGGTAGGCTGGGCGCCGGCCCCGGCGCCGTAGTAGAGCGTCGCGCCGACCGCGTCGCCCTTCACCAGGATGGCGTTCATCACGCCCTCGACGTTGGCGATGAGGCGCCGCGCGGGAACCAGCGTCGGATGCACGCGGAGTTCGATACCCTGCGCGATCCCGCTCCTCGCCCGCCGCGTGATGCCGAGGAGCTTGATCCGGTAGCCGAGCTCCTCGGCGTAGCCGATGTCGGCCTTGGTCAGCTTCGAGATCCCCTCCGTATAGACGCTTTTGAACTGCATCGGGATGCCGAACGCGAGCGCCGAGAGGATGGTGAGCTTGTGCGCGGCGTCCACGCCCTCGATGTCGAAGGTGGGATCGGCCTCGGCGTAGCCGCGCGCCTGCGCATCCTTCAGCGCCGCCTCGAACGCAAGACCCTTGTCGCGCATCTCCGAGAGGATGAAGTTCGAGGTGCCGTTGATGATGCCGGCGATCCATTCGATCCGGTTCGCGGCGAGGCCCTCGCGCAGCGCCTTGATGATGGGGATGCCGCCGCCGACCGAGGCCTCGAAGGCGACCATCACGCCCCTCTTCTGGGCGGCGGCGAAGATCTCGTTGCCGTGGGTGGCGAGCAGCGCCTTGTTGGCGGTCACGACGTGCTTGCCGTGCGCGATCGCCTCCAGCACCAGCTCCTTCGCCACGGTGTAGCCGCCGATCAGCTCGACGACGATTTCAACGTCCTTGGAGCGAGCGACGTCGAACGCATCCGGGGTGACCTCGGCGCGTCCGCCGACGATCTTCTTCGCATGCTCGAGCGCCTTGTCGGCCACCACCGAAATGCGGATGGCGCGCCCGGCGCGGCGCTGGATCTCGTCGGCGTTGCGGGTGAGCACGTCCCAGGTGCCGCGGCCCACAGTGCCGATGCCAAGCAGACCGACGTTAATGGGTTTCATTTCTCCTCAGCCGGCTTTCGAGATGACGTTTCACGCCGGGCCACTCCGTGGCAAGCACGCTGTACATCACGGTGTCGCGCACGCTGCCGTCGCGCCGCGTCCAGTGATGGCGGATGACGCCGTCCTTCTTCGCGCCGAGCGCCTCGATCGCGCGCTGCGAAGGGAAGTTGAAATTGTCGGTGCGCAACCCCACCACCCCGCATTTCAACGCTTCGAATCCATGGGTAAAAAGCAAAAGCTTGCACGCGGTGTTGACATGGCTTCGCTGAACGCGCTTCGCGTACCAGGTGTAGCCTATCTCGACGCGGTCGGCCGCGGCGATGATGTCGTGATAGCGGGTGCTTCCCACGATCCTGCCCGACGCCTCCCGGACCACCCAGGGGAGCATGTGGCCGTCGTTCTGTCCCTGGAGCGCAGTCTCGATGTATTTCGCGGTCTCGCCGGGCGCCGGCACCGAGGTGAACCACAGCTCCCAGAGCCTGCCGTCGGCGGCGGCCTCGGCCAGACCCTTCTCATGCTCTCTCGACAGAGGCTCGAGGCGCACTCCGTGCCCTTCGAGCATGACGGGTTTCGGCGTGATCACGCCGCTCCTCTCAGGAGGCCGTCCTTTCTGAACATGTCGCGAATGCCGCGCACCGCCTGGCGCAGCCGGTGCTCGTTCTCGATCAGCGCGATGCGCACGTGGTCGTCGCCGTAGTCGCCGAAGCCGATGCCCGGCGCCACGGCGATCTTCGCGCCCTCGAGGAGCCGGCGGGTGAATTCGATCGAGCCCAGGCCCGCGTAAGCGTCGGGAATCTTCGCCCAGATGTACATCGAGGCCTTCGGCACCTCGACCATCCAGCCGATGTCGTGCAGGCCCTTGACCATCACATCTCTTCTTTTTTGATAAGTAGCTCTTATTTGCGAGACACAATCCTGCGGCCCCTCGAGCGCCACGATCGATGCGACCTGGATCGGGGTGAAGCTGCCGTAGTCGTGGTAGCTCTTGATGCGCGCGAGCGCGTGGACCAGCTCCTTGTTGCCGACCATGAAGCCGATGCGCCACCCCGCCATGTTGTAGCTTTTCGACATGGTGAAGAACTCGACCGCCACGTCGCGCGCGCCCGGCACCTGCATGATCGAGGGCGCGCAATTGTTGACCCACCCGCCGTCGAAGACGATATCGGCATAGGCCAGGTCGTGAACCACGAGGATGTTGTGCTGGCGCGCGAGCGCGACGATCCGCTCGAAGAATTCGAGTTCCACGCACTGCGCGGTCGGGTTCGAAGGAAAGCCGATCACCAGCATCTTCGGCTTGGGCGTGAGCTCGCGGATGGCGCGCTCGAGCTCGGCGAAGAAATCCACCCCGGGCGTCATGCGCACCGAGCGGATGTCGGCGCCGGCGATGATGGCGCCGTAGATGTGGATCGGGTAGGACGGGTTCGGCACCAGCACCGTGTCGCCGCGCTCGAGGCACGCAAGCATGAGGTGCGCGAGCCCCTCCTTCGAGCCGATCGTGACGATGGTCTCGGAATCCGGGTCGAGCTCGACGCCGTAGCGGCGCTGGTACCAGGTGCCGATCGCGCGCCGCAGGCGCGGAATGCCCTTCGACACGGAGTAGCCGTGCGTGTCCTGGCGCTGCGCCGCCTCGACCAGCTTGTCGACGATGTGCGGCGGCGTCGGCCCGTCGGGATTGCCCATCGACAGGTCGATCACGTCCTCGCCGCGCCGGCGTGCGTTCATCTTCAACTCGTTGGTGATGTTGAAGACGTACGGCGGCAGCCGCTTTATTCTTGAAAACTCGTGCATTGCTTAGAATTCTAGCGCATGAAGCTTCACGCCTCGGCGCCGAGCGGCGCGCAAACGGTCAACGCCTACGGCGACGACTACGTCACGGTGAACGGCGTGCGCTACGAGCAGAGCATCGTGGTGCGGCCGGATCGGGTGCAGCCCTGGGATGCGCGCAGCTTCGAAGCGCTCACCGAAGCCGATTTCGCCGCGCTTCTGCAGGCGAGCGCGGAGATCGTCATCCTCGGCACGGGCGCGAAGCAGCGCTTCCCGCATCCGCGGCTCACGGCGCCGCTCGCGCGGGCGGGCATCGGCCTCGAGGTGATGACGCTGCAGGCCGCCTGCCGCACCTACAACATTCTCGTCGCCGAGGAGCGCAAGGTGGCCGCGGCGCTTTTATTCCGATGACGCTCTTCCCCGGTTTTACCCGCCGCCGCGTGCGCACGTCGGGCGCGACCATCCACCTGGTGTCCGGGGGAAACGGTGACCCCGTCCTCCTTCTTCACGGCTATCCGGAAACGCACGCGATGTGGCACAAGGTGGCGCCCGAGCTCGCGCGCGACTACACCGTGGTGTGCCCGGATCTGCGCGGCTACGGCGACTCGTCGAAGCCGAAGGGCCTTTCCGACCACTCCAATTACTCCAAGCGCGCGATGGCGCAGGACATGGTCGAGGTGATGCGCGCGCTCGGGCACGAGCGCTTTCACGTCGTCGGCCACGACCGCGGCGGCCGCGTCGCGCACCGGCTCGCGCGCGACCACGGCACGCGGGTGCGCACGCTCACGGTCCTCGACATCTCGCCCACGCTCAAGATGTACCGCAACACCACCATGCAGTTCGCGAAGGCCTATTACCACTGGTTCTTCCTGATCCAGGAAGCACCGATTCCGGAGCGCATGCTCAAGGGCCAGGCGCCGTTTTACGTCCTCAAACGCCTCGGCCGCGGAAAAAGCGGCCTCAAGTACTTCTCCAAAGAGGCCATGGCCCAGTACGTGCGCGCGTTCAAGGACCCGCGCACCATCCACGCGACCTGCGAGGACTACCGCGCCGCCGCCACCATCGACCTGATGCACGACCAGAAGGACCTGGCGAGGAAGATCCGCATGCCGCTGCTCGCGCTCTGGGGAAAGCAGGGCGTGATCGAGGCGCTCTTCGACTGCCTGGAAAACTGGCGCGAGGTCGCGACCGACGTGCGCGGCCGCGCGCTCGCCTGCGGCCACTTCATTCCCGAGGAGAGGCCGGAGGAGCTCGTGCGCGAGCTGCGCCGTTTTCTTCGTTAGCGAAAGCCCTTTGGTTTCAGGCCCCTACGCCGTGCTTGCAGCGGTAAAGAAAAACATGTTCAATGAAGCCGTTACATCGAGTTCCTAAGAAGGGTCTCAAGACCACTGGAAATGCTGGGCAAGGCGGTAACGGACTTCAGCCTCGCTTCCACCGACGGCACGACGTTCACGCTCTCCGCGCGGCGCGGCGAGAAGCTCGTGCTGTACTTCTACCCCAAGGACGACACCCCCGGCTGCACCGCCGAAGGCGCGGATTTCCGCGACCTGCACGGCCAGTTCCGGCGCGCCGGCGCCCGGGTGTTCGGCGTCTCGCGCGACTGCCTCGCGTCGCACGAGCGCTTCAAGGCAAAGATGCGGTTCCCGTTCGAGCTGCTCGCGGACCCCGATGAGGCGGCCTGCAAGCAGTTCGGTGTCATGAAGATGAAGAACCTGTACGGGAAGAAAGTCCGCGGCATCGAGCGCAGCACCTTCGTGGTCGACGCAGACGGGGTGCTCGCGCGCGAGTGGCGCGGGGTCAAGGTCCCAGGTCATGCCCAGGAGGTATTGAACTTTGTTAAAGCCCTATGATGTCGAGCTGTCGGAGCCGCATTCCCCTTCCCTCCCCGTCCTGATGTCCAAGAAGCCCGCTACCCCGCGCAAGCAGAAAACCCGCAAGCTTTTCGTGCTGGACACCAACGTCCTGATGCACGACCCGACGAGCCTCTTTCGCTTCGACGAGCACGACGTCTACCTGCCGATCGCCACGCTGGAGGAGCTCGACGCGCACAAGCGCGGCCTCTCGGACGTGTCGCGGAACGCGCGGCAAGCGAGCCGCTTCCTCGACGAGATCGTGAGCGGCAGCGCCGACGACATCAAGAAAGGCCTCGAGCTCAGGACGAAGGACGGGCAGCAGTCGGGCGGGAGGCTGTACCTGCAGACCGAAGCCATCAACGGCAGCCTTCCGCAGGGCCTCGCCACCGGCAAGAACGACAACCAGATCCTCGCGGTCGTGAATTTCTTACAGGAGCGCGAAGAGCAGCGCGGCAAGCAGGAGAAAGAGCCCGAGCGCGAGGTCGTGCTGGTGTCGAAAGACATCAACATGCGCATCAAGGCGCGCGCGCTCGGCCTGCCGGCGGAGGACTACTTCAACGACAAGGTGCTCGAGGACGCCGACCTGCTCTACACCGGCGTGCGGCACCTGCCGAAGGACTTCTGGGACAGCCACGGCAAGGACATGGAGTCGTGGAAGAAGGAAGGCCACACCTACTACCGCGTGCGCGGGCCGCTGGTGCCGAAGCTGCACGTGAACGAGTTCGTCTACGACGAGTCCGGCGAGCGCCCGCTCTACGCGCTGGTGAAGGAGGCCGCCGGCCGCATGGCGGTGCTCGAGACGCTGCGCGACTACACCCACGCCAAGAATTCCGTCTGGGGCATCACGGCGCGCAACCGCGAGCAGAACTTCGCGCTGAACCTGCTCATGAACCCCGCGGTCGACTTCGTTACGCTCCTCGGCCAGGCAGGCACCGGCAAGACGCTGCTCGCGCTCGCCGCCGGGCTCACCCAGGTGCTCGACGACAAGCGCTATTCCGAGATCATCATGACGCGGGTCACGGTGCCGCTCGGCGAGGACATCGGCTTCCTGCCCGGCACCGAGGAGGAGAAGATGCAGCCCTGGATGGGGGCGCTCGAGGACAACCTCGACGTCCTCAACGCCTCGGACGAATCGGGCGGGGAATGGGGACGGGCCGCCACGCGCGACCTGGTCCGGTCCAGGATCAAGATCAAATCGCTCAACTTCATGCGCGGCCGCACGTTCGTCAACAAGTGGCTCATCATCGACGAGGCGCAGAACCTCACGCCCAAGCAGATGAAGACGCTCGTCACGCGCGCCGGCCCCGGCACCAAGGTAGTGTGCCTCGGCAACATCGCCCAGATCGACACGCCGTACTTGACCGAAGGCAGCTCGGGCCTCACCTACGTCGTCGACCGGATGAAGGACTGGGACCACGCCGGCCACGTGACGCT
>Ga0075424_100001414_pt1 | contig 21040 bp, 22 predicted proteins | sample SoiMethybrSBSTD3_FD_75301 | JGI IMG/M metagenome (GOLD analysis project Ga0075424, IMG submission 75301) | Bulk soil microbial communities from a Populus tree surrounding site in Tennessee, USA - Soil MetaG P. TD hybrid SBSTD3 | ecosystem: Environmental > Terrestrial > Soil > Tree plantation... | reverse complement strand
GCCGCCGGATTCCGACCGGCCCACGATCGCCCACGCAGCCACCCGCGCCGCGCTGATGGGCGCCCGCGGTAACAGCGGCGTTATCCTGTCGCAGATCGTGCGCGGCTTCGCCGAGGCGCTGGGGGCCGGCGAAGGGCCGGTGGACGCGGGTACGGTGGCGCGGGCGCTGCGGGCGGCCAGCGATGCCGCCTACGGCGCCATCCGCCAACCGGTCGAGGGGACGATGCTGACGGCGATCCGGGCGATGGCGGAGCGGGCCGAGGCGGAGCCCGGCGACGCGACCCTCGACGGCCTGCTGGCGTCGGTGCTTGAGGCGGGCGACGACGCCGTGGCCCGCACCCAGGAGATGCTGCCGGTGCTGCGCCAGGCGGGCGTGGTCGACGCCGGCGCCGCCGGGCTGGTCGAGTACGTGCGGGGCGCGGTCGCGGGCATGCAGCACCGGGCGCCGGCCGTCGCGGGTGCGCTGGCCGCAGCTCCGCCGCCCAGCCTCGACTCGATCCATCTGCAGCCGTCGCGGTATCGCTACTGCACGAGCTTCCTGGTGGAGGACGAGAGCGTCGACCGCGAGCTGATGGAGTCGCTGCTGGAGCCGCTGGGCGACTCGCTGCTGGTGGTCGGCGAACCGCCGATCCTGAAGGTGCACCTGCACACCGATGACCCCGGCGCCGCCATCTCGCTGGGCGTCGGTGCCGGCACGGTCGCCGACGTCGAGGTGGCCGACATGCGGGTACAGGTACGCGACCGCACGCTGCGGCTGCTGGAGGGCCAGGCGGCTCAGCCGGCCGCGTGCGGGCTGGTGGCGGTCGCGGACGGGGACGACGTCGCCGCCGCCTACCGCGCCGCGGCGTCCGCCGTCGAGCTGGTGGCCGGCGGGCAGTCCGCCAATCCCAGCGCGGGGGAGATCGCCGATGCGATCGCGGCATCCGCTGGCGAGGGCGTGTTGGTGCTGCCCAACAACCGCAACGTGGTGCTCGCGGCTGAGAACGCGGCCGCCCTGGCCGGCCGGCCGGCTGTGGTGGTGCCGACGCTGTCCCCGGCGGCCGGCCTGGTGCTGGCCGCGCGGTTCGACCCCGATCGGGCACTGGCTGAAAACGCGGGCTCCCTCGCGCAACTGAACGGGACGCTTCGCTGCGGTGAGGTGGCCGCGGCCGTCCGCGACGCCTCGATGGACGGCGTCGCCGTCACCGCCGGGCAGTACCTGGCGCTGGTGGAGGGCCGTCTGCAGTCGTCACACGACGACGCCGCGTCGGCGGCCGCGGCGGTGCTGCACGACCTCGCCCAGGGCGCCGCCGAGCTGACCGTGCTGACGGCCGCCGAGGCGGGCCTCGGTGCCGCCATCGACGCGCTCGCCGGGGACGGCGCCGGGCCGGCCGTGCGCCGGGTCGAGGGCGGCGCAGCGGCATACCCGCTGTTTGCGTGCGCGACGCCGGGAGCCGGGCTGCTGACGGCCGAGACCACCGCGATCGTGCTCGATTCGACCGCCGACCTGGCCGATCCCGGCAGCCGGCACGCCAACTGGTCGATGGTGCCGCTGACCGTCAACTTCGGCGACGAGACGTTCCACGACTACGTCGACATCGAAGCGGCCGAGTTCTACCGCCGGCTGCGCGTGGCACGGCAGCCGCCGCGTACCGCCGCGCCCTCGCCGGGCGAGTGGCAGGAGGCGTTCGAGGCGCTCGCGAGGTACCGGCGGGTGCTGGTGCTCCCGATCTCGAGCCGGCTCTCGGCAAGCTCCCAGACGGCCGAGCTCGCGGCCCGCGCGCTCGATCCCGATGGGCTGCGGATCACCGTGCTCGAGACCGGGTCGGCCTCGCTCGGTACGCTCGTGCTGGCGGAGGCGCTGCAGCGCAGGCTCGTCCGGGGCCTGCCTGAAAATGAGCTGGTGACATGGTTCCAGGCCGCCCGCGAGCGGCTTCACGTCGTGTTCTCGGTGGACACGCTCGAATACCTGCAGCGGGGCGGTCGGATCGGCCGCGCCCAGGCGATGGTCGGCGGCATGCTGGGCGTGAGGCCGATCCTGACGCTGCGCGACGGCGAGGTTGAGCCGCTGCGCAGGGTGCGAGGCGCGCGGCGTGCGCGTGCCGAGTTCGAGCGGTTCCTGATCGAGCACGCAGGCCCCGGCCCGGTGCACGTGGCGGTGGTGCACGCGGAGGCGCCGGAGGCGGCCGAGCAGCTGGTTGAGATGGCGCGGCGGGCTGTCCCGCACGCGGTGATCGACCACGTCGGTGAGCTGGGCGCCGTTGTCGGCACGCACGGCGGGCCCGGCACGCTGGGGCTGGCGGTGCTGTCCGAGCCGTGAGCGTGCGCGCGTTCGCCGGCATCGAGGCCGAGCCGGCATTCACGGAGCCGAAGACGGCGCCGCGCCCGTCGCATCTGCTGGCCCCGGCGGCGGGGGACAAGCGCACGCGGGACCTGCTGGCGGCCCTGCGACCGCGCCCCGTCATGAACGTGGGCGACCTGCTGGAGGCGGTGCCGTTCCGCCACGACGACTTCCGCGAACACGGTCTGCTGGCCGACCTGCCGATCGGCGAAGAGGCGACGCTGCTGGTGACCGTTGAGGGGGTGCGCGTCCGGCCCACCCGGCGCCGCAACCTGGTGATCGTCGAGGCGCGCGTGCGCGACGAGTCCGGCCCCGGCCTGCTGGTCTGGTTCAACCAGCGCTACCTGGCCAAGCAGCTGAAGCCGGGGATGCGGCTGTCGGTTCGGGGTGAGCGGCGGGGCACGGTCGGCGCCGAGATCGCCGTTCGCCGGCACGAGCTGCTGGGCGCCGACGAGAGCCTCACCCACACCTCCGGCCTGGTGCCGGTCTACCACTCGAGCGAGAAGCTGACCAGCCGACGCATCGGCGACCTGGTGACGGCGCAGCTGGGCCACGTCGGCGACGCCCCCGACTCGCTGCCCTCGGGGCTGCGAACCCGCCGCGGCCTGCCGCTGCGCCGCGACGCGCTGCTGGCGGCGCACCGCCCGGACACGCTCGATCAGGCCCGCACGGCCGAGCAGCGGCTCGCGTTCGAGGAGCTGTTCCTGCTGCAGGCCGGTCTGATCAGCCACCGCCGGGCGCTGGAGCGCACCACCATCGCCCGCGCGCTGGGACGGCCGGGCGAGATGATCGATCGCTTCCGCGCGTCGCTGCCGTTCACGCCCACGGCGGCACAGGACCGGGCGACGGCAGAGATCGACGTCGACCTCGATCGCAGCGTGCCGATGCAGCGGCTGCTGCAGGGCGACGTCGGGTCGGGCAAGACGCTGGTGGCCGTGCACGCGCTGCTGCGAGCCGTCGAGCGCGACGGCCAGGGAGCGATGATGGCGCCCACCGAGACGCTCGCCACGCAGCACCTGCTGGGCGTTACGGCGCTGTGCGAGCCGCTGGGCGTGCGGGTGACGCCGCTGGTGCAGGGGATGCCGGCGCGCGAGCGTCGCGCCGCCCTGGGCGTGATCGAGTCGGGCGAGCCGCAGGTGGTGGTTGGCACGCACGCGCTGATCCAGGACGCGGTCGTGTTCGGCCGGCTGGAGGTGGCGGTGGTGGACGAGCAGCACCGGTTCGGCGTGGAGCAGCGCCGCGCGCTCGAGGCCAAGGCGCGCGACTCCGGCCACGCTCCCCACGTGCTGCACATGACGGCCACCCCGATCCCGCGAACGCTGGCGCTGACCGTGTACGGCGACCTCGACGTGTCGGTGCTGGACGAGCTGCCGCCGGGCCGCAAGCCGGTGGTCACGCGGCTGGTGCCGCGCGCCCGCCGCGACGAGGTGTTCGCGCGCATGCGCAGGCTGCTGGACGAGGGCCGCCAGGCCTACGTCGTCTGCCCGCTTGTGACCGAGTCGCCGGCCGCTCAGGCGACGGCGGCCGAGAGCGAGGCCGAACGGCTGCAACAGGGCGACCTGCGCGGCTACCCGGTGGGGGTGATGCACGGCCAGATGCCGACCGCGGAACGTCGGTCGGTGATGGAGCGGTTCCGGTCGGGCGAGCTGGCGGTGCTGGTCGCGACCACGGTGATCGAGGTGGGCGTGGACGTGCCCAACGCCGTGATCATGGTGATCGAGGAGGCCGACCGGTTCGGGCTGGCGCAGCTGCACCAGCTGCGCGGGCGGGTGGGCCGCGGCGGTCACGAGAGCTTCTGCATCCTCCTGGCCGACCCGCAGGGCGACGACTCGGCGACGCGGCTGCAGGCGATGGTGCGCACCAGCGACGGGTTCGAGCTGGCCGAAGTTGATCTCGAGCTGCGCGGCGAGGGCAGCCTGCTGGCGGCCCGTCAGAGCGGCATCCCCGACCTGCGGCACGCCCGCCTGTCGCGTCACCGCCGACTGGCCCAGCAGGCGAGGCGCGAGGCGCAGGCGTTCCTGGACGCCGACCCGGGCCTGGAGTCGGCGGAGGCGCAGCTGATGGCGATCGAGGCTCGCCGCATGTTCGGCGACGAGGTCGACTGGCTGACCCGCGCATGAGGATCGTGGCCGGCGAGCGCAAGGGCATGCGGCTCGAGGCCCCGGCCGGGCAGGGCACGCGGCCCACCTCCGATCGGCTGCGCGAGTCGCTGTTCTCGATGCTGGGCGACGTGTCGGGCCTGCGGGTGCTGGACCCCTTCGCCGGGAGCGGGGCGCTCGGGCTGGAGGCGCTCTCGCGCGGCGCCGCCCGGGCCGACTTCTGCGAGACGGCGGCGCCGGCCCTGCGCGCCCTGCGCGCGAACGTCGACCGCCTCGGGTACGGCGACCGGGCGGTCGTGCGGCGCCAGGACGCACGCCGCAGGCTGGCGGCCGATGCCCGCGCCGGCACCGGCTACGAGTTGATCATGCTTGACCCGCCTTATAGGATGCTGACCGCCTTGCAAGAGGACTTTTCCCTGCATCTGCCGCATCTGCTGGTTCCCGGAGGGATTGCCGTGATCGAGAGCCCGACATCTCAGCAGCCGCTGGAACTGCCGCTTCGGCTGGACACGACCCGCGTGCAGGGCGGCTCCCGGCTGACGGTGTACCTGCATGACTGAACGGGTGGCCGTCTGCCCCGGTACCTACGATCCGGTCACCGCCGGCCACCTCGACATCATCGAGCGTGCAGCGGAGGTGTTCGACCGGGTGGTGGTGGGCGTCGTGCGGGCGCCGCGGCACAAGCAGACGATGTTCTCGCTGGAGGAGCGGATCGGCTTCATCGAGCAGTCGCTGGGCGGCCGCGACAACGTGTCGGTGGTCGGTTTCGCGACGCTGGTGGTCGACTTCGCGCGCGAGCATGGTGCCCGTGTGATCGTGAAGGGGCTGCGCGCCGTCAGCGATTTCGAGTGGGAGTTCCAGATGAACCACCTCAACCGTGGACTGGGCCCCGAGATCGAAACGCTCTACATGATGAGCTCGCCCAAGTACAGTTTCCTGTCGTCACGGGGTGTGCGTGAGATCGCCTCGTTCGGCGGCCCCGTGGCAGAGTACGTACCCGAGCAGGTCGCTCGCCGCCTCGCTGAGATGCACGCGGCGGGGGACACCTGACCCGTTGTGAGGAGAGACCGTTGGACGTATTGGTTCTGATCGACAAACTTGATGAGCTCGTGGCAACCGCGAAGAACGTGCCGATGACCGACCAGGTCCGGATCGACCGCGAGGAGCTGTTCGAGATCATCGATCAGATGCGCTCGACGATTCCCGAGGAGATCAAGCAGGCGCGCTGGATCGTGAAGGAGCGGCAGGAGATGCTGGCCGAGGCCAAGCGCGAGGCCGAGCGCCTGATCGGAGAGGCTCGCGACCAGGCGCAGCGCGAGGCGTCGCAGCAGGAGGTCGTGAAGCTGGCCGAGCGCCAGGCCCACGAGCTCGTGGAGCAGGCCCGCGCCAAGGAGCGCGAGACCCGGCTCGGCGCCGAGGACTACGCCGACGGCATTCTCGAGAACCTCGAGGTCAACCTGGGCAAGTTCCTGGCGGCAGTGCAGCGCGGGCGCGAGCAGCTGGCGTCGCGCGACGGCGAGGGCACGGGGCCGGGGACGGCCGGCTTCGACACGTCGGGCTAGTGCCTGGATTATCACCATGATCGACCTTCGCAGCATGCGGCTCGGGCCGGGCGACGTCCGGCACGAGCGGCCGCGCTTGGCGGTGGTGCCGCTCACGATCGCGGGACAGGAATACACGGTCACGCCGGCCGAGCTGGAGCCGCGGCTCGACCTGCAGGCCGCCTCCGGCGGGCTCTACCTGAAGCTGGCCTTCTCGGCACACGTCGAGGGCCCGTGCTTCCGGTGCCTGGAGCCGGCCGGGATCGACCTCGACGTGCGGTCGTCGGAGTACCACTCGACAGACCCCAACGAGTCCGACCCGGAGCTCCGCTGCGACTACATCGAGGGCGACCAGCTGGACGTCGAGCGCTGGGTTCGCGACGCCCTTGTCTTCGCGTTGCCCGACAAGATCCTCGACCGCCCCGACTGCCCCGGTCTGTGCCCGCGCTGCGGGGTGCGGCTGGAGCCGGATGTGGCCCATGACTGCGGCGAACCGGAGCTGGACACCCGCTGGGCGAAGCTCGCTGACCTGCTATAAATCAGCGGCTCATGGCCGTCCCCAAGAAGAAAACCTCCAAGGCCCGCCGCGACAAGCGGCGCGCCACGCACTCGATCTCAGCGCCCTCGCTGAGCGTCTGCCCGCACTGCCACCACCCGGTGCGCCCGCATCACGTCTGCGGCAACTGCGGCCAGTACCGCGGGCGCGAGGTGGAGCCGCTGACGGAAGCCGCGCCGGGCGCGTAGTGGAGGGGTAGCTCGATGGCCGAGGTCACCATCGCGCTCGATGCGATGGGGGGTGACCGGGGGCCGGCCGAGCTGGTGGCCGGAGCGCTCGAGGCGGTCGGCGACGGCGTCGGCGTGCTGCTGTGCGGCCGCGCCGCCGAGCTGCAGACCGAGCTGGACGCGCAGGGCAGCGACCCCGATCTCGAGATCGTGGACGCGCTGGACGTGATCGACTACGACGACGAGCCGGCCGCCGCCGTCCGCGCGAAGCCGGGGTCGTCGATGGTGACCGCCTGCCGGATGGTGCGCGAGGGCCGCGCCGCCGGGGCGATCTCGGCCGGATCGACCGGAGCCATGCTGGCGGCCTCGCTGCTGACGATGGGTCGCGTGAAGGGCGTCCACCGCCCCGGCATCGCCGTGCCGCTGCCGGCCCGTGACCAGCCCTGCGTGCTGATCGACGCCGGCGCCAACTCCGAGTCACGGCCCGAAAACCTGCTGCAGTTCGGCATGATGGGCGCGATCTTCGCCGAGGAGGTGCTCGGCATCGATGACCCCTGCGTGGGCCTTTTGTCGGTCGGCGAGGAGTCGTCGAAGGGCACCCCCGAGGTGGTCGAGGCCCACGCCCTGCTGAGCGCGTCGGGGCTCCACTTCGGCGGGAACTGCGAGGGCCGCGACGCACTCTCGGGGCGGTTCCAGGTGCTTGTGGCCGACGGCTTCGCCGGGAACGTGCTGCTGAAGGGGCTGGAGGGCGCCGGCGTGATGATGATGCGGGAGCTGCGCGAAGCCGCCCGCTCCAGCCGCCGGGCCAAGCTGGGCGCGCTGCTGCTCTTGCCTGCCCTGCAGGGCATGCGTGACCGCATCGACCCCGAGACCTACGGCGGCGCCTACCTGCTGGGCGTGCGCGGCATCTCCGTGATCGCCCACGGCAACAGCAGCCGGCGGGCGATCCGAAACGCCGTGCTGGTGGCCGCCAGGGGCGCCGAGCACGGCATCGTCGACCGGATGGCGCATCGCGTCGGCGGCGCAGATCCGGGATCCCACTTGCAGGACGGCGATCCGGCCAATACAGTCACGCAGGTTCGGGAGTCGGCGACGGGAGAGACAGCAACATGAATCGTGACGAGGCGCTTGAGCGGGTCCGGGGAATTCTGGTGGAGCAGCTCGGTGTGGACGAGGGTCAGGTGACTGAGGCCGCGTCGTTCCAGGGTGACCTTGACGCCGACTCGCTCGACCTGGTTGAGCTGATCATGGAGCTCGAGGATCAGTTTGGTGTGAAGATCTCTGACGAGGATGCGCAGAAGATCGAGACGGTCGGCCAGGCGGTCGATTACGTCACCTCACACGCCTGAGCCGGCGCGCGCGAGCGGGCTGAGGCAGCTGATCGAGGCGCTGCCGCCGGAGCGGCGGCGGTCGGTGTTCGCCCACTCGTCGTGGGTGGCCGAGCGCGGGCACTCCTACGAGCGGCTGGAGTTCCTCGGCGACAGCGTGCTGGGGCTTGCGATCACGCGGCACCTGTATGAGCGGTTTCCCGACCGCGCCGAAGGCGAGCTGGCGCGGATGCGCGCGCACGTGGTGTCGCGGGCCAGCTGCGCGGCCGTCGGCCGCCAGCTCGGCCTCGACGATCTGTTCCTGCGCGAGGCGACGGCCCCGCCGTCCGACGCGGCGGCCCTGGCTGCGTCGGACACGGTGATCGCCGAGGTGGTCGAGGCCGGCATCGGCGCGTGCTTCCTCGAGGTGGGGCTGGAGCGCGTGGCCGGCGCGGTCGTGGAGGCGTTCGCGGGGCGGGTCTCCTACGCCCTCGAGGAGCACGTCGATCACAAGACCGTGCTACAGGAGGAGCTGGCACGTCAGGGTGGGTCTGTAACCTACGCGCTGGTCGAGACAAGCGGTCCCGACCACGACCGTCGCTTCACCAGCGTCGCGATCGTGGAGGGGGCCGAGCTCGGCAGGGGCTCGGGTGGCAGCAAGAAGGCATCCGAGCAGGAAGCGGCACGGGAGGCGCTGGAACAGATCGCCCGGGCCGGTATGTAACGCGATCGGGAGCGCGATGTATCTGAAGACGGTGCGCATGCGGGGCTTCAAGTCGTTCGCCCAGAACGTCGAGCTCAGCTTCGACCACGGGATCGCCGTGGTGGTCGGGCCCAACGGCAGCGGCAAGTCCAACATCGCCGACGCCCTGCAGTGGGCGATGGCCGTACAGTCGCCGGCCCAGCTGCGGGCCCCGACCGGACAGGACGTGCTGTTCGGCGGATCCGACGTGCGCCAGGCGGCCGGCGTCTGCGAGGTCGAGCTGGTGCTCGACAACGAGTGCGGCACGCTGCCGATCGAGTTCAACGAGGTGTCGGTGATGCGGCGGCTCTACCGCGACGGCGAGAGCGAGTACTACCTGAACCGGGCCAAGGTGCGGCGGCTGGACGTGATGGAGCTCCTGTCGGATACCGGCCTCGGCCGCGAGATGCACTCCGTGATCGGCCAGGGCAAGGTGGAGGAGATCCTGCTGTCCAAGCCCCACGAGCGGCGGCGGTTCGTGGAGGAGGCGGCCGGGCTGGGCAAGTACCAGCGACGCCGCACCCGGGCCGAGGCCAAGCTGTCCCGCGTCGAGGCCGAGCTGGAGCGCGCCCGCGACCTCGAGCGCGAGGTGCGCGCCCGGCTGCGGCCGCTGTCGATGCAGGCCACGGCCGCCGAGCGGGCGGCGAAGCTGGGTGCCGAGATCGCGCAGGGGCGGATGGCTCTGCTGTCGTCCGAGCTGCTGGGCGAACGCGTGCGGGTGGACGACCTGCGCGGCCGGCTGGGCGGCGCCGTGGCAAGCCAGACCGAGGTCGAGCAGGCCGCGGCGGCGATCGCTGCGCGCCGTGACCGGGCACAGAGCGAGCTGGCCGGGCTGTCGGCCGAACAGGAGCGGGCGACCCGCGCCTTCTATGCCTACGAGTCGGCGGGCGAGCGGTTCGTCGCCGAGGCGGGACGGATGGCGGCGTCGATGGCGCGGCTGGAGCGCGGCTCCGGGCGGCGCCGGGTCGAGGCCGAGGAGCTGCGCCGGCTGGCCGCGCGCGCGCAGGACGACGCCGTTGCGGCCGACGCCAGCGCCGTCGAGCTCGAGTCCGAGGCGGCGGGCATCGGGCAGGGAGACGTGCAGGCGGCCGAGGACGCCGCCGCGCAGGCCGAGGCGGCGCTGTCCAGCGCGCTGGGCGCGCGGCGCACCCACGCCGACGCCGAGGGCCAGGCGACCAACGTCCGGCGCGAGTTGGAGGCGGCGACGGCCCGGGCTGCGGAGCTGACCGAGCGGCATGCGGCTCTGAACGACCAGTCGGCCGCGACCACCGAGCAGCTGCATGAGGCCGACGCCGAGGCCACGACGCTGGCCGGCCGGCTCGAGGCCGCGCGCCTGGCGCTGGTGGAGGCGGAGGGCGGCGCGCAGTCGCTTGAGGCCGACGTCGACGCCGCACGCGAGGCCGACCGGGCGGCGCGCACCACCGCGGCGGCGGCGGCCGACGCCGAGCAGCTGGCCGGAGCCCGCCTGCAGGCGCTGGAGGCGGCGGTCCAGCGAGGCGAGGGCCTGTCCGCGTCGGCGCGGGCGCTTCAGGAGGGCGGCGCACGGCTGGTGCTGGAGGGCGTGAAGGCGGAGCCCGGCTTCGAGCGGGCGGTTGCGGCGGCGCTGGGCTGGCGGGCAGGTGCGGTCGTGGCCGAGCGGATCGACGACGCGATCGGCATGATCGGCGCCGCCGAGGGCGAGCTGGCGATCGTGCTGGCCGGCCGGGTCGGTGCACACGCCGCCGGCAGTGCTGGACGTCCGCTGACCGAGGTCTGCACCGTGCACGACGACTCGCTGGCCCCGCTGATCGAGGGCATCCGGCTGGTCGACGACCTGACGGCGGTGAAGTCCGGCGTGGCGGTCACGGTCGACGGCACCGGCATCGACGCCGAGCGCGGCGAGCTGTGGCGCACCGCCGACGCCGCCGAGGCCGCGTGGCTGGCGGCGCGGGCCGAGCGCGACCGGCTGCGGGACTCGCTGCCTGGGCTCGCCGGCGAGCGCGATGGCGCGGCGGCCGCCGCCGTGAAAGCCGCGACCCGGCTCGACGAGGCGCTGGCCGCCGAGGCGCAGGTGCGGGCGGCGCTGGCGGAAGCGCGGCAGGCCGAGACGGCGCTGGCCCAGTCGCAGCGCTCAGCGGCGGCGCGCCGCGATCAGCTGGCCGACGAGCTGGCACGCTGCGACGCATCGCGCGACCTGGCGGAGCGCGACCTGGAGTCGGAGACGGCGAGGCTGGCCGAGCTGCGTGCCTCCAGCAAGGGCTTCGAGGCCGTGGTGGCGGAGCGGCGGGCGGCTGCCACGGAGGCGGACGAGCGGCACGCATCGCTGGACGCGGCCCGCCGCAGGCTGGCCGAGCAGGCGGCCGCGTCGGCGGCACGGCTGGCGGCCATCCACGAGCGGGTGGAGCGGTACCGGGCCGACGCGGAGCGATCCCGCGCCGACGCCGAGCGGCGGCTGCTGCAGGCCGATCGTCTCGAGCAGGGCGCGGCGCAGGCCGAGGGCATCGCGCCACTCGGCCAGCGCGTGATCGAGGCGCTGCAAGGCTGCGCCCAGCGGGTGCTGGCGCTGGCCGCGCCGGCGCGTGCGGGGATCGACGCGATCGAGCAACGGGCCGGCGCGCTGGCGACCGAGCTGCAGGCGTGCGGCAGCGAGCAGGCCGCGGTCGACGCTCGGGCGCGGGAGACGACCGGCGCCGTCACCGAGATCGAGATCGCGCTGGCGCGCTGCGACGAGCGGGTGGCCGAGATCGACCGGCGCCGCGATCAGCTGGCGGCAGAGCACGGGATCGAGCTGGTCGACGCGGAGCGGCCGCTGGAGGTCGACGAGGCGGCCGCTCAGGCGGCGCGGTTGGAGCGGCTGGAGCGCAGACGTGAGAGCCTCGGCGCGGTCAACCCGCTGGCCCAGGAGGAGTACGAGCAGGAGAAGCAGCGGGCCGAGGATCTCACCGCCCAGTGCGACGACCTGGAGCGCTCGCTGAAGGAGCTGCGGGCACTGATCCGGGACCTGACGCGCACCATCGACGAGCGCTTCGCCGCCACGTTCGACGCGGTCGCCCGCAACTTCGCCGAGGTGATCGAGACGCTGTTCCCGGGCGGGCGGGGACGGCTGCGCCTGACCGAGTCTGAGCCGCCGCCACCCCCGGTCGAGGGGGAGGAGGGCGCAGACGAGCCGCCGCCCGAGGCCGAGCCCGGCATCGAGCTGATCGTGCGGCCGGCCGGTAAGCGGATCGAGTCGCTGTCGCTGCTGTCGGGCGGTGAGAAGTCGCTGACCGCGATCGCGTTCCTGTTCTCGCTGTTGCTGACAAAACCGTCGCCGTTCTACCTGCTGGACGAGGTCGAGGCGGCGCTGGATGACGCGAACATCGATCGCTTCCTGACGCTGCTGCGCACCTACCAGGAGAAGGCGCAGTTCATCGTGATCACGCACCAGCGTCGCACGATGGAGGTGGCCGACGTGCTGTACGGCGTGAGCATGGCCGGCGACGGGGAGTCGCAGGTGCTGTCACGGCGGATGCCGGACGACTCGGAGCTGCACCGGGCGGCGCTCGAGACGGCGTGATCCTGCGTGGCCGGCGGCTGGTCGTGCGGTCGATGCAGGAGCCGGACGTGGCCAGGCTGGCCGAGATCGCGGCGGAGCCCGAGATCTGGCAGCGGTGGGGTGAGGTGTCCGAGGCCGATCTGCGCGCGAAGCTGGCGGGGGCGGCAGACGACGTGACCGGGCTGGTCGTGGAGCTGGACGGCGAAGTGGTCGGGCTGATCCAGTACCACGAGGAGACCGACCCCGACTACCGGCACGCCGGCGTCGACATGTTCCTCGCAGAGGGCGCGCGCGGCCAGGGGTACGGCCGCGAGGCGCTGCTGCTGGTCGCCGGGCACCTGTTCGAGCAGCGCGGCCATCACCGGCTGACGATCGATCCGGCCGCCGACAACGAGCCCGCGATCCGCTGCTACGCGGCTGCCGGGTTCCGGACGGTAGGTGTGATGCGGCGCTACGAGCGGGGCCGCGACGGCAGCTTCCACGACGGCCTGCTGATGGAGCTGGTGCGGCCCGATCAGCCGTCCGGCTGAAGCCACGCCCACAGGTCATCGGGCAGATCGACGGTACCGGCGGTGCGTGATTCACGCAGGCGCTCGAGGCTGCCCTCTCCGGGCACGTGTCGGCCCTCCAGCCCCGAGCGCAGGCTCGGCATGGGATCGGCCGCGGGGCGGGCGAGCAACACGGCTGCGGAGTGGCCCTCGAGACCGGCCAGGGCCGAGCAGAGCGTCTCGACCAGCAGTGCCAGCGCGAAACCCTTGTACGACTGATCGGCGCCGAACGGCGCGATGCCGGCGCGGTTGGCGATCACGTCCGCGGGATCGCGGGTGACGGAGCCATCGGGGAGGGTGGCGGCGCCGGGCTCGAGCTCGCCGCCGGTGGCCGCCGTCTTCAGCACGGCGCCGTAGGTGACGGCGCCCATCGAGACGTCGATCACCGTGGCCGGGCGGCCGGGCAGGCCCAGGCAGAGCGGGTTGGTGCCGAGCAGCGGCGGTCCGCCTTGGGGATGCACGATGCGTGCAGTGGAGGTGGCGGTGACGAGCGTCAGCAGGCCGGCGTCGGCGCCCAGCTCGGCGTAGTAGCCGAGCCGGCCGGTGGGGAAGCAGTTGCCGACCGCGATCAGCCGCGCCCCCCGCGGAGGGTCGGCCAGCTCGTCGGCCAGCACCTCGGCCAGCGCCAGGTAGCCGAGGGCGCCGTCGGCGTCGTAGCGGGCCAGGCCGTCGCTGCGTTCTCGCAGCAGCGGGACGGCCTGTGGCCGCAGGTCGCCGAGTCCGTGCAACCAGCGCATCCGCTCGGCTCCGTGACCGCGGGCGCCGCGCATCTCGGCGTCCAGGAAGTGGTCGGCCAGGCGCTCGGCGCGCGCGGAGTCGAAGCCGAGCTGGGCGGCGCACGCTGTCAGCGCGTCCCGTAGCTGATCGATGGCGACCGTGGTCACCCGGGCACTCTACGATGCAGCGCGATGCCGACGACCTGGGAGCAGATGTTCGACACCGGCCGCGACGCCTCGGTGGCAACCGAGGCCGAGGAGGAGGAGCGCCGCGGGCTGTTCTCGCGGATGCGCGAGAGCCTCTCCAAGAGCCGCAGGGCGATGACGCAGCAGCTGACGGCGGTGATGTTCGACCCGGCCGATGCGGACGTGTGGGAGCGGCTGGAGGAGGCGCTGATCTACGCCGATTGCGGCGTGGCGGCGACCGTCGAGGTGATCGAGCGGCTCGAGGGCGAGGCGGACGCCGGCGGCCTGCGTAGCGCGGAGGAGCTCGGTGACAGGCTGGCCGCGATCGTGGCGGAGCTGATGCGCCCCACCGGCGATCCTCGCATCGACGTGCGCAACCGGCCGGCGGTGATTCTGATGACCGGCGTGAACGGCTCCGGCAAGACCACGTCGATCGGCAAGATCGCCTACCACCTGCGGGAGGCCGGGATGTCGTGCGTGATCGGCGCTGCGGACACGTTCCGCGCCGCGGCGGGCGAGCAGCTGGAGGCCTGGGCTGAGCGGGCCGGCGCCGACTTCGTGTCCTCGCAGTCGGGGGCGGATCCGGCGGCGGTGGCGTTCGACTCCGTGGCCGCGGCCCAGTCGCGCGAGCGCGACGTGGTGATCGTGGACACGGCCGGGCGGCTGCACACGCAGGATCACCTGATGGAGGAGCTGCGGAAGATCCACCGGGTGATCGGCCAGCGCGAGCCCGGGGCGCCGCACGAGGTGCTGCTCACAATCGACGCCACGACGGGGCAGAACGGGCTGCAGCAGGCGCGGCTGTTCTCTCAGGCCGTGGAGGTGACGGGGATCGTGCTCACCAAGCTGGACGGCACAGCCAAGGGCGGGATCGCACTGGCGATCGCGCACGAGCTGGGAATCCCGGTGAAGCTGATCGGAGTGGGCGAGGGGCTCGAGGACCTGCGCCCGTTCGATCCCGAGACGTTCGCACGCGCGCTGTTTTCCGGCGACTGACCGCCGCCTCCCAGATGTGACTCCCGCGCCATGAGGTGTGCCGCCTCTGCCGCAAACCCTCGTCGCAGGCCGGGTCGTAGTCAAACACCTCCAGGGAGCGATCTGGCTTTGTTGAGCCAGATGCCTGTGACGGCGGCCGTGACAGGCGTGACGGCTCTGTGCCGAAGCGCCAACGGCGGCCGATGCGGTGTTTGACACCAATCGGGCGCGCGCGGGCATCACAGATGGTCACGGAGCCGTTGCGGCGAAGTCGATCTGGCCATGTGCCTGCGCCGCCTCTGCTGCCCGCCAGGGTCTACCCTGCAGCCACATGTTCGACTCGCTTTCTGATCGGCTCGGCGCCACCCTCGACGGCCTCAAGGGCAAGGGCCGCCTGTCCGAGGACGACATCAACACCGCCATGCGCGAGATCCGCCTGGCGCTGCTCGAGGCCGACGTCAACTTCGGCGTCGTCAAGGACTTCGTCGCCCGCGTCCGGGAGCGGGCGATGGGCGCCGAGGTGATGGACAGCCTCACCCCCGGCCAGCAGGTCGTCAAGATCGTGCACGAGGAGCTGACCAGCCTGATGGGCGAGGCCGGCACCAAGCTCTCGTTCTCGAACCGTCCGCCCACCGTGATCCTCATGGCGGGCCTGCAGGGATCCGGCAAGACCACCGCCTCCGGCAAGCTGGCCCGCCTCATGGCCAAGCAGAAGCGCTCGCCCGCGCTGGTCGCCTGCGACATCCACCGGCCCGCGGCCATCCAGCAGCTGCAGACGCTCGGCAAGTCGCTGCAGGTGCCGGTGTTCGAGCGGGGCACGGCCGACCCGGTCGAAACGGCCGCTTGGGGCGTAGAGCAGGCCAAGGCGCAGGGGCGTGACGTCGTGATCGTCGACACCGCCGGCCGCCTGCACATCGACGACGAGATGATGGATGAGCTGGTGCGCATCAAGAAGGCGGTCAAGCCGCACAACGTGCTGCTGGTGCTCGACTCGATGAGCGGCCAGGACGCCGTCGCCACCGCCGAGGCCTTCTCGGAGGCGGTCGACTACGACGGCGTGATCCTGACCAAGCTCGACGGCGACGCCCGCGGCGGCGCCGCGCTGGCCGTCCGCGCGGTCACTGGCAAGCCGATCAAGTTCGTCTCGGTCGGGGAGAAGCTCGACCAGCTGGAGGAGTTCCACCCCGATCGCATGGCCTCGCGGATCCTCGGCATGGGCGACGTGATGTCCCTGATCGAGCGCGCCCAGGACCAGTTCGACGAGGACGAGGCGCGCGAGATGGAGGCCAAGCTGCGCAAGGCCGACTTCACGCTCGAGGACTTCCTCGGCCAGCTGCGGCAGGTGCGCAAGATGACCCAGGGCCAGGGCATGGCCGGCCTGCTGGGCATGATCCCGGGCGTCGGCCGGCAGGTCAAGAACATGAAGGTGGACGAGCGGCAGATCGACCGGATCGAGGCGATCATCCTCTCGATGACCCCCGCCGAGCGGCGCAACCACCGCCTCATCACCGGCTCCCGCCGGCGCCGGATCGCGGCCGGCAGCGGCACAAGCGTCCAGACCGTGAACCAACTTCTGGCACAGTTCAAGCAGGTTCAGAAGATGATGAAGCAGGTCGGCAAGGGTAAGATGCCGCAGTTTCCCGGAATCCAACGGAGGTAACGGGTGGTCAAGATCCGCCTCGCACGTCACGGCAGCAAGAAGAATCCGATCTACCGGGTGGTCGTCGCCGACTCGCGCGAGCCGCGCGACGGCAAGACGCTCGAGACGATCGGCCGCTACAACCCGCAGATGGATCCGTCGCTGATCGAGATCGACACTGATCGCGCCAACGCATGGATCGCAAACGGCGCCCAGCCCACCGAGCAGGTCGCCAAGTTGCTCAAGATCGCGGGCAACGCCACCGCCGCCGGAGCCTGACCAGTTGGAGGAGATCCTCACCTACCTGGCCCGCGAGCTGGTCGACGAACCCGACCAGGTGCGCGTCGAGCGGCTGGAGCGTGAGGACGGGGAGCTGGTGCTCGAGCTGCACGTCGCTCCCGACGATGTCGGCAAGGTGATCGGCAAGCAGGGCCGCATCGCGCGTGCGCTGCGCACGGTCGTCAAGGCCAGCGCGGTGCGGGCCGGCCGGCGCGTGCATGTCGAGATCGCTGCCTGACCCCAGCTGGCGGCCGCCCCGAGTCGTGATCGGCGCCGTGGGCAGGGGCCACGGCCTGGACGGCTTCGTGCACCTGGTCGGCCACGGCGGCGTGGTGCCGCTGGAGCCGGGCACTCCGGTACGGCTGGGCGACCGCGACGCGGTGATCGTGGGCCGCAAGGGCACGGCCGAGCGGCCGCTGGTGCGGTTCGACATCGCCGCCACCCGCGAGCAGGCGGAGCAGCTGCGCGGCGCCGACGTGACCGTGGCCGCCGACGCGCTGCCGGCCACCGAGCAGGACGAGTTCTTCCACGTCGACCTGGTCGGCTGCACCGTGCGCTGCGGGGGCCGCAGCCTGGGCACCGTGCGCCGCGTGCACGAGTATCCCGCCAACGACGTGCTCGAGCTCGACTCCGGCGAGATGATCCCGTTCGTGACCGACGTGGTAGTTGCGGTCGACGTCGCCGGCCGCCGACTGCAGGTGGTCGAGGGCTTCGTCTGATGCTCGAGATCGACGTCTTCACCCTGTTTCCGGAGGCCTTCGCCTGGCTGTCCGAGACGCGGCCGCTGCGAAACGCGGCCGAGGCGGGACAGCTGCGGCTGCGCGTGCTCGACCTGCGCGACCACGCGCTGGGCGGCTACCGCCAGGTCGACGACGCACCCTATGGCGGCGGCGCCGGCATGCTGATCCGCGTCGACGTGGTCTGCGCCGCGCTCGAGAGCACCTACGGCGCGGCGATCGACCAGGTGCTGCGCGACCGCCGGGTGGTGGTGCTGGCGCCGGTCGGGCGCGACTTCACCGACGCCGTGGCCGGCGAGCTGTCGGCGTCGCAGCGGCTGACGCTACTGTGCGGCCGCTACGAGGGCTTCGACCAGCGCGTGCACGAGCACCTGGCGAACGACGAGATCTCGATCGGTCGCTACGTGCTCTCCGGGGGCGAGATCCCGGCGATGGCGGTGGTCGACGCGATCTGCCGCAAACTGCCGGGAGCGCTCGGCAAGGAGCAGAGCCACCTGGTGGAGTCCTTCTCACCGGAGCTGGACGGCGGCCTCGAGTACCCGCACTACACGCGACCCGAGCAGTTTCGCGGCTGGAAGGTGCCGGAGGTGCTCCTATCCGGCCACCACGGCGAGATCGAGGCCTGGCGGAGACGGCGCTCACAGGAGCGCTCCGGCTGAACGCCGGTGCGGGGCATCGCTGGTACCATTCCTCGGCTTCCGACGACGAGGACGACCTGCCGTGACCGTGATCCAGGACATCGAGAACCGCCAGCGCCGCGAGGTGCCCCAGTTCAAGGCCGGCGACACCGTCCGCGTGCATTTCAAGGTGATCGAGGGCACTCGCAGCCGCGTCCAGGTGTTCGAGGGCATCTGCATCAAGCGGCAGGGCGAAGGCGTGCGTGAGACGTTCACGGTCCGCAAGAAGTCGTTCAACGAAGTGTTCGTGGAGCGGACGTTCCCGGTGCACTCGCCTCGGATCGAGAAGATCGACGTGGCCAGCATCGGTGACGTCAGCCGCGCGAAGCTCTACTACCTGCGTGACAAGGTCGGCAAGGCCGCACGCGTTCGCGAAAAGTCCCGCTAACAGCCGATGAACCCAGCCGAACCCGATCCCGCGGCGGGCGGCGCGCCGCTTGATCGCGTGCCGGCCGAGGTGACGCAGCCGGCCCCCGAGACGCCCCCCGCCGCCACCGAGACGTTCCCGCTGCCGGAGCCGGGGCAGGCGCCGCCGGTGCAGCCGCCCCGCAAGCGGCAGATGAACCCGGTGCTCGAGCTGGTGCTGATCCTGGCCGCCGCGCTCGGCCTCTGGTACGTCACCAACGGCTGGATCGTGAAGCCCTACCGGATCCCGTCGGCATCGATGGAGCCGACCCTGCAGAGCGGCGACCGGGTGCTCGTGAACCGCTTCATCTACCGGTTCCACGACCCGCGCCGGGGTGACATCATCGTGTTCCACCCGCCCGGCAGCGGCGACCAGGCGATCGCCGGAGCCAGCACCGAGGCCAGCGTCTACTTCATCAAGCGCATCATCGGGCTGCCGGGTGAGACGGTGGAGGGGCGTGACGGCCACGTCGAAATCTGTGCCAAACCCAACGTCGGCTGTCACATACTGAAGGAGCCGTACCTGACCCAGACAGCCGCGCCCACCAACTTCGGGCCGGTCAGAATCCCCGCCGGGCACTACTTCATGATGGGCGACAACCGCGCGATATCCGATGACAGCCGCGATTGGGGCACGCTGCCGCGCTCCTACATCATCGGCAAGGCCTTCGCGACGTACTGGCCGCTCGACCGCATCCGCACGCTCTGAGCATCCGCCGTAGGCGGTACCCTTGCACGGTGCCCCGCTCGTCCGGATCCCGCCTGTTCGCCCATGACCGCAAGCTGGGCGCGCGGATGGTGGCCGGCACCGACGAGGCCGGCCGCGGCTGCCTGGCCGGCCCGCTGGTGGTGGCAGCCGTCTGCCTGGACGTGTCCGCGCGCTGCGCCCGCGACCTGTCCGACCTCGACGACTCCAAGCGGCTGACGGAGCAGGTGCGGGAGCGGCTGTTCCACGCCATCGTGCGGCGCGCGGCCGCGTTCGCGGTGGTGGTGGTGTCGGCCGACGAGATCGACCGCCGCGGCCTGCATCGCTCGAACCTGGACGGGATGGCACGGGCGCTGTGGTCGCTCGGCGATCTGCCCGAGGTGCGCCTCAGCGACGGGTTCCGGATCGGCGCGATCGCGCCGCCGCACCGCGCGATCGTGGGCGGCGACGGCCGCAGCGCCGCCATCGCCGCCGCCTCGGTGCTGGCCAAGGTCACCCGCGACCGCTACATGCACGGCATCGCCGACCGCTACCCCGGCTACGGCTTCGAGACCCACGTCGGCTACATCACTCCGGAGCACACGGCGGCCGTGCGATCGCGCGGCACGACGCCGCTGCATCGCCGGTCGTTCCAGGCCGCCGCCTACCAGGAGCTGGGCGCGCTGGCGTGAGCAGGTTGCCCGACCACCGCTACGGCCGCCTGGCCGAGACGATGGCGGCTTGGGCGATGCGCCTGCGCGGCTACCGCATCGTCGGACGCAACGTGCGCGTGGCCGGGCGCGAGGTCGACCTGCTGGCGCGCAAGCGCGACCTGCTCGTGATCTGCGAGGTGAAGGCGCGCCGGGCGGAGCGATACGGCGGGCCGCTGGAGGCGGTCGGGCCGCGGCAGCAGCGGCGGCTGCACGAGGCCGCCGAGGTGCTGATGGCAGGCGATGACAGCATCCGGCAGGTGCGCTTCGACGTGATCGCGGTCAGTGGCTACGCCGTGCGGCACCTGCCGGCCGCGTTCTGAGCGCGCCTGACGGGGCGTTGCCGGCCTGCGACGATACCGGCACGTCCCGTCACCCACTCGAGCGTCCCGCCTCAGTAGCGTGGCCGCATGATCGCGACCGCGACCAGCTTCTGGATCACGGGCATCGATGCCCGCCGCATCGACGTCGAGGCCCACGTCGAGAGCGGCACGGCGCCCGCGTTCGCGGTGGTGGGGCTGGCCGACCGGGCCGTCCAGGAGGCACGCCAGCGCGTGCGCAGCGGGATCAAGTCAGCCTCCTACCGCTTCCCGCCGGAGCGGGTCACGGTCAACCTGGCGCCCGCTCGCGAGCGCAAGCAGGGATCCGGATTCGACCTGGCAATCGCGCTCGCGATCCTGGCCGCCAGCGGTCAGGTCGAGTCCGCCGCCGTGGGCCGCGTCGGCGCGGCTGCCGAGCTCGGTCTGGACGGCCGGCTACGGCCGACCCAGGGCACCATCGCGATCGCCGAGGCGGCCGGCAGGCAGGGCCTGGAAGGGCTGCTGGTAGCCCCCGAGAACGCCGTTGAGGCCAGCCTGGCCGAGGCGGTTCCGGTGTTCCCGGCCTACGACCTCTACGAGGCGGTGCAGATCCTTGCCGGGCAGGCGGATCCCACGCCGGTGCCCGCCGCACGTCCCGAGCCGCCGCCGGCCGGCCCCGACCTGCGCGACGTGTGCGGTCAGGCGGCCGCCCGGCGCGCGCTGGAGATCGCCGCGGCCGGCCACCACAACCTGTTGATGGTGGGGCCGCCCGGGTCGGGCAAGACGATGCTCGCCCGGCGCCTGCCCGGCATCATGCCATCGCCCAGCCTCCCGGAGCTGCTCGAGATCACCCGCATCCAGTCAGTGGCGGGCACGCTCAACGGCCACGGCCGGGCGTGCGCACGGCCGTTTCGCGCGCCCCATCACAGCGCCTCCCA
>Ga0075424_100001413_pt1 | contig 21041 bp, 18 predicted proteins | sample SoiMethybrSBSTD3_FD_75301 | JGI IMG/M metagenome (GOLD analysis project Ga0075424, IMG submission 75301) | Bulk soil microbial communities from a Populus tree surrounding site in Tennessee, USA - Soil MetaG P. TD hybrid SBSTD3 | ecosystem: Environmental > Terrestrial > Soil > Tree plantation... | reverse complement strand
AAGGCGCCGAGGCCGAGGTCGTGACGCAGTTCCCGATGGGCGACGTCGAGGCGCTGGGCCTGCTGAAGATGGACTTCCTGGGGCTGCGCAACCTGGACGTGATCGACCGCGCGGTGGAGTTGATCCAGCAGACCAGCGGGCAGCGGCTGTCGATGCAAGACCTGCCGCTGGACGACGCCCGCACCTACGAGATGCTGACCAGGGGCGACGCGACCGGGGTGTTCCAGTTCGAGTCGGGCGGCATGCGCGAGGCGCTGCGCCAGGTGCGGCCCACCCGCTTTGAGGACCTGATCGCGCTGGGTGCCCTGTACCGGCCCGGCCCGATGCAGAACATCCCCAAGTTCGCCGCTCGCAAGAATGGCCGCGAGCCGGTCACCTACCCCGATCCCCGGCTCGAGGGGATCCTGTCGGAGACGTCCGGCATCACGGTCTACCAGGAGCAGAGCATGCTGATAGCCCGCGAGATCGCCGGGTTCAGCCCCGCCGAAGCGGACGACCTGCGCAAGGCGATCGGCAAGAAGATCCGCTCGCTGATGATCTCGCTGAAGGACAAGTTCATCGACGGCTGCCTGGCCAACGGCATCTCGCGGCAGGTTGCCGAGCAGCTCTGGGACGACAACGAGCGCAGCAGCGACTACTCGTTCAACAAGGCGCACGCAGCCTGCTACGCGCTCATCTCGTACCGCACGGCCTGGCTGAAGGCCAACCACCCCGCCGAGTACATGGCCGCCCTGATCTCCTCGGTGATGTCGACCAAGGACCGGGTGCCGTACTACGTGTCGGAGTGCGAGTCGATGGGCATCGAGGTGCTTCCGCCCGACGTCAATTCCAGCCAGGCCGACTTCGCGGTGGTGGACGGGCGCATCCGCTTCGGACTGACGGCCGTCAAGAAGGTCGGCGATGGGGCCGTGCGGGCGATCATCACCGCCCGCGAGGCGGAGCCGTTCACGTCGATCTGGGACTTCTGCGAGCGGGTCGACGCCTCTGTCCTGAACAAGGGCATGCTCGAGAGCCTGATCTGTTGCGGCGCGCTCGACTCGACCGGCGCCACCCGCCGCGGCATGATGGAGGTGATGGACGCGGCCCACGCGTCCGGCACCAAGCAGCAGGCCGACACGCTGATGGGGCACATGTCGATCTTCGACCTCGGCGGCGATGGCGACGGGAACGGCGACGCCCCGCTGGCGCGCAGCCACCCACCGGTGCCGCCGGGCGAGTGGGAGCGGGGCGAGCTGCTGGCGCGCGAGAAGGAGGCGGTCGGGCTGTACGTCTCCAGCCACCCGCTGGCCGACGTCCGCGACCAGCTGGCGCGGCGCTCGGACCTACCGCTGGCGCAGGCCGGATCGCTGCGCGACGGCCAGGTGGTGACGGTGGGCGGGCTGGTCACCGCGATCAAGCCGTTCGTGACCCGCAAGGGCGATCACATGGCCTTCGCGGAGATCGACGACACCACCGGCACGATCGAGGTGGTGGTGTTCGCGAACACGCTGGCGGCGTCCCGCCAGCTGCTGGTTGCCGACTCGGTGGTGCTGGTGAAGGGCCGCGCCGACCGCAAGAACGAGGGCGAGGTGAAGCTGGTCGCGATCGAGATCCTGCCCTTCGAGGCCACCGCCAACTTCGGCGTGGTGCGGCTGCGTCTGGACGCGCGGGAGACGCCGGCGGCGATCATCGACGACCTGAAGTCGCTGATCGGCGAGTTCCCCGGCGACGCGCCGGTGCTGCTCGAGGTGCAGACCTCGGAGGGGCCGAAGACGCTGCGGTTCGGCCCGGAGTTCAAGGTGCGCCCCGACGGCGACTTCTTCGCGGAAGCGAAGGCGCTGCTCGGCGACGCGGCGTTGATCGCCTAGCTGGCCACGCCCTGCACCATCCGCTCCGGCGGCCCGGCATCCGACCTGGAGCCTAGAATGCGGCGATGATCCTGGCCGATCTTGAGCTGGACCTGGACGTGTTCCAGGGGCCGTTCGACCTGCTGCTGGCGCTGGTGCTGCGCGAGGAGGTCGAGCTGGCCGACGTGCCGATCGCCGAGATCGTGGTCGCCTACGTCGAGCGCGCGTACGAGAAGGGCGAGCTCGACCTGGAATCCGCCAGCGAGTTCCTGGTGCTGATGGCGGCGCTGCTGGAGATCAAGGTGCGCCTGCTGTTCCCCGGCGAGGCCGAGGAGGACGAGCTGTCTCCGGAGCAGGCCGAGGCAGAGCTGTTCCAGCGGCTGATCGAGTACCGCCGCTTCCAGGGCGCGGCGGCCTGGCTGCGCGACCGCACGGCCGGCCCGCCCCGCGTGTTCCGCATCGGCCCCGCGCCCCTTGCGCCACGGCCGGAGCCGGTGGTGGTCGAGTTCAGCGAGGACCCCTGGCAGCTGGCGGCGGCCGTCGACCGGCTGCTGGTGCCGCCCCCGCACATCGACGTGTCGTCCGTGCGGCGGCCGCTGGTGCCGGTGGAGCGCTTCCTCGACCACTTTCGCACGATCCTGCGCACGCGCCGCGGCTTCCAGTTCGAGGAGGCGGTGAAGGGGCTTGACCGCCTGTCGCAGGCGGCGGCGTTTCTGGCGCTGCTGGAGATGATCAAGCGCGGCGAGGTCGTCCCCGAGCAGCCCCGGCTGTTCGCCCCGATCAGGGTCGTGGCGGCCCCGGGGGCCGCTGCCGAGGCTGAGGTCGACGCCGACCGGGCGATCGCATGAGCGAGCTCACCCACACGGTCGAGGCGCTGCTGTTCGTGGCCTCCGAGCCGCTCACGCCGAAGGAGCTGGCCGAGCTGACCGATGCTGCCCCCGAGCGGATCGAGCGGGCGCTGGGCGCGCTGGCCGACCGTCACTGCGAGGGGCGATCCGGCGTGGTGCTGGAACGGGTGGCCGGCGGGTATGGCCTGCGTGCCGCCCGGGAGACGGCCGAGGTCTGCGCGCGATTGGTCAACCGTCCCAGCGCCAAGGGCCTCAGCCAGGCCGCGTTGGAGACGCTGGCGATCGTGGCCTATCTGCAGCCGGTGTCGCGGCCCGAGATCGCCCGCATCCGCGGCGTCGGCGCCGACTCGGCCGTCGGCGGGTTGATCGAGCGGGGTCTGATCGAGGAGGCGGGGCGGGCCGACACCCCGGGCACGCCGGTCGTCTACCGCACGACCAGCGCCTTCCTGCGCGTATTCGGCCTGGGCGAGGGCGAGGATCTGCCGGCGCTGTCGGACTTCGAGCTGACCGAGGCCGATCACCAGGCGCTGCGAGCGCGCCTGCACCTGGTCGCCGACCAGCGTGCCGGTCAGGCTTAACCGGTACCTGGCCTCCGCCGGGGTGGGGTCACGGCGAGCGGTGGACGAGCTGATCCGCGACGCCCGCGTGACCGTGAACGGCACCGTGGCCGAGCTCGGCACGAGCGTCGGCGAGGGAGACGAGGTGTGCGTGGACGGCCGTCCCGTCAGCGCCGAGCGGCAGGCGTGGGTGCTGCTGCACAAGCCGGCCGGCGTCGTCACCACGGCGAACGATCCGCAGGGGCGCCCCACGGTGCTCGACCTGGTCGGCTCGCCGCTACGGCTGTTCCCGGTGGGCCGGCTGGACATGGACACCACCGGCGCGCTGCTCTTGACGAACGACGGCCTGCTCGCGCACCGCCTGATGCACCCCAGCCACGAGGTGGACAAGGTCTATGTGGCAGACGTGGAGGGTCGGCCGGATGCGGCCGCGCTGGAGCGGCTGCGGTGCGGGGTCGAGCTGGAGGACGGGCCGACGGCGCCGGCGCAGGTGAGCGAGCTGGCTCCGGGCCGGATCGAGCTTCGCATCCACGAGGGCCGCAACCGGCAGGTGCGCCGGATGTGCGAGGCGGTGGGACACCCGGTGCTGCACCTGCACCGGTCGGCCTACGCCGGCCTCAGGGTGGAGGGTCTTGCGCCGGGCCGGTGGCGTGAGCTCGAGCCCGCCGAGCTCGACCGCCTGCGCAGGCTGTGACGATCTGTGCTCATCGCCACTTGACATAACCGGGACGGCTTTGCGATACTGCCGCTAACACTTCCCTTACAACTGGGAAGCGTCGGAGGAGCAGGGCAGCTCAGGCGCGCGGCGGGCGCTTCACCCGCCGCGCGGGGGTACCCGAAAGCCCATCGCGGCGAGCATCTCGGCGAGCGTTAGGTCGGCCACCTGGGAGGCGCGGTCGCGGCCCCGTGCCAGGATGCCGATCAGCTCCGTCTCGTCGGCCCGCAGCTCGAGGTAGCGCTCCCGGATCGGCCGCAACAGCTCGACCACGGCGTCGGCCACGTCCCCCTTGAAGTCGCCGTAGCCCTTGCCGTCGTAGGCGGCCTCGATCGCTTCCGGCGACTCGCCGGTGGCCACCGACAGGATCTCGATCAGGTTCTCGATGCCCTGCTTGCCTTCGCCGCGGCGCACCTCGCGCCCGGAGTCGGTCACCGCCGAGCGGATCTTCCTGGCGACCACCTCGGGCGGGTCGACCACCAGCACCGTGCCCTGCGGCGTGCCGCGGGTGGTCGACATCTTGTTGTCCGGTTCCTGCAGGTCCATCACGCGGTCGCCGCTTGTGGGGATGGCCGCCTCGGGCAGCGGGAACAGCTCGCCGAACCGCGAGTTGAAGCGCTGCGCGATGTTCCGGGCCAGCTCCAGGTGCTGGCGCTGATCGTCTCCCACCGGGACGCGGTCGGCCTTGTAGAGCAGGATGTCGGCGGCCTGCAGCACCGGGTAGGTGAACAGGTCGGCGCTGACGGAATCGCGGCCGGTGCTCTTCTCCTTGAACTGGGTCATCCGGTTCAGCTCGCCCATGGTGGCAACGGAGCCCAGCAGCCAGGCGCCGTAGGCGTGGGCGGCCACGTGGCTCTGCACGAACAGCGTGCAGCGGGCCGGGTCGAGACCCGCCGCCAACAGGGTCGCGGCCGTGTCGAGCGTGTTCTCATGCAGGGTCGCAGGTTCGTAGGGCACCGAGATCGCGTGCAGGTCGACGACGCAGTAGAAGGCCTCGCCCTGGTCCTGGTCGGCGACGTAGTGGCGGATGGCCCCGATGTAGTTGCCGAGGTGCTTGGTGCCGGTCGGCTGGATGCCCGAGAAGACGCGTGCCATGGCGGGCCATATTAGATGGTCGATCCCACGAGCTACGCGGCGCCCGCTGGTCTGAGACACGCCGGATGCCACGATCGTCCTCGGCCAGGCATCACCCGGCCCGCCCTGTGGACGCTCCCGTCGTCCGACGCGCCTGATCCTGCGCCTGGCATCCACGTATCCCGTGGGATCGACCATCGAGTCACGTCGGTACACTGATTGCTCCATGGCAACCACCCAGCCAACCTGGTCTCCGGCCTGCTGGAGGGAGCGTCCCGCGCTCCACCAGCCGGACTGGCCCGACCCCGTCGCCGCCGAGGCGGCGCGCGAGCGCCTGAGCGCAATGCCGCCGCTCGTGTTCGCCGGCGAGGCGCGGCGGCTGCGTGAGTCGCTGGCGCAGGTGGCGGCCGGGCGCGCCTTCCTGCTGCAGGCGGGCGACTGCGCGGAGTCGTTCCACGACTTCTCGGCGGTCAGCATCCGCGAGAAACTCAAGGTGATCCTGCAGATGGCGGCCGTGCTCACGTACGGCTCGATGCTGCCCGTCGTCAAGCTGGGCCGCATCGCCGGCCAGTTCGTGAAGCCGCGGTCGTCGCCGACCGAGCTGGTGGACGGGATCGAGCTGCCCAGCTTCCGCGGCCACATGGTGCACGGCGACGAGCCGAACGCCGCCGCCCGCGTCTTCGACCCGGCCCGGATGGTGCAGGGCTACCACCAGTCGGCGTCGACGCTGAACCTGCTGCGGGCGTTCACCAAAGGCGGCTTCGCCGACCTCACCAAGGTGCACCTGTGGAACCAGGAGTTCGTCGCGTCCTCGCCGGAGGGCCGCCGCTACGAGGCGATCGCCCTCGAGATCGAGCGCGCTCTGCGGTTCATGGCCGCCTGCGGCATCGACCTCGAGGCCGAGCGCAACCTGCACGAGGTGGACGTCTGGACGAGCCACGAGGGCCTGTTGCTGGACTACGAGCAGGGGCTGACACGCCGTGACTCGCTGACCGGCGACTGGTACGACTGCTCGGCGCACATGCTCTGGATCGGCGAGCGCACGCGTGCCGCCGACGGCGCCCACGTCGCGTTCTTCGCCGGCGTCCACAACCCGATCGGGGTGAAGCTGGGTCCGGCAGCGACCGCCGCCGACGTGACCGCGCTGTGCGAGGCCCTGAACCCCGGGCGCATTCCGGGCCGGCTGACGCTGATCACGCGCATGGGCGCGGGCCGGGTCGAGGAGGCGCTGCCGCCACTGCTGCGCGCCGCCCGCCAGGGCGAGCACCCGGTCGTCTGGGTGTGCGACCCGATGCACGCCAACATATTCAAGACCGAGTCCGGCTACAAGACGCGCCGGTTCGAGGACATCCTGAGCGAGATCCAGGGCTTCTTTGCGGCCTGCCTGAGCGAGGGCGCCTGGCCCGGTGGCGTGCACCTGGAGTTCACCGGCGAGCACGTCACGGAGTGCCTGGGTGGCTCGGAGGAGGTGCTCGAGGATCATCTCGACCGCAACTACGCCACGCTCTGTGACCCCCGCCTGAACGCGCGCCAGTCCCTGGACCTGGCCTTCCGCGTCGCCGAGCTGATGCGCGCGGCCGAGGAGCGCGGCGCCCCGCACCTGCCATGAGGGTGGCGGTGATCGGACTCGGCCTGATCGGGGGCTCGCTGGCGCTGGCCGCGACCGCCCGCGGCGACCAGGTGGTGGCCACCGACCGGGACGAGGCGGCGGGCGAGATCGGCCTCGAACGGGGCGCGATCGCGCGCTTCGAGCCGACCATCGACGGGGCGCTGGACGGCGCCGACCTGGCCTTCGTGTGCGGCCCGGTGGCCGAGCTGGCGTCGCTCACCGGCCAGGCGCTGGAGGCGGCTCCCTCCGGATGCGCCGTGTCCGACGTGGGATCGACCAAGGGCCGGCTGGTGGCACGGGTGGGAGCCAACCCGCAGTTCGTGGGCGGCCACCCGGTGTGCGGGTCGGAGGCGCGGGGCGTCGCGAACGCGCGGCCGGAGCTGTTCGACGGCGCCACCTGGTTCCTGACGCCGGTGGCCGAGACCGACCCGTCGGCGCACCGCCGGCTGCACACCTTCGTGTCATCGCTGGGCGCGCGGCCGGTCGCGATCGACCCGGACGCCCACGACCGGCTGGTGGCGCTGACCAGCCACCTGCCGCATGCGCTCGCGAACGTGCTGGTCAACCAGGCCGGTGCCGGCAAGGTGGACGGCCACGACCCGCTGGCAGCGGTGGGCGGGTCGTTCCGGGACATGACGCGGGTGGCCGGCGCCAACCCGCGCATCTGGGTTGACATCTTCCTGGACAACCGCACGGCGCTGCTCGACGGCCTGCGTGACCACAGCCGCCGCGTCGACGACCTGACCAGGGCACTCGAGCGGGAGGATGCCGGATTCGTGGCGCGCTGGATCGCCGAGGCGTCCGGCCACCGCCGCCGCCTGCTGGAGGTCGCCTACCCGGCCACGCCGGAGGACCTGTACCGTGTGCGCGTGCACGTGCCCGACCGGCCGGGTGTGCTGTCCGGCATCACGCAGGCGCTGGGAGCCGAGGGCATCAACATCGAGGACTTCGAGCTGCACCACGTGTCGGCCGACCGCGGCGGCACCGTGGTGGTCACGATCGCTGGCCAGACCGAGGCGGAGCGCGCCGTGGCGTTGCTGGACGCGCAGGGCTACGGGGCGATCGCGGCGCCCGCCGTCGATGAGTGAGGATCTGCTGCAGGTGGCGCCGGCCGGCGCGCTGGTCGGCGAGCTGAGCGTGCCGGGCGACAAGTCCATCAGCCACCGCGCCGTGATGGTCGGCGCCCTCAGCGACGACCGGGTGATCGTGACCGGGTTCGGCGCCTCCGCTGACACGCTTGCCACGGTCGACGCCTTCCGGGCGATGGGCGTCCCGATCGAGCGGGTCGGGGACGACGGTCTGGTGATCGAGGGCGTGGGCATGCGGGGACTGCGGCCGCCCGACGGCGTGATCGACGTGCGCAACGCCGGCACGCTGATGCGAATCCTGCCCGGCATACTGGCCGGCCAGATCGGAACCTTCACGCTGGACGGCGACGAGAGCATCCGCTGCCGGCCGATGCGCCGGATCGCCGACCCACTGGAGCGGATGGGGGTGTCCGTCGAGACCAGCCAGGGGCTGCCGCCGGTGACGGTGCACGCGACCGGCGCGGTCGAGCCGATCAGCTACCGCCCGCCCGTGGCCTCGGCGCAGGTGAAGTCGGCGGTGCTGTTCGCAGGCCTGTTCGCCGAGCGCGGCGTGACCGTGGTGGAGGAGGCGATCGCCACCCGCGACCACACGGAGCGGATGCTGCAGCGCGCGGGGGTGCCGGTCGACCGCCGGCCCGGGTACGTCGGCATCTCGCCCGTGCGCGAGCTGGTGTTGCCGGAGATCGCGGTGCCCGGCGACTTCTCGTCGGCGGCGCCGTTCATCGCGGCGGCCACCATCCTGCAGGGCTCCAGCCTGACCCTGCGCGACATCTCGATCAACCCGACTCGCACCGGCATGCTGGCGGTGCTGGAGCGGATGGGCGCCAGGGTCGGGTTGTTCCGGCGCCGGCTGGCGGCCGGTGAGCCCGTTGCCGACATCGAGGTGCGGCCGGCCGAGCTGGTGGCGACCGACATCGAGGCGGAGATCGTGCCCACGCTGATCGACGAGCTGCCCCTGATGGTGCTCCTGGCCAGCTTCGCCCGTGGCACGACCACGATCCGGGGAGCGGGCGAGCTGCGGGTCAAGGAGTCCGACCGGATCGCCACCGTGGTCGAGCTGCTGAACACCTGCGGCGGCCACGTGACGGCGCTGCCGGACGGCTTCGAGGTGCTGGGCGTCCCGCACCGGCTGCGCGGCGGGCGGGTCGACGCCGCCGGCGACCACCGGATCGCAATGCTGGGGGCGATCGTCGGCGTCTGCTCGCAGGAAGGCGTCACCGTGGAGGGCGCCGATGCGCTCGGCGTCAGCTTCCCCGACTTCGCCGACCGGCTGGCCGCGGTGGTGGCATAGGCCGATGGTGATCACGATCGACGGGCCGGCCGGCGCCGGGAAGAGCACGATCGCCCGGGCCCTGGCCGAGCGGCTGGGCCTGCGCTACGTGGACACGGGCGCGATGTACCGGGAGCTGACGGCGGCCGCGCTGGCGGCCGGCGCCGACCTCGACGACGGCGCCGCGCTGGCCGCGCTGGCCGACGCGCCGCCTCCACCCGGCAGCGACCTGCGGGCCGAAGCCATCTCCCGGAGCGTCAGCGCCGTCTCGCGGCATCCGCAGGTGCGGGCGGCCATGCGCGGACGTCAGCGTGCGCAGGCGGTCGACGCCGTGCTGGAGGGGCGCGACACTGGCTCGGTGGTCTGCCCGGAGGCCGACCTGAAGATCTACCTGGTGGCGTCGGCCGGTGTACGCGCCGCCCGGCGCGCCGCGGAGCTGGACATGCCGGTCGACGAGGTGGAGCGGTCGATCGTCCAGCGCGACGAGCTCGACTCCGAACAGCTGGCGCCGGCGCCGGACGCCGTGGTGATCGACAGCAGCGGGCTGAGCGTGCAGGAGGTGGTGGCGCGGATCGTGGCCCTGCTGCCGGAGCAGCCGGCCACGCCGCTGCCCGGCGACCGCTTCTGGCGGACGGTGCGACCGGTGGCCGAGCCGGCCTTCCGCGGCCTGCTGCGGCTGTCCGTGACCGGCGCCGAGCGTGTGCCGCGGAGCGGGCCGGTGGTGTTCGTCGCCAACCACCAGTCACTGTGGGACATCCCGGCGCTGGGCGCTGCGCAGCCGCGGGCGATCCGCTACATGGCCAAGTCGGAGCTATTCCGGCCGCGGCCGTTCGCCGCCTTCCTGCGGATGGGCGGCACCTTCGGCGTGCACCGCGGTGAGCCCGACCGGGAGGCGCTGCGCACGGTCCACGAGACGCTGGTCGGCGGAGGCACGGTGGGCGTGTTCATCCAGGGCCATCGCCAGGAGGGCTTCGAGCAGGCAAAGGCCGGCGCCGGGCGTATCGCCGTGGTCGAGCAGGCCGACGTGGTACCGGTGGCGCTGCGCAGCCGCGGCTGGCGGCCGGGCCGGCGGATCGCGATCGCCTTCGGGCCGCCACGCCGCTACGCCCGCGACGGCCGGCGGGCGGCAGAGGCCTACCGCCAGACGGCCGATGAGCTGATGGCCGAGATCCGCAGCCTGTACGAGGGCACCGGATGAGCGAGGGGCCGCAGGAGCAGATTGAGGAGCGGCCGCAGCAGCGCCGGCTGGCCGGCCGTGTGGCGGTGGTCGGTTTCCCGAACGCCGGCAAGTCGACCCTGATCAACCGGTTGACGTCGAGCCGCCAGGCGGTGGTGCACGAGACGCCGGGCGTGACGCGTGACCGCACCGAGTCGGTGTGCGAGTGGCGCGGCCGTGAGTTCGTCCTGATCGACACGGGGGGCGTCGACCCGGGCGATCAGTCGCCGATGCAGTCAGAGGTCGCCGAGCAGGCGCGGATCGCGGTGCAGGAGGCGCACCTGGTGCTGCTCGTGATCGATGCCCGTGCCGGGCTGGCCGCCGGCGACGAGGAGATCGCGCAGATCCTGCGTCGGTCGCGGCGGCCCGTGCTGGTGGTCGCCAACAAGGTGGACGACCCATCCCACGAGGCCGGCGGCCTGGAGCTGCACGCGCTGGGGCTGGGCGATCCGATCTCGGTGTCGGCGCTGCACGGCCGTGGCACCGGTGACCTGCTGGACGCGATCGTGGAGGCGCTCGAGCGGATCGACGGCGCCGAGCACGACGAGGACACCGGCGACGAGATCCGGGTGGCGATCCTGGGTCGTCCCAACGTCGGCAAGTCCTCGCTGCTGAACGCCATCCTGGGCCGGCCGCGGGTGATCGTGTCGGAGGTGGCGGGCACCACCCGCGACAGCGTCGACACCGTCTTCGTGCGAAACGAGCGGCACTTCCGGCTGATCGACACGGCCGGGCTGCGCCGCAAGCGCAAGCACCGGCAGGGGATCGAGTACTACAGCGAGCTGCGGGCACTGCAGGCGGTGGGCCGTGCCGACATCGCGCTGGTGCTGGTGGACTCGTCCGACGGGCTGGTGGAGGGCGACCTGGCCGTGGCCGACGAGGCCCGCAAGGCCGGCTGTGCGACGCTGGTGGTGCTCTCGAAGTGGGACATCACGACCGTCGAGATCGAGGACGTGCGCCAGCGGATGCTGATCAAGCTGCGCCAGCGGCCGGCGATCATGACCACCTCGGCGCTGACCGGCCGCAACGTCGACAAGCTGCTGGACGCCGTGGAGGAGCTGTTCGGCCGCTTCACCTCCCGCGCCGGCACCGGGGCGCTGAACCGGGCGATGGAGGAGGTCACCGCCAAGCGCGAGCCCCCTCGCAGCGGCCGCCGGCGTCTGAACCTGCTGTACGCGACCCAGTACGACACGCGGCCGCCGCGGTTCCGTATCGTTGTCAACGACCGCAGCCTGGTCACCCGCGACTATGCCTACTACGTCGAGAACCAGCTCCGCGCCCGGCTCGGGCTCGAGGGGGTGCCCGTGATCATCGACTTCCAGAGCCGCACGTGAGGGCGGCGGTGATCGGCGGCGGCAGCTGGGGCACCGCGTTCGCGCGGCTGCTCGCCGTGGCCGGGCACGAGACGACGCTGGTCTGCCGCGACCGCGACCAGGCTCACGCCGTCGCCACGCACCACCGCAACCCACGGTACCTGTTCGACGTCGAGCTGCCCGCGACGCTGGGCGCTGCGTGGCTCGACGATGCCGAGCTGTCGTCCGCCGAGCTGGTCGCGATGGCCGTGCCCAGCCGCGGGTTCGCCGAGACGCTCGAGCTGCTGGCGCCGAGACTGGGAGACGATGCCGCCCTGCTGTCGCTGACCAAGGGGCTCGATCCGGCCACCCATCGCCGCATGAGCGAGGTGCTGGAGACGGTCGCACCACGTGACCGCATCGCCGTCCTGTCGGGGCCCAACCACGCCGAGGAGGTGGCCCGCGACTACCCCACGGCGTCGGTGCTGGCCAGCGACAGCATCGACCTGGCGCGCCGTCTCCAGGCCGCCGTGTCGACCTCACGGCTGCGCGTCTACGCCTCGACGGACGTGGTCGGCGTCGAGCTGTGCGCGGCGGCCAAAAACGTGATGGGCCTGGCGGCCGGCGTGTCGGACGGGCTCGGGTTCGGCGACAACGCCAAGGCCGCGATCATCACCCGCGGCATGGCCGAGATGGCGCGCATGGGCGAGGCATTCGGCGCCAAGCCGCGCACCTATTCGGGCATGGCCGGCATGGGCGACCTGGTCGCCACCTGCACGTCGCAGCTGTCTCGCAACCGGAGGGCGGGAGAGCTGCTCGCCAAGGGCGTGCCGTCGGACTGGATCGAGCAGGAGATCGGGCAGGTGGCCGAGGGCCTGACGACCGCCCCTGCGCTGCGCGACCTGGCCCGCGGCAACGGCCTCGAGCTGCCGATCACCGAGGCCGTCTGCAGCGTCGCAGACGGCACCATGACGGCGCTGGAGGCGCTTGCGGGCCTGATGGCGCGTGAGCCGGTGGAGGAGTGAGGGCCGCCGGGTTGCGCCCGAAGCCGCTGGTAGAGTCCCCGCCGTGAGTGAGTTCCTGTTCTCGTCCGAGTCGGTCACCGAGGGTCACCCGGACAAGGTCGCCGACCAGATCTCCGATGGGGTTCTGGACGCGGTGCTGGCCGAGGATCGCGAGGGCCGTGTCGCCTGCGAGGTGCTCTGCACGACCGGCCTGGTCGTGGTGGCCGGCGAGATCACCACCGACGCCTACGTCGACATCCCCCGCATCGTTCGCGGGATCGTCGGCGACATCGGGTACACCAGCTCAGACCTCGGATTCGACGCCGCGACCTGCGGCGTGGTGGTGGCGCTCGACGAGCAATCGCCCGACATCCGCCGCGGCGTCGACTCATCCTACGAGCTTCAGCACGACCGCGCCGACGGCGACATCGACTCGCAGGGCGCGGGCGACCAGGGCATGATGTTCGGCTACGCCTGTGACGAGACGCCGGAGAAGATGCCGCTGCCGATCCAGCTCGCGCAGCGCATCACCGCCCGGCTGGCGGCCGCGCGCAAGGCGGAGACGGTGCCCTACCTGCGGCCGGACGGCAAGGCCCAGGTGACGGTGCGCTACAGCGAGCGGGACGGTCGGCTGGTGCCGGTGGCGGTCGAGCGGGTGCTGGTCTCGACCCAGCACCATCCCGACGTGCATGACGAGCAGCAGATCCGCGCCGATGTGATCGAGCACGTGCTGATGCCGGTGATCCCGGCGCACCTGTGCCCGCACGAGCGGCTGTCCGAGCCGGGATTCGTGCTGGTCAACCCGACCGGGCGCTTCGTGACCGGCGGCCCGATGGGCGACACCGGCCTGACCGGCCGCAAGATCATCGTCGACACCTACGGCGGCGCCGCCCGCCATGGCGGCGGTGCGTTCTCGGGCAAGGACCCCTCCAAGGTCGATCGCTCCGGTGCCTACGCGATGCGCTGGGTGGCCAAGAACATCGTGTCGGCCGGGTTGGCGGCGCGGGCAGAGGTGCAGGTCGCCTACGCGATCGGGGTCGCGCATCCGGTGTCGGTGATGGTGGAGACCTACGGCACTGAGCAGATCGACCGAGCCTCGATCGAGCGGGCGGTGGGCGAGGTGTTCGACCTGCGGCCGGCGTCCATCATCCGCGACCTCGACCTGCTGCGCCCGATCTACCGGGACACCGCGACCTACGGGCACTTCGGCCGCGAGCTGCCGGCCTTCACCTGGGAGCGGGCCGACCGCGTCGCGGCCCTGCGCGAGGCCTGCGGGCTCGAAGAGCCCGCCTCGGTCTGATCGCCCGCGTCCAGCCGCTGGTCACCGCCCGGGCAGTCGACCGGCCGTTCGACTACGCGGTGCCGGAGCCGCTCGCCGCCGACGTGGTGCGCGGGTCGCTGGTGCGGGTGCCGCTCGGCACCCGCGAGGTGGACGGCGTGGTGGAGTCCGTCGGGAGCGAGCCGGACGTGGACGGCGGTGAGCTGAAGCCCGTGCTCGAGGTGACCGGCCGGCTGCCGGAACCCCTGCTCGATCTGGCCGTGTGGATCGCCGAGGGCACCGCCTCGACGCTGGCCCGCGCGGTCGCGCTGGTGGTGCCGCCGCGGCCACCGAAACGGCGGCTGAAGCCGGTCGCGGAAACGGCCTACGAGGACCGGCCGGTGACCCTGACCGAGGCCCAGCAGGCCGCCGTGGACACGATCGAGCGGGCGCGGACGGAGGCTGCCCACGAGGTGCTGCTGCACGGCGTCACCGGATCGGGCAAGACCGAGGTCTACCTGCGGGCGATAGAGCGGGAGCTGGCGGATGGGCGGGGCGCGATCGTGCTGGTGCCGGAGATCGCGCTGACGCCCCAGACGGCCGCCCGCTTCCAGGCCCGTTTCGGCGATACCGTGGCGGTGCTGCACAGCGCGCTCACCCCGGCCCGGCGCGGCGCCGAGCACCGGCGCATCGCCGACGGCGAGGCGCGGGTCGTGGTGGGCGCGCGCTCGGCGGTGTTCGCGGCGATGCCGCGGCTGGGCATGATCGTGGTGGACGAGGAGCACGACGCCTCCTACAAGCACGAGAGCGATCCCCGATACGACGCGCGCCGCGTTGCCGCGAAACGAGCCCGGCTGGAAGGGGCACTGGTCGTGTTTGGCAGCGCCACGCCGCGGCCGGAGTCCTGGCACGGCATCCCGCGCCGGATCGCGCTGCCCGGGCGCGTGGGCGGGCCGCTGCCAGCGGTGGAGGTGGTCGACCTGCGGCACGACGGCGGCTACCCGCTGACGCGGCCGCTGCGCGACGCGCTGGGACGGATCGAGGACGCGGGCGGCCGCGCCATCCTGCTCCAGAACCGACGTGGCTCCGCGGCTGCCATCCACTGCCGGTCGTGCGGGCACGGCTGGCGATGCCCGCGCTGTGACGTGTCGCTGTCGCTGCACGGCGGCGCCCGGCTGGTCTGCCACCACTGTGGTCACACCGAGCGCCCACCGCGGGCATGTCCGGTTTGCGGGTCGGTCGACATCACGCGGATCGGCTCCGGCACGCGGGCGGTGGAGGAGGAGCTGGGCGAGCTGCTCCCGGGGCTCACCGTGCTGCGGCTTGACGCCGACGTGGCGGCTCGCAGTGACGAGCCGGAGGCAACGCTGGCAGCGTTCCGCGCCGCGGACCGGGCGGTGCTGGTGGGCACGCAGCTGGTGGCCAAGGGGCACGACGTGCCCGGAGTCACGCTGGCAGCGGTGCTGGACGCCGAAACCGGGATGGCGATGCCGGACTTCCGGGCCGAGGAGCGCACGTTCGCCCTGCTGACGCAGCTGGCCGGCCGTCCCGGGCGGCCGGGCGACCCGCAGGGACGGGTGCTGATCCAGGCCTGGGAGCCCGCCTCGCGGGTGGTCGAGCTGGCCGCCCAGCACGCCGTGGAGGAGTTTCTGGACGGCGAGCTGGAGCGGCGAAGCGAGCTCGGCTATCCGCCGTACCGGCGGCTGGTGCGGGTGCTGGTGACCGCTCCCGAGCCACAGGTGGCCGAGGACATTGCCGCCACGCTGGCCGACGCAGCGGCGCCGGCGCTGGGGGACGATCAGCTGCTGGGGCCGGCACCGCTGTTTCGGCTGCGTGACCGCTCGCGCAGCCACCTGCTGGTGAAGACCGCCGACCCGCGCCGGGCGGCGGCGGTGTTCCGGGGCCTGCTGCGCGACCTCTCGGCCGACCTGCGACGGGCGGGCGCGACGGCGGTCGTCGATGTCGATCCCCAGTCTTTCAACTAACCTTCCCGCATGGCACGAGCACTCGTGATCGTCGACATCCAGAACGATTATTTCCCGGGCGGCCGCTGCGAGCTGGTCGGCCCTGAGCAGGCCGCGGAGCGGGCGTCGGCCGTGCTGGAGGGCTTCCGCGAGCGGGGCGAGCCGGTGTTCCACGTGCAGCACCTGTGGGAGGGCGACGACGCCGAGTACCTGGCGCCGGGGACGCCCGGGGTCGAGATCCACGAGTCGGTGCGGCCGGCCGCGGGCGAGCCCGTGACCCAGAAGGCCTACCCGAACAGCTTCCGCGAGACCGACCTCGAGCAGAGGCTGCGCGATGCCGGCGTTTCCGACCTGGTGATCGCGGGGATGATGACCAGCATGTGCGTGGACGCGACGGTGCGAGCGGCGGCCGACCTCGGGTTCGGCTGCACGGTCGTGCACGACGCCTGCGCGACACTCGACCTCGAGTTCGCGGGCCGGCAGATCCCGGCGGCAAGCGTGCACGGCGCGTTTCTGGCGGCGCTCGGCGATGGGTACGCGGCGGTGACAGCGGCGGACGATGTCTGAGCAGCAGGCAGAGCATCTGGAGCAGCCCGTCGAGGGCGAGGCGGAGGACGAGGGCCGGCCGACTCCCGAGGAGCGGCGGGCGTGGCGTGTCGCCGCGCTGCGGCTGGTGCGGCAGTATCCCGATCCGGCGCTGCGCAACGCCGCCACGGCGGTGGCCGAGGTTGACGACGAGGTGCAGCAGCTGGCCGAGCGGATGGTGGACGTGATGGAGCGCGCGCACGGGGTGGGCCTAGCGGCGCCGCAGCTGGGCATCCTGCGCCGCATCCTGGTCTACCGGGCGAGCGACGAGGACGAGCCGAAGGTGCTGATCAACCCGGAGCTGGAGGAACGCTCAGACGAGACGGAGGTGGGCACGGAAGGCTGCCTGTCGCTGCTCGGGGGCGAGCTGCAGGTGCCGGTGGCACGGCACCTGCGGGTGCGCGTGTCGGGCCGGGACGTGTCCGGAGATGCGGTCGACCTGGACGTTGAGGGCTTCGAGGCGCGGGTGATCCAGCACGAGATCGACCACCTGGACGGCATCCTGATCTTCGACCGCGCCGAGGATCAGGAACGCCGCGAGGCGCTGCGCGAGCTGCGCCTGCGCGCCGGGTGAACGTCGCCTACTTCGGCACGTCGGAGTTCGGTGCCGACGTGCTGCGCGCGCTCGTGGAGCGGGGCGCCGTGCGGGTGGCCGCGGTGGTCAGCCAGCCCGACCGGCCCAGCGGCCGCGGCCGCGCGCTGACGCCGCCGCCTGTCGCGGCGGCCGCGCGCGAGCTGGGACTGCCGCTGGCACAGCCGAAGGACGCCAGCGCCGAGCCGCCGGAGGCGGAGGCCGGGGTGGTGGTGGCGTTCGGGCAGATCCTGCGGGCGCCGCTGTTGGGCGCGTACCCGCTGGTCAATCTGCACCCCTCGGCGCTGCCGCGCTGGCGCGGCGCGGCGCCGGTTGAACGCGCGATCATGGCCGGCGACGCGGAGACGGCGGTGGCGGTGATCGAGGTGGCGCCGGAGCTCGATGCCGGCCCGATCCTGGCCGAGCAGCGGATACCGATCGGCGAGCACGATGACGCGGGAGCGGTGCGGCGGGCGGCGCTCGAGCTGGGCGTGCCGCTGCTGGAGCGGGCGCTGCTGGAGCGACCGCAACCCCGGGCGCAGGACGAACAGGGGATCACCTACGCCCGCAAGATCGAGCCGGCGGAGCGGACGCTTGACTGGTCGCGCCCGGCCGCCGAGCTGGACCGGAAGGTGCGGGCGCTGTCACCGCACATCGGGGCGCGGACGGCGCTGGACGGGCGGCCGTGCCAGGTGTGGAGAGCGCGGCCGCTGGCAGAGGGGCCGGGAGCGGGGGAGGTCGGCGCGGAGCTGGTGGTCGGCTGCGGCGAGGGTGCCCTGCAGATCCTGGAGTTGCAACCGTCGGGCAAGGGACGAATGGCGGCTGCGGACTTCCTGCGCGGGCTGCGCGATCCGCCCGTGCGCGCGACGTGAGCGAGCCCGACGCACGGCGGGTGGCCTACGAGGTGGTGAGGCGCACCTTCGAGCAGGACGCGTACGCGGACCGGGCGTTCGCGGGCGAGGCGTCCGGGCTGGAGGGGCGGGAACGGCGCCAGGCGATGCGGATGGCATACGGCGCGGTGCAGCGGATGCGGACGGTCGACCACGCGGTCGAGCAGCTGGGCGGCAGACGGCCGATGCGGCTGCAGGCGCCGCTGCGAAACGCGCTGCGGGTGAGCGGCTATGAGCTGCTGTTCTCGGACGCGGTGCCGGCGCGGGCGGCTGTCAGCGAAGGCGTGGATCTGGCACGGGACGTGGCCGGAGCGCAGATCGCGGGGCTGGCGAACGCGGTGCTGCGGCGGATCGCCGAGGCCGGCCCGGGGTGGGTGGAGACGCTGCCGCCGGGGCTGCGCTTCTCGTACCCGGACTGGGTGATGGAGGAGTGGACGGCGCTGATGCGCGCCGACGGCGCGAACGCGTGTGCAGAGGCGCAGAACCAGCCCGCGGAGCTGTGCGTGCGGGTGAACACGCTGCGAACGGACGCTCCGGAGCTGGGGGCGGCGACACGGAAGGTGGATGGGCTGCCGGAGGCGCTGGTGCTGGAGGAGATGATCGACGTGACGGCCACCGACGCGTTCGCGAGCGGGGCGGTGTGGCCACAGTCGCGGTCGTCGATGCGGCCGGCGCGGATGCTCGATCCACGGCCGGGCATGCGCGTGCTCGACCTGTGTGCGGCACCGGGCGGCAAGTCCGGGCAGCTGGCGGCGCTGATGGAGAACCGCGGCGAGCTGGTCTGCGTCGAACGCCACGCCGGACGGGCAGCGGAGCTCGAGCGGACGCTGGCACGGTTCGGCGCCACCTGCGCGCGGGTGGTGCGGTCGGACGTGCTGGACTTCGCCGAGAAGGGCTTCGACCGGATCCTGCTCGACCCGCCCTGCAGCGGCCTCGGGGTGCTGGCGGGACGCCCCGACGCGCGCTGGCGGCGAACACCGCAGGACGCCGCTGAGCTGGCAGGACTGCAGCTGGCGATGCTTGGCCACGCGCGCGGCCTGCTGGCACCCGAGGGCACCCTCGTCTACTCGGTCTGCACGCTCCGCCGCGATGAGTGTGAGGGGGTGCTGCCCGGCGGGGAGTACCTGCTGCCCCAGACCGAGGGCAGCGACGGCTTCTATATCGCCGTCACCGGCGCCTGAGGGACGGCGGCCCGGCAACGCCGAATGCAACGGCCTGCGTGACGCTTCCGTTGCCTGCGGCCAGGTTGCGGGAATGCAACGGCCGCCGAGCGCGATCGCGTCAAGCCCGCATGGCTGCGTCCATCGCAGCGACGCCCGCGCGGGACCGCAACACCGGCGACTGGCACCGGTGTTGCCAACGCCGAGGTCACAGGGTGTCCCTCGAGGTGTCACCAGCGCCGCGCCTGAGCCGTGTCTGCGCAGCGCACCCGAGCGCTTCACTATCCTGCCAGCGCATGCGGGAGTGGCCCTCTTCGGTTGAGGTGGCTCCGTCGATCCTGTCGGCGGACTTCGGCCGCATGCGCGAACAGGTCGGCGAGGTGCTGGACGCGGGCGCCCGGGTCATCCACATCGACGTGATGGACGGCCATTTCGTCCCCGTGATCACCTTCGGGCCGAAGATGGTGGCCGACATCACCGAAACCATCCACGACCGCGGCGGCTTCGCGGACGTGCACCTGATGATCGAGCAGCCGGAGCGCCACCTCGACCAGTTTGCGGCCGCCGGGGCCGACAGCATCACGGTGCACGTCGAGACCTGCCCGCACCTGCACCGCACCCTCCACGCCATCCACGACCTCGGCTGCCGGGCCGGTGTGACGCTGAACCCGGCCACCCCGGTGGCGGCGCTCGAGGAGGCCGCGCGGTACGCGGACGTGCTGCTGTGCATGAGCGTCAACCCCGGATTCGGCGGGCAGGCCTTCATTCCCGCGACGCTCGACCGCCTGCCGCTCATGCGCGAGCTGGCCGAGGGGCGGGCCGAGCCGGTGCAGGTGGAGGTCGACGGCGGCGTCGGGCCGACCACCATCGCCGACGTGCACCGGGCCGGCGCCAACGTCCTGGTTGCCGGGTCGGCCGTCTTCTCGACGCCGGTGCCGGGCGACGCCTACCGCGAACTGGTTTCCCTCGCGGCCGGTCACAGCCGGGTTTGATGAGCCCGGAGGATCTCCGGTACCTGGAGCGGTGCCTCGAGCTGGCCGAGCTGGGCGCCCGCACCACAGCGCCGAACCCAATGGTCGGGTGCGTGCTCGTCCGCGATGGGGCCGTCATCGGCGAGGGCTGGCACGAGCGTCCAGGATCGCCGCACGCCGAGATGATCGCCCTGGCGGCGGCGGGCGACGCCTCCGTCGCCACCGCCTACGCCAGTCTCGAGCCGTGCGCGCACCACGGCCGCACGCCGCCCTGCGCCGACGCCCTGGTCGCCGCCGGCGTCGCCCGCGTCGTGATCGCGTCGATCGATCCGGATTCCCGCACCAACGGACAGGGCATCGAGCGGTTGCGCGCCGGCGGCGTCGAGGTCGAGCTGGCCACGGGCGACATCGAGCGCCGGGCCCGCCACCAGAACGCGGGGTTCCGCACTCTGGTGCGGCTCGGGCGCCCGCACGTCACCTACAAGGCCGCCGTCAGCGTCGACGGCCGCGTGGCCGCCCCCGGCGGCGAGCCGCGCTGGATCTCCTCACCGCAGAGCAGGGCTCTGGTGCACGAGTGGCGGGCGCGGTCGGGCGCAGTCGCCATCGGCATCGGCACCGTGCTCGCCGACGATCCGACGCTGACCGCACGAGACTGCGTGCCGCCGGCGGAGCGCCAGCCGCTGCGGGTCGTGTTCGACCGCGCGGCGCGGCTACCGGTCGGCTCGGCGCTGGTGCGGAGCCTCGCTGAGGGCCCGGTGGCGGTGGTCTGCCGTCCCAGCGCGCCCGGGATCGCCGCCCTCGCCGCGGCCGGGGTCGAGGCGATCGAGGCGAGCGACGACGGCCAGGCGCTGGCCGAGCTTGGGCGCCGTGGCGTGGCGAAGGTGCTGCTGGAGGGAGGTCCCACCCTCGCCGCGGCGCTCCAGGTCGAGGGCCTGGTCGACCGGCTCGCGCTGTTCGTGGCGCCGCTGGTGCTGGGTGCTGGGCCGAACGCGCTGGAGGGCTGGCCCGCCATGCGGCTGGGCGAGGGGGAGCTCGAGCTGAGCAGCCGCCCGGTCGGCCCGGATACGCTGCTTGTGGCCGACGTGCACGAGGTCTGAGGAGGGCGGAGATGTTCACCGGGATCGTGATCGAGCAGGGCGTGGT
>Ga0075424_100001410_pt1 | contig 21074 bp, 22 predicted proteins | sample SoiMethybrSBSTD3_FD_75301 | JGI IMG/M metagenome (GOLD analysis project Ga0075424, IMG submission 75301) | Bulk soil microbial communities from a Populus tree surrounding site in Tennessee, USA - Soil MetaG P. TD hybrid SBSTD3 | ecosystem: Environmental > Terrestrial > Soil > Tree plantation... | reverse complement strand
CCGACTTCCTTCAGGCACTCGGCCATGCGCGCGGGGGACAGGTTGATGTTCACGCCGAGGGCTTCCATCACGTCCGCCGATCCGCACTTGGACGTGACGCTGCGGTTGCCATGTTTAGCGACGCGCACGCCAGCGCCAGCCGCGACCAAGGCCGTCGCTGTCGAGATGTTGAATGTCCCGCTGGCATCGCCACCCGTGCCGCAGGTGTCGACGAGCGCGTCGCGTTCCGTGTCGCTAACGTCGATCGTCGTGTTGCCCGATACGGCCAAGGGAGCAGCTGCGGCGCGAATGGCCTCAGCAAAGCCGACGATCTCTTCGACCGTTTCGCCTTTCATATGCAGGGCGACCAGCAGCGCCGCGATTTGGGCATCGGTGCACTGACCGCTAAGTACTTCGGACATCACACCTCGAGCCTCGTCGCGCGTAAGCGACTGGCAATGGATGGCGAGCCGTTGGAGGGCGTCGAGGATCATGTGAGCTACAGGGTAGCATCTGAGTTGGCTCTCAGCTATCAGCTGTCAGCTCTCAGCTTCCAGTTGGTGCTCCGTGACTATGAGCTCAAAGCTGACAGCTGATATCCCAAATCACATCACATTGTGACCTCCTCCGTTTGCCTCATCCCCCACCGTTCTATAGAATCGAGGGTTTGCTGCCTCAGTCGAAAGCCGCAAGCAGGACCCTGCCCGGAAAGACGGTCATAGATCCTAGGAATCATTATGAAAATTCATGAGTACCAGGCGAAAGCAATCCTGAAGAAGTATGGTGTCGCGGTGCCACGGGGCGAGCCGGCGGAATCGCGGGAGCAGGCGGAACAGGTGGCACGAAGTCTGTTCGACGCGGGCGCAAGCGGAGTCGTCGTCAAGGCACAGATTCACGCCGGGGGCCGGGGAAAAGGTGGCGGCGTAAAGATCGCCAAGTCCGTGCAGGAAACTGGTGATCTCGCGGCCAAGATGCTTGGGATGGCGCTGGTCACGCACCAGACGGGACCGGAAGGGCGGATTGTGCGCCGCTTGCTGATTGAAGAGACCCTCCCGATTGAAAAAGAACTCTACATCGGCATTCTGGTCGATCGTGGAGAAGGCAAGCCAGTATTTATGGCCTCGGCGGCCGGCGGCATGGACATCGAGCAGGTCGCCGCTGAAAATCCCGAGGCGATTCTCAAGGAGTACATCGCTCCCGGCATGGGGCTCGAGGCGTTTCAAGCCCGCAAGCTTGCGTTCAGCCTCGGACTCAAGCCGCAACTGATCAACCAGGCTGTCCAGCTCATGACTGGCCTGTACAAGGTCTTCGAAGGGACTGACGGCTCGCTGGTGGAGATCAATCCGTTCATCACCACAACTGATGGACGGTTATTCGCGCTCGATGCCAAGATCAACTTCGATGACAACGCGCTGTTCCGTCACCCAGAGCTGCGCGAATTGCGTGACATCACCGAGGAAGATCCGCTCGAAGTGGAAGCCTCCAAGTACAGTCTGAACTACATCAAGCTGGATGGAAATGTAGGCTGCATGGTGAATGGTGCGGGCCTTGCGATGGCCACCATGGACATCATTAAGTACGCGGGTGGCATGCCGGCTAATTTCCTTGACGTGGGTGGCGGCGCCAATGCGGAACAGGTAACGCACGCATTTGAGATTCTACTCAGCGATAAGAACGTCAAGGCCGTGCTGATTAACATCTTCGGCGGAATTTTGCGAGTGGACACGCTGGCGACTGGTGTCGTGGAAGCCGCGAACAAAACACACATTCAGCTGCCGATCGTCTTGCGACTCGAAGGAACAAACGTCGAGGCGGGACGACAGATTCTGAAAGATTCCGGGCTGAATTTCATTGTCGCGGACACGATGAAAGACGCTGCGGAGAAAGTGGTGGCGGCGGCGAGAGGTTAGGCAGCGCCCGGCGTCGTGCCGGCATGTTGCTCCTGCCGACCTCGACTTCAAGAATGGAGGGACGGGCGTCTCACGCGTCCGGCGGGCGAGGATGCTCGCCGCTCCGCTCGAAGATTTGGCTTTGATGTCGAAGCGAGACCAATTGAGGCTTCATACGGATTCATACCATGAGCATTCTCGTCGATAAAAAAACGCGATTGATCGTACAAGGACTAACCGGACGCGAAGGTACTTTCCATGCCAAGGCAAGCGCTGCCTACGGGACGCAAGTCGTGGGAGGAGTCACGCCGGGAAAGGGCGGGACCACGCACGAGGGCTGGCCAATCTTCAACACAGTGCAGCAGGCAGTCGACAAAACCGGCGCCAATGCGTCAGTTATCTTCGTTCCGCCGCCGTTCGCCGCCGATGCCATTATGGAAGCGGCTGATGCCGAGGTCGAACTCATCGTTTGCATTACCGAGGGCATTCCAACTCTCGACATGGTGCGTGCCTGGGAATTTCTGCAAACCAGGCGTTCACGGCTCATCGGGCCGAATTGTCCGGGAATCATTTCGCCGGGCAAGTGCAAGATCGGCATCATGCCAGCGCATATCCATAAAGAAGGCAACATTGGCATCGTGTCGCGGTCAGGGACGCTGACCTACGAGGCCGTCTATCAACTAACGACGCGTGGTATCGGCCAGTCCACGGCGATCGGGATCGGTGGCGATCCGATCATCGGCACGAACTTTATCGATACACTCGAGCTCTTCAACAAAGATCCGCAGACCGAAGCCGTCATAATGATTGGCGAGATCGGCGGGAACGCCGAGGAGGCCGCCGCCGACTACGTGAAAAAGCACATGAAGAAACCCGTGGTGGGCTTCATCGCCGGCCAGACTGCGCCTCCGGGACGCCGCATGGGACATGCCGGCGCGATCATTTCGGGCGGAAAAGGAACGGCTTCCGAGAAGATCAAGGCCATGGAGGCAGCCGGAATCAGAGTTGCGAAATCGCCCGCCGTTATCGGGGAGACCCTGGTGGCAGCGTTAGGAGCGACCGCGAAGGTATAGCTGGCACCGAGTACCGGGTTCTCAGCACTGGGATTCAGCACTGGGATTCAGCACTGAGCAATCAGCATTCAGCCGTTTAACGTCATTGCCTGTTTTTCATGTTGAGCGCTGAATGCTGCTTTCTTGATTGTCGAACCAATTGAGGATGACGGAATCCTTTTGGCGAGTTTCGGCAGTTCGGCCACACACGACTAGCCGACGACTGACGACAAATTACTAACCACCAACGACCAAGGACCAACGACTGATCTATGAAGACTCTCGAACGCACGCTGACGATTATCAAACCCGACGCCGTTCACAAAAACGGAGTCGGTGACATCATCGAGCAGTTTGAAAAAAATGGCTTCCGCATCCTCTCCATGAAGATGCTGGAAATTTCCAAGCACCAGGCGGAACAGTTCTACGCTGTGCATGCCCATCGGCCTTTTTACAATTCCCTGACTGATTTTATGTCGAGTGGCCCGATCGTAGTGCTGGCACTCGAGAAGGAAAACGCCATCGCTGATTTGCGCAAGTTAATGGGCGCGACTAATCCCGCTAACGCTGAGGAAGGCACGATCCGCAAGAAGTGGGCGAGCAGCATCGAGCACAATGCGATTCACGGGTCGGATGCGGACGAGACCGCGCGATTTGAGTTGAGTTATTTCTTTGCAGGATACGAACTGGCGAAATAGCAGTTCTTATTTCCCGGTTCTCAGTTCTCAGCGGAATGATTCAGTACAGAGACACAGAGAAAACCTAGAAAGAAAATCTGGAAGCGGGCAACCTTCACGGCTTGTATTTCGCATTTTCTGAAGACCTGAGACCTGCTATGCCCTTAGTCCAAATCACGATGCTTCAAGGCCGCACGGCCGATCAGAAACGCAAACTTGCTGCGCGCATCACCGACGCCATGGTGGAAGAAGCAGGCGCTCGGCGGGAAGCGATTGTGGTTACTTTCGTGGAAGTTTCGAAGGAAAGCTACGCTTCCGGCGGGGTGCTGATGGCGGATAAGCAGAAATGAACTGCAGTGCACAATCGGCCCATTCGAAAGCCTATAAATTGTCATCCTGAGGCCAAGCCGGAGGACCTGTTGTTGTCGCGGATCAAAGCCGGCCCCTTGGCGTCGCTTAGGCGCCAATTCCATTTGCCATAGGGATTGGGTGTCGAGCTGGCTCGTCTTATCGGGCGGGACGCCCGACTCTCCACATGCGCCGGCTGCGAACTTAGTTACACAGGACATCACCCCAACGGCTCAAACAAATTCCCTTCCACCCGATCGGCGACCTTCGGGAGTTCCTTCCTGGCAAATTGCAGAAAATGAGGTGCAGCCCGGTGAGCTTCCAGGCCTGCGTCGTCTCTATACTGCTCGTAGATAAAGAAGCGCCGCGGATCGGTTTTGTGCCGGTGAACGACGTACATCAAGCAGCCGGGTTCCTTGCGAGATTCTTCCGTGAGCTTTCCAAAGAGAGTGGCCACTTCGTTTTCGTGTCCAAGCTTTGCCATCCACGTCACGGCCAAGACAACCATCGCTATTCGCTCCGTTTAGACGTTCGCTTCCACCCGCCCCGCAGCTTTCAACTCGGCAGCAAACTCGTCCACCAGAATGGTGTGGTCTCGATCGGGACCGGTCGACACCATGCCCACACGCGCGCCAGTCGCAGTCTCAAGAAATGTAAGATATTCGCGAGCCTGTTTCGGCAGCTTGCCCATTGCGGTGATGCCTTGCGTTGAACTCTTCCACCCGGGCTTGTTTTCGTAGATGCCCTCAATCTTGTCGTACCCACTGGCTTGGGCGGGAATCTCGTCCGTTTTCTTGCCGTTGATTTTGTACCCCAAGCACACCGGAATCTCCGAAAGCTCGTCCAGCACGTCCAGCTTGGTGACTACGAGCCAGGAGATTCCGTTAATCATGCCAGCGTAGCGCAGAAGAGGCAAATCCAACCAGCCGCAACGTCGCGGACGTCCAGTCACGGCGCCGTACTCGTTTCCGCGGGCGCGCAACAGGTCGCCTTTCTCGTCGTGGGCCTCGGTAGGAAACGGGCCGCCACCGACGCGCGTGCAGTACGCCTTGGTAACGCCAACGACCATGTCGATAACGGTGGGGGCAACGCCGGTTCCGATGACGGCTCCGCCCGAGGTCGCGCTGGATGAAGTTACGAATGGATAGGTGCCGTGATCGATGTCGAGCATCGTGCCCTGGGCGCCTTCAAAGACAATCGACTTCCCGTCGGCCAGCGCTTTGTTGAGCAGAGCAGCGGTATCGCAAACAAAGGGCGCAATCTTTTCGGCGGCCGCGGCGTACTCCGTGTACATTTTGTCGAAATCGAGTGGTTCGGAATTAAAAAGCGCATGCGCGATCATATTCTTCTCGCGCACGGCATTCTCGATGTGGGTCTTTAGCAGTTTCAGGTCGAGCAGGTCGGCCACCCGCAGACCGCGACGGCCCATCTTGTCTTCGTAGGCGGGGCCAATTCCCCGGGAGGTAGTACCGATCTTGACGCGGCCGGGCGCGTTCTCGGCAGCAAGCTCAATCATTCGGTGATAGGGCAGAATCACCTGGGCGCGGTTGCTGACGAACAGGTTGCCATCAACCTGCACACCGGCTTCGCGCAGCGCGCCGACTTCTTTGAGGAACGCCATCGGGTCGAGTACGACGCCGTTGCCTATGACACTACAGCAACCCGAGCGCAACACGCCGCAGGGGACTAACTGAAGGATGAATTTCTTGCCGCTGATAATGACGGTGTGGCCGGCGTTGTGTCCGCCGGCATAGCGCGCCACGACCGGAAAGCCTTCCGACAAAACATCTACGATTTTGCCCTTGCCCTCGTCGCCCCACTGTGCGCCAACGATGACCGCAGCCTTGCCTCTTTTCAATGCCAACTCCGTCGAGAAGATGTCCTGGGGTCGCACACACTCACTGCCCGCGGGGTCGCGCAGTCTCGGAATTGCTGGGATTTGAGCGGAGCGGGTGTGTACAGGTAAGCATACAGTCGCAAGTCAACAGTCGCAAGGGGAGGCAGTCGTCGGCCCTCGGTCTTCGGTCGTTGGCCCCGCATCACCTGCAACCGAACGATCTCTGTAGCCTCCGGCTTAGAGTTCACTTTCAAATAGCTCGAGACCAAATGACTGACCTGCCGCCGACCGAAAGACCGAGGACGGGATTACTGACGACTGTCGACCATAGCCTGTAGACTGGTCTCCGTGCCTGAGCTTCCCGAAGTGGAGACCATCGCCCGCGGCCTGCAGACTCGTGTTGCCGGAGACGTGATCGAGTCGGTGTGGCTCGGGTCGAAGCCGCAGACCATGAAGTCACCTCCTGCCGAGATTGCCAGGACGCTGGAGCACACGCGCATTGTTCGGGTTCGAAGGATGGGCAAGCACATTGTGTTCGATCTTGAACAAAACGGCGCGGCGCGGTGGCCCTCGCCCAGAAAAGGTCGCGAGCATCCGCCGATTCTTGGCTCCAACTCACAATGGATCGTTCACCTCGGCATGACCGGACGCATGGTCGTATGCACACCGAATGAGGAAGTCGTCAAGCACACCCATGCCATTGTGAAGCTTGGCTCCGGACGCGAACTCCGCTTCGTGGATCCGCGCCGCTTTGGCCGCCTCAGTGTGGCAGCAAGAGGTGATTTCGAGGCGGGCGGCGTGGAACCGCTCGAGGTCGACCTGGAGAAGTTCGTGGAGCTGTTTCGCGGTCGCAACACACCGATCAAGAGCGCCTTGCTGAATCAGAAACTGCTGCGCGGAGTCGGCAACATCTATGCTGACGAAGCACTGTTTCGCGCCGGGATTCGACCGCGGCGCCGCATCTCTACCATTCCTCGTGCGCAGTTGGAGAAGCTCTATCACGCTGTGCGGGAAGTATTGCAGGAAGCGATTACGCTGGGAGGATCGTCGATCTCAGACTATGTCGATGCCGAAGGAGAAGAGGGATTCTTCCAGTTGCAACACCGCGTCTATGGACGCGAGGGAGAACCATGCCTTGCCTGCAAACGACCGGTGAAGCGCGTAGTGATCGTCGGCAGGAGCAGTCACTACTGCCCGAAATGCCAAAAATAGAGATTCCATCAACCTCCTATTTTGATTTTGGATTCGGAAGTCTGGGAACCCCCGTTCGACTCACTCATCCCAGCGGCATTGAAAATCGACAATACATTTTCGCAGGTGTACCCTAATTTCTTTTTGACACTATGCCTAATTTTTCTATCGGTGTGGACCTTGGGGGCACTAATCTGCGCATTGCCGCGTTCGATGAGCGTGGAACGCTCATGGAAAAAATCACTCTTGGCACCAAAACTGTGGTTGGTCGCGACCAGGTACTAAACAATATGTGCGATGCCATCCAGCAGACCTCGGAAAAATTTCGTCCGAGCGCAAACCTGGTGGGCGTGGGGATTGGCGTGCCGGGAATTATGGACATGCCGACCGGCATGATGCGCGAGTCTCCCAATCTGCCGGGGTGGGCCGACTATCCCGTGCGTGCGGAGATCGAACGGCGGTTGGGCACGCCGGTGATTCTGGAGAATGATGCGAACTGCGCGGCCCTCGGAGAAAAATGGCTGGGCGCAGGACGGCATGTTCGGCATTTGGCCATGCTCACGCTCGGCACGGGTGTCGGCGGCGGAATCGTAATGGACGAGAAGATCTGGCATGGCATGACCGGAATGGCTGGCGAGTTCGGGCACATGACGGTCGAACCGGAGGGACCGCAGTGTGGCTGCGGGAATCGAGGATGCCTCGAGCAGTATTCCTCGGCGACAGCGGTCATGCGCATGGCGCGCGAGGCGATCGCCGCCGGCAACGCGCCCGGTCTTGCAATGGTGGCTAATTCTGACGTGGAATTCAGCGCCAAGGAAATCTACAACCTTGCGGTGCAAGGCGACGAGCAAGCGAAGAAGATCTTCCGCCGTGCGGGCCGCGCGCTGGGAATTTCCCTCGCCACCATGATCAATGGACTTAACCTCGAAATGTACGTGATCGGTGGTGGCGTTTCGAGCGCCTGGGACGCGCTTTCTCCCTCGATCTTCGAGGAATTGCGGCAACGATCCATGGTGTATGCAGCCACGGCGCCTGTCGATCCTCGGCTTCATTCGTCGGGAGCGTCGGGACAAGTCGAACCGGGGGCGGGTAGGAAGACAATCATCACGCGTGCCTTACTGGGCAGTGATGCGGGGTTATTTGGTGCAGCACATTTACCGATGATCAGAAACTAGTGGGCTGTGCCGGCATCGTGTCGGCTTTCCCCTGCAAGGTGGACGACATCCGCTGCGATCGCGCCGCTACAAAACTTTCTGGAAGGCCTGCAGGAATTTCTGATTCTGGTCCTGCGTTCCGATCGTCAAGCGAATCGAGGTGGGAGCACCCCAGGCAGTGAGTGGTCGAATCAGGATTCCCTCCGCCCGTATTCGACGCGCAACCTCGCGGGCATCTTGTTTGACATCCAGGGAGATGAAGTTCGTCCATACGGGCCGCAGGTTGTAACGAAGTCCCGAGATTGCGTGGGACAGCGACGCAGCTTGCTTTGCATTGTTCTCGACTGCCTGGCGTACATGCTCGGCGTCTTCTGATGCCGCCAAAGCTGCCGCCAGAGCAGCTGACGACACTGCGAAAACGTCCTGCGTACGCGCAAAGTAGGCCATTAATTCAGCCGGACCGATTCCATATCCCACTCGAACACCCGCCAAACCGTGGGCTTTCGAGAAAGTCCTCAAGACGACTACATTTCGATCTTCGCGTACATAGTCCAGCGAGTGAGAGTATTCAACTCCGCGAGCCGCAGCGAAATATTGCGCGTAGTCGTAATACGCTTCGTCGAGAATCACGACCACATGCGGCGGTATGCGCTTCACAAAAACGTCAATCGCCGCCGCGTCGAGCAGGGTTCCAGTAGGGTTGTTGGGATTCGCGATGAATATGATACGTGTGTTTTCGTTGACGGCACCCAGGATTGCGTCAAGATCGTAACCGCCATTTCGCAACGGGGTTTCGATCAGGACCGCTCCAGCTGCGTTCGTCACCATTGGATAGGAAATGAACGAGCAGATGCTGGTGATTGCATTCAGTCCCGGCCGCAGCAGGGTTCGTGCAATCACGCCCAAAAGCGCCGTCGTTCCGTTGGCGATGAAGATGCTGCCAGGACCGATGGCATGGACCTCCGCCAGCTTACGGCGTAGTTCAGTTGCGTGATCGTCGGGATAGAGGTGAGAGCTTTCGAGGACTGCGCGCATCGCGGCCAGCGCCTTGGGCGAAGGACCATACGCGCTCTCATTCGAGTTCAGCTTAAGAAGGGATGGGCCTCGATCAGCAAAAGCACCGGGCTTTTCGGGTGCAAACTCGCCCAGCGACCGCAAAGGATCTGTAACGAGATCGAAGAATCGACCCATGTGACTTTCAGGAAGCCGCGGTCCGCAGCTTTCCCGGAGTTTGACTCTGACCGGAGGCGGTTCGCAAGCGATCGATCTCCTGGATGGTAAGGGGACGAAACTTTCCCGGCGGGACATCCAGGGCCAGGGGACCATACTTTACGCGCTTGATCTTCTCAACATGATGGCCGACCTCCTCGAACATGCGCCGAATCTGACGGTTTCGGCCCTCAATGAGTGTGACTTCATACCAGGGATTGGCCGCTTCCTTTACGATGCGGATTTTAGCCGGCGAGGTTCGGACGCGCTTGCCCTCGTCTGTGGCGATCGACAGTCCGCTGCGTAGTTTGGCGATCGCGTCATCGGTAGGCTTGCCACTCACTTTGACAACATAGGTCTTCGGGACGTGTGACGCGGCTTTCATCAGGCGATGTGCGAGCGTGCCGTCGTTGGTCATGAGAAGCAAGCCTTCGCTGGCATAGTCGAGCCGACCGACGGGATAGACGCGGCTGCCCACGCCGCGCACAAGGCTCATCACCGTCGGGCGGCCCTCCGGATCGCTCACGGTTGTAACAAATCCCTTGGGCTTGTTTAGAACGAGATAGACGTGACGTTGGGCGCCATGAAGCAGCTTGCCGTTAACGCGAATGTGATCCTTTTCCGGATCCGCCTTCGAGCCGAGTTCCGTGACCGTTTGTCCATTTACTTGCACTCGTCCGGAGGTGACCAACGCCTCCGCTTTGCGGCGGGAGGCGATTCCAGCGGCGGCGATGATTTTCTGTAAACGTTCGAGAGGCATGAGTGGTTTGGTTGTTCGTTACTAGCCAGTTGGAACAGCCGGCGGGACGCCGGCGCTACCTGAACAGCCTGTACCTCTACTACGATGCGACCTTGATATCAGAGGCGGTCTCGCTGGTATCATCCGGTGGTTCCGACACGCCAGTTTCGGCAACGCTCTCCGCAATTGTTTGGGCAACAGAATCCGGCTCTGAAGCGGATTCCCGAGCGGGGGCGCTCGGCTCGGACGGATTTTCCGTCTCGGCCATCGGCAGATCACTCTGAAATGATTCGGCTACCAGTTTTTCGAACTCCTCCATGCTGGGCAGTTCGCTCACGTCCTTCAACCCAAAGCGCAGCAGGAATTCCTTAGTGGTCTTGTAGAGAATCGGACGCCCGATGACAGCTTTGCGCCCTGCGGTCGTAATCAGCTTCCGGTCTAGAAGCGTTGCGATGACTCCGCCGGAATCGACTCCCCGAATCTCGCTAATCTCGGGCACGGTGGCGGGCTGCTTGTACGCAATCACCGCGAGGGTTTCCAGGGCGGGCAGCGACAGGCGAATCGGAGGCTTCAGACTTTTGGCGAACGCGCGAGCCACGTCGTGTTGCTCCGGTTTCGTCGACATACGATAGCCACCGGCCACCTGACGAACCTCGATTCCGTGGTCGGCGGCGCCGTACTCTGTCGTCAGTTCGTCCAGGGCGGCTCGGACGCGAGACTTCACTTCTGCATCGTCGAGAGATCCGTCTTCAGCCACGAGGGACTCCTGCACGATCTGGACAATCTGGTCCAGTGTGACAGGGGTCTCAGCGGCATAGACAATTGCTTCGAGTTTGGCTTTAAGGCTCATAAGTTCAGTGGGCGGTGATCAGCGGGCAGGGGTCAGTAGGCCCGTCGGATTACCGCAATCCTGCATCCATTCCACTCGTATTAAGACTCTGTTTTCGCTGACCACTGGCCACCGACCACCGACCACGGCTTACTTCCAATCGTCCCGCACGGCAGCCTGTTCATTCATGACCGCTTCAAAACCTACGTGCTTGCGAATCAGAATCTCTCCGAACAGACGATCCTGGCGTAGCTGGATTGCCTGCAATCGCACGAGCTCCAGCATCGCTAGAAACATGCAAACCAACGCCTGCCTGGATTCAATGTGGCGGAGCATCTGCTTCAAACGGATCGGCTTCTCCTCAAGAGAAAGCCTGCGTCGCAGGTAGTCGATCATCTGCCCAACGGTGACGGTCTCTTCGTCGACTTCGAGAATCGGACGCGACCGCGCACGGTCCAGAATCTGCTGAAACGTCTTTACCAGGTCGATGACGTCCGCCGCCAGTTCCGGTTCGGTGCCTTCGGCGTCCTTGAACTCTTTCAGCGCGGGGTTGGACCAGATCGCGTCCTCAATCTGCTGTTTTTGAAGAAGCATTTGCGCTGCAGACTTGAATTTCTCGTGTTCCAGCAGGCGGTTGACGAGCTCACTCCGCGGGTCTTCCTGGGCGTCGGCTGGAGCCAACGGGTCGCGCGGCAACAACATTTTCGACTTGATGTGGATCAGAACGGCCGCCATGTAGATGAATTCGGCGGCCACATTCACATCGAGTTCGCGCATCCGCTCGACATAGGTAAGGTATTGCGCAGTGATCCGCGCAATGGGAATGTCGTAAATGTCGATGTCCTGCTTGCGGATCAGATCGAGCAGCAAATCGAGCGGGCCTTCATAGACATCACTAACCGCGACGGCGAAGGGAAAGTCGCTGGCGTCCTTATTCGGGGCTATTTTCTCGCCCAATGGAGCGGGCGGCGCGCCCGTCATTTCCGCAGGAACCAGCACGCCCGAGACTACTTTCACCTCTTCACTCATCCTAGAGATCGTCCCCACTACTTCGCGCCTTCAGAGGGCCGCGGAGGCTCGTACTCCAACGACATGCCCATTGCGGCACGAACTTCGGTCATGGTGGCATTGGCCACCTTGGCGGCGGCCGCCGAACCTGCCTCAAGAATATCCCAGGCGAGCCGCGGATTGTCCTCGTATTTTTTGCGGCGCTGCTGCATCGGGTTCAGCACCTGGATCAGAGCATCAGCAGCCCACCCCTTGCACTCAATGCAGCCAATTCCCGCCGAACGGCAGCCTTCGTTGACTTTGGCCATAGTCTCGGCGCTGCTAAAGATTTTATGGAGATCGCCGACTGGGCACACATCGGGATTTCCCGGGTCGCTGCGCCGGATGCGCGCCGGGTCGGTCACCATGGTTTTCAGTTTTTGACGCACCACAGGCTCTGGATCAGTCAGCATGATGGTGTTGCCGTACGACTTCGACATCTTGCGGCCGTCGGTGCCGGGAAGTTTAGCCGCCGGAGTCAGCAAAGCCTGAGGCTCGGGAAGGATCGGGGCAGTCTTCCGGTAGAACTGGTTGAAGCGCCGTGCAATTTCTCGCGTCAGTTCCACGTGGGCCACCTGATCTTCGCCCACCGGAACGAAATCTCCCTTGTAGATCAGGATGTCGGCCGCCTGTAGCACGGGATAGCCAAGAAATCCGTAGGTACTCAGATCCTTCTCGGCAATGTTCTCGCGCTGCTCCTTGTAGGTCGGTACTCGTTCCAGCCAGCCTAGAGGAGTAATCATCGAAAAGAGCAGGTGCAGTTCGGCATGTTGTGGCAGATGCGACTGGATGAACATGGTGCAGCGATCGGGGTCGAGCCCGGCGGCCAACCAGTCAAGCAGCACGTCGATGGAATTCTGTTTCACTTTCGAGGTATCGGCGTAGTCGGTAGTGAGCGCATGCCAGTCGGCGATGAAGTAGAAGCACTCATACTGGTCCTGCATGCGGACCCAGTTCTGCAAGGCCCCGACGTAGTTGCCCAGGTGCAGTCTTCCAGTGGAACGCATGCCGCTGAGCACGCGTTTTCGTTGAGTGGAAACGGTCATCCGATTTTTGTCACTATCCAGTTGAAGAAGGCCGGGAGTGGTGTGCGCAATTGGGTCATTCGGAAATTTTCTTTTGATTTTAGCAAAGCTCTGGACGGCGGCCGTGTCCTCTTATTTGCAAACAGAATGTCACGATGAATTGTGTACTGTCGCGAAAGATGATGCAAGCAAAGAGGTTAAGGCGATGAACCCAAACAGCAAACCTTCCACAGGCTGTTTCGTCTAATATGGAGGCTCCGCAAGTCCAGCCTGGTAAACCCACAACCACCGTCCACCTAGCCAGATCGGGGGAGATATGTCCTTACACATCAAGAGCGAACAAACGGGTGACGTGGCCGTGCTGCAATGCGCGGGTAGAATCGTGCGTGGCGAGGCATTACGTTTTCTGAAATGCGCGGTAACCTGCCTGAAGAAACCGCGAGTCGTGGTGCTCGACCTTACCGCGGTCGAGATGCTCGACGGCGGCGGCCTCGGGATGTTGGTGTTCCTGCATCGCTGGACGCGCGACAACGGGATTCAATTGAAACTGGTGAATCCGTCGGAGTTTGTCCGCGAAATGCTGGATCGCACAAGGCTGTCGTGTGTGTTCGATATCTCCTCGGTGGATGATGCGGTGGAGATCCTTTGCACGTCACAGCACGCCAGCCAGGACGTGGGTCGAGCCGTCGCATAGTTGCGTCGTTGGACGCACCGAACCCGTGGATAAAGCAGATCTGGGCCGCGCCTGAAAATGCGCGGCCCTTCGTATCTCTTCGACAGCCCGGGACAATCGCGCGAATCATGATTTAACCATTGTCCGGTACGACCTCGTCGGAGTATCGAAGATCTCGATTGCCGAAAGATTACGTCGTTTGTGGCCCTCTCTTCAGGGGACTGGTGTGGCTAGCGACACATAGCCATTTTCCATTCATGTACACCCACGTGTCAGTAAATCGGCCGTAGTGATCGAACGGCTTGCCCTTGTAGAGTCCTTTGGCGTGGTAGGTTCCGACCACCACTGCGACATTGTCGTAGAGGAAGATTCGCTCGTCGCTATTGGTCATGAGGCTGGGGGCGTAGGAGGGGTCGCGATTGTCCTCCAAGAATTGCACCTTGTTGGTGAGAACTCCATCGTTGTCGGTGCTGACAAAGGAATCGGCTATGAGTCCGGCGAGCGCCTTGGAGTCGTGATGCAGTTGCGCCTGGTTCCATGCATTCTCCAGAGCGAGCAATAAGCCTTCACTGCCGTGGGAAGACGTTCCAGAACTCTGTGCTTGGGCCAGCGTTGCGATGAAGCACCACAGGAAGAGTATGAACGCTTTCTTCATTCTGAGTACCTCCACGGCGATGGCCTTGGCAGCATTGTACGGGAGATAGGCAGGTTCCAGTCTGGCAGTGACCGTCCGTTCTACCTTCACGAAGTCGAATCGTTTGCCGCGACATTCAAATCTACATAGCCGGCGCATAGCGCAAGGGGCGGACACCATGAGAGCGGGACATACGATCATTCAATCGATCGGAAATACTTCGCTGGTGCAGTTGCACAAAGTAGTTCCTTCGGATTGCGGCGGGATTTTTACCAAGCTCGAGTGGCAGAATCCGAGCGGAAGCATGAAAGACCGGATGGCCCTGGGCGTGATTTCGCGCGCGGAGGCAGATGGTCGACTGTCGGCCGGGGACACGGTGATCGAGTACACGGGAGGGAGTACGGGAGCCTCGCTGGCTTTGGTGTGCGCTGCGAAGGGTTACCGAATTCATGTGGTAAGTTCCAAAGCGTTCAGTCAGGAAAAGCTGGACCACATGGTGGCCTATGGCGCGCAGTTGACGCTCGTTCCATATGCCGGAGGCGGGATGACAAAACAGTTATTCCTGAACATGATCGAAGCCGCCAGAACGCTAAGTCGGGAACCCCATACTTACTGGGTGAATCAACTTTCAAATCCCGACACGATTGCCGGTTACTCTGCGATGGGAGAAGAGATCTGGAATCAGACACAAGGTGAGATCGATGCCTTTGTGCATTCAGTGGGAACAGGAGCGTCCTTGCGCGGTGTAGCCACGGTGTTGAAGCGACATCACCCGAAAATCAAGATCTTTGCTGTGGAACCGGAGGAATCGGCTTTTCTTTCCAGCGGAAAATCTGGTGCGCATGACATTGAGGGAATCGGAGTTGGCTATCTACCTCCGTTGTGGGATGCGAGTCTGGTCGACGAGGTGTTGACTGTAAAGACCTCCGAGGCCAAGGAGATGGCGCGAGAGCTGTCTCGGAAGGAAGGCATCTTTGCGGGGACGTCTTCGGGAGGAAACGTTCATGCGGCGATCCGAGTGGCGAAGAAATTGGAGTCCTCCGCCAAGGTGGTCACACTGATGGTGGATTCGGGATTGAAGTACCTGAGTACCGATTTGTATCGGCGAGGGGGATCGGCACCTTCCGGTTCGACGAGTGCAGAAGAAGTAGCGCGCTAGTGACCAATCTAAATATCGAAAGTCGGCGGGCGAGGGCGCCCGCCCCACATTCAACTTCTAACTTCCCGGTTTCTGGGCGGCGTGCTTCAGGAGAACTGAGACGGCTTGCCTACATCCCTGGCGTATCTCGGCCACACGGGCCGGAGGGACGACCTTAGAGATTAGTAACTCGACTGTCCCGTGAGCGATTGCCCATAGCGCGAGCGCCAGAGAGGCGTGATCGGCGGGAGATCCTCCGAGGCGTCCCGCCAACTGATTCTGCACCCACGTAAATCCCGGCCCGATTTTTGGCGATCGGGCGACCGTTGGCCGCAACATTTCATGTTCCTGCGAGTAGTACAGCTGATATTCCCAAGGATTGTGCAGTGCAAAGTCGATATAGAGCTCAAGGGCTTCCTCGAGGGAGCCGGCCGCTTGGATTGCTTCGACCTGTTTCGTGCGCGCCCGCAACAGGAGCGCGCGCAAGATGTCCTCGCGAGTTTTGAAGCGCCGGTAGATGGCCGGGGTGTTCGTTCGTGCAGCCTTGGCTAAAGCCCTCATGCTCATGGTCTTATCCCCACCGCCGCGCCACAGCTTCTGCGCCGCGTCCAGTACGCGTCTCTCGAGGTCAGGATCGGCGTGCCGGGGCATGGGCAACTCCAGGCGAAATCTCTGTAACCGGTTTCATTTTTATGTTGACAGTGTTAACTTAACGCCGTATACATAATAGAACATTAACGGCCCCTTCTCCTAGTTTCTTGTTACAGACCCGCAGGAACCCCAAGCGAGGAGTTTTGCCAGATGTACAGTTGGAAGGACGCTGACGATCGCGTCGCGATCGTTCAGATGAATGCCGAGCTGCGCCACGCCCAGCTCGATCTGCTCAGCGCGCAGTGCGCAACCGACCGGCTCCGCCTGCGCTTTTCCGTCGAGGATCTTGCCCAGTACGGAGAACGCGACGTTCTTCGGAAAGCCATTGGCACGGCCGTGGCCCTCAGCGACTATTACCTTTCAATCCAGAACCAATTGCCGACTGAGACATCGTCGTCGCTTACCGAATCCCACATACGGGAAGCGGTGAAGGCGGTGAGCGATTACCTATGGAAAGAGCGAGAGGCTTATCGTCAGAAAGGCGTTGCCCTGACGGAGCGCCAGAAGGCCGACTTCAGGCCATTTTTCTCCGAGGGAATTCTCGATCGCGTCAGGACGGTCCAACTGCATGGCAAGCGCGTGTCGCCGCCGCCTTTCTATATGCAGGCGCAGGTCATGGGCATCAACAACCTGCCGGCGGTTTCTCACATGGCATCACTGACGTTCGTCGACGTGATCGTGTTCAACGACCTCATCATCGAACGGGCCCTATTTCACGGCCTGGTGCATGCTGTGCAATTTCAGATTCTCGGTCTTGAACGCTATACCGACCTTTTCGTACGCGGATTTCTTCGAACCAACGCGCACTTTTCCGTACCGCTGGAGAGTCATGCGTTCGCACTGGAATCGAAGTTTGCTCTCAATCCCGAGCAGCCCTTCTCGGTGGAAGAGCGGGTCCGTCTGTGGCTGCGGGAAGGGCGCTATTAATCTACGACGAAAACAGAAACCATCTCACAATCAGCCAAGATCGCAACGCTCCTCCTGATGGCTAAAGCTGGTTCTTTGCGGCTTGGCTGAAGCTGAGCCCTTACCGATTCCTGAGATGGCGTGCGGAAGTCAGTCATCCTCTATGAAACTTGGGAGTAGTGAAATCATGATTTTGAGTTTTCGTACCGGAGAGAGAGCAACACACTCCGGCCTGTACCGGGTGATTCACGGCTGGCATCATGCGGAGACTCACCCGATCACGGTCGTCTGTGGTGACGTTTTTCCGCGCTGTCTGCGTTGTTCCGAAGACGTGCGCTTTGAGCTGGAAGTGGCAGCAGGGTACGTGGGGGCGCATCCCTTCTTCAGGCAGTGCGACTGGTAGTTTTAGTGAGGTCTGTTGAAAATTTGGATTGATGCGCTCAGTTCCAGCCATTACTGTTAACTTTGCCAGTTGGAAACCATCGCAAACAAAACCTACAAAAGGTAGCAGCTCTCCAGACTGTACCGCATGAGCAACGTAAGCATCTGCGGGCTGGCCATCCTCGTCTTCACCTTTACCCCGCTTATTGCCGCACAAAGGGAAGATTCAGAGGTCAAGGAGCCAAAACGCAGCGCAATCAATCGAACAATCGATAATCTCTTTAATTACCTGAATATGGCCGGTGCTCATAAGGCCAGCGATTTCCAACCCTTGACGCAGCGACAGCGTACACAAATCTATTTGAAAACGATGGTTAATCCCTTGGGCTACCTGAAAGCAGCATCGTCAGCAGGAATCGACCAGTGGAAAGACAAGCCCGAAGAGTGGGAGCAAGGAGCGTCGGGATACGGCAAGCGATTCGCGAACATCCTCGGCCAATATTCCATCCAGCGTACCGTGACATTCAGTCTCGCCAGCGTGTTGCACGAAGACAACCGCTATTTCAATTCCGGCAAACAGCGCTTTTGGTCCCGCACGGGATACTCGCTGGCAAGCGGAATATTGGCACGACACGATGATGGAACACGGCACCTTTCAATTTCCCAACTGGGCGGCGTTGCCGCGGGCGCTTTTCTATCTCGAGCCTGGCAGCCTCCTAGCCAGCACTCTGCGGGAGATGGAGCCGTCAGCTTTGGTCTCACGATGGTAAGCAACATGGGATTCGGAGTGGTGAAGGAGTTTCTACCTGATGTAGGGCGGGCTATCGCGAACAAGCGAAAGAAGTCCTCAGATGTAAATCCCCTGGGAAGAACCATAAGTTCGGGCCAGTGACTATTGTCTACCTGTCCCTTTTGCGAGTGTATGGCGAATGCGTCCGGCTATTGCTCGGGCGACATGGGGAGCGACTTCAGGTAGGCAACCACGGCTGCTGCATCCTGGCGCGTCATTCGGAACTGGGCATGGGAGGACGAAGGGCCTGGCCGTTGCGCCAAGTGCCGGTCGTCAACAGTTTGATCAGGTCGTCGTCACTCCCCGCGATCAGACCTGCCAGTCGTGGCGCCTTAAGCGGCCAATCAGAAACCGGCTTGGCGGGATTCAGCCAAAGAGGTGCACCTTGCAACCAGTGCGGGGTATCGAGCGCCCCCGAGTTGGTGCGCGGAGTGTGGCACTGCGTGCACATGGCGACGCCCTCCACGATGTACTTGCCGCGAGCTACAGCATTCGGTTCGGTGCCCTTCCCTTTCGATTTCTGCCCCCCATTGCGTGCTTGGGTCCAGGCAAAGGCGCTCAGGAGCACGATCAAGACAAGTTGCGTCGCGAAAGGGAGGGGTCTGCGATAAACATAGAGGTTCTTCGTCGTATTCATCATGATTTCGCTTTGCCCTTTGGCGCATGGCTTCTTGAATCCAGTCTTCGAATAGTGGAACGCAATTTCTCGTTCGTGCAGTTGGTTCAATTCCTCTACTAGCTTCTGACAGTGGGTGCTGCAAAAGGGCAGCTCTGCGATTTTTGTTTCGCTATTTCTTCGCTATACTCCTCACGGGAGAGTTCAGGCTCAATTCTGAACTGGTCATTGAGAAATCCGTGAATTTCAGCTACAAACTCCGCTGTGAGTTTGGCGGCCCGAGCCTGCGAGTACGCTAAGACTCACTCGTTGACACACTCGTTGAGTTACAGCGACGGGCCGGTAGTGTGCTTTGAACCGTCGGACGGACTTCGTCACGGAAATTTCTTACCAGGAAGTTACAGGACAATTGCCACGAATCCTGAGTGGCGACGGCGGCTTGCCAAGGTTCATACACGCGGACACAAGGACCTTCCGAGGCGGGAGAGCGGGAGGTGGCGGGAACTGGATTCGTGCGCAAGTTCCGACGCGCTGCTGATGAATATCTTCTGTTATCCCAGGCTGGCGGCGAATGCCAGCGTGGCCTTAACGCTGGGGATTGAGCCGGGATGGACACCGCGTTTCGGAGTTCGGGCTCGGGTGCCATTGGTGAACGGCCTGTGTGACCGCACCGAGATCGATATGCGCCTGGGGAGCCTGCTGGTCGAGGCCAAGCTGACGGAAGGCGGGTTCCAGAGTGCCGAGCAAGGGATGCTTCAGAGATACCGCGACTTTTTTGACGTATTCGAAGTGGAGCGGCTACGTCAACGTGAAGGACGGTTTCAGTCCTACCAGCTCATTCGGAATATCTTGGCGGCGTATGCGGGGCAAGGTTCGCTTTGTGTGCTGGTGGACGCTCGAAGACCGGATCTCATCGATGCTGTCTACGCCGTGGTGAGTTGCGTGCGGTTAGTTGAGCTACGCACTTCGTGTGCGGTGCTTACCTGGCAGGAACTGACGCGGGTGCTGCCTGTAAAATTGCGGGGCTTCCTGGCAGACAAATACGGGATTGACTAGGATTCACGGCATGCTAAGTCGGCGAGTGTGGGCACTCTTTTCTGTTCTCTTCATCGGGGTGGTCCTCAATGTGGTCAGGTTGGCGGGTCAGCGAGCGGCCTCGGCGCTACCGCAGGACTGGGCGGCCTATGGGGGATCGGCTGCAAACCAGCACTATTCGATTCTCGCACAAATCAATTTGTCCAATGTGAAGCAACTGGAGATGGCATGGAGTTATGACACGGGTGAGACCGGCGGCATGCAGACCACTCCCCTAGTCGTGGATGGTGTGCTCTACGGGATCAGTCCCACGCAAAAAATCTTTGCGCTGGATGCCGAAAACGGGAAGCTTTTATGGAAATTTGATTCTGGCATTAAGGGGATGCAGCCGGATCGGGGGCTAGCCTACTGGTCGGATAAGAGCGATAAACGAATTCTCGTCGGCGTGATGAATTTTCTTTACGCACTCGACGCGGCCAATGGGAAGCCGATTCCTTCCTTTGGAAGTAATGGGCGGACCAATCTGCAGGAGAACCTGGGACGCGAACCGCGTTTTCAGTCGATTGCGCTGACAACTCCGGGGATTGTCTACAAAGACTTGATCATTGTGGGCGGGCGCAATCCAGAAACGCTGCCGGCGCCTCCGGGGGACATTCGCGCCTACGACGTGCGCAATGGCAAGCTGCGTTGGTCGTTTCACACAATTCCCCATCCTCGCGAATATGGATATGAGACGTGGCCCAAGGATGCGTGGACAAAAAGCGGAGCGGCCAACAACTGGGCGGGTATGGCGCTCGACCGCGAGCGGGGAATTGTATATATCCCCACCGGATCGGCGGCGTCTGATTTTTATGGAGCGGATCGGGTTGGAGACGACTTGTTTGCGAATTGTCTGCTGGCGTTGAAGGCAGAGACAGGCGAGAGGATCTGGCACTTTCAGGCGGTTAAGCACGACATCTGGGATCGCGATTTTCCGTCGGCTCCGGCGCTCGTAACGCTGCAACGCGACGGGAAGGCCGTCGACGCGGTCGTCCAGACCAGCAAGCAAGGTTTCGTCTACATGTTTGATCGCGTGACGGGAAAGTTGCTCGTGCCGATGGAGAGCCGGAAGTATCCCCACAGTACGCTGGATGGCGAAGTCACCGCGGAAGAACAAAGCCTGCCCACGTGGCCGAAGTCCTATGCACGTCAATCTCTGAGTGAAGAGATGCTGACAACGCGCACGCCCGAAGCGCACCAATGGGCTGTGGATCAGTTGCGAAAAGCAATCAACG
>Ga0075424_100001409_pt1 | contig 21083 bp, 18 predicted proteins | sample SoiMethybrSBSTD3_FD_75301 | JGI IMG/M metagenome (GOLD analysis project Ga0075424, IMG submission 75301) | Bulk soil microbial communities from a Populus tree surrounding site in Tennessee, USA - Soil MetaG P. TD hybrid SBSTD3 | ecosystem: Environmental > Terrestrial > Soil > Tree plantation... | reverse complement strand
CGCGATGTCGCGCGCCAATTCACCCGCGCGTCCTCCGAAGTCGCGCGGCGAACGCGCCGTCGGTGGAATGACGCTGGGGCAGCACCCGGAGCCGGCCCGCGTCGAGCGCGGCCGGTGGAACGGCGCCATCCGGTGGCGGCTCGAGCACCCACTCGGGATTCTCGGCCAGGAAGCTCTCGACCTGGGCGTCGTTCTCCTCCGGTTCGAGCGAGCACGTGCTGTAGATCATGAGCCCGCCCGGCCGCACCACCGCTGCCGCCGCACGAATGATCGATCGTTGTAGCGCGCCCATGACCGCGAGGTCGGACACCTTGAGTCGCCAGCGGGCATCGGGATGTCGCCGGAACGTTCCCGTGCCTGTACATGGCACGTCGATGAGCACGGCGTCGACGGGCGCGATCGCGGGCTCGCGCGCGTCCGCCACCATGGAGTGAATGCCGCGCGCCTCGACCCGCCGGATATTGGTCAGCATACGCGTTAGGCGCTGGAACGAGCGGTCGGCGGCGATGACCACGCTTGCCGTGCGCGACAGCTCCAGCGTCTTGCCCCCGGGCGCCGCGCACAGGTCGGCGACGGTGCTGCCCGGGGTGATGGCTGCATAACGAGTGACCAGCGTCGCGCCGGGGTCCTGCACGAAAAACAGCCCCTGGCGATATGCGCCGAGCTCGGCCAGCGAGACGCTGCCGGTGACGCGGATGCTGTCGTGCACGAGCGGCACGTCCTCGACGTGCACGCCCGCGCTCTCCAGCATCGCCTCGAGCTGTTCGCGCACGACGCCGAACGGGCGCACGATGATGGGCGCTTCAGCGTTGTTGGCCGCGAGGAGACGCTCGGTGGCTTCGGCGCCCCATCGCGCGACCCAGCGCGCAACGAGCCATCGCGGGTGCGAGTGAGACAGGGCGAGTGCATCGATCGGATCCGGACGCGGCGCGCCCGGCTCGGCACGCGGCACTGGCGGGAAGGGAATCGTTTCCCGCTCTCGATCGACGCGCCGAAGCACGGCGTTCACGAGCTTGCTCGCACCGAGACCATGGCGTCGCTTCGCGAGCTCCACGGATTGGGCGATCGCCGCGTACGGCGGGACACTGCGCATGAAAAGCAGCTGATATATGCCCAGCCGGAGGATGTCGGTCAGGTCGGGATCGAGCCGCGCCAGACCGCCGCGCACGCGGTCGGACAACGCGGCGTCCAGCCACGCACGTCGACGCAGCATGCCGTACAACAGCTCCTGCGTCCAGCGGCGGTCGCGCGCGTCGAGCGATTCCACGCGCCGCTCGAACGACGTGTCGAGCAGCTCACCGGCGCGGAGGTCGGCACAGATGTCCGCGGCCGCGACGCGCGCATCGGTCACGCCACCTCGCGCCGCGGTTACCGGTCCCGGATGATGTCCGGTGTCTTCCGTCATCTACCGACCTCCCGGAGTACCATGGGCGGAAAGATACTCTATAACCGCTGCCCCGGCATCGTTCGCATTCCACACGCCACGTATCACCGCAACACCGTAGGCGCCAGCGGCGCGCAGCGATGGAACGTGGTGGGGCCGCACGCCGCCGATCGCGATGATCGGCACGGTACATTCCGCCGCGAGCCGCTCGATGAATGTCGTTCCGCGATCGGCTTCGCCCGATGCACGGTCCTCCCTCGCATGGGCTGCAACGATCCATCGCGCGCCGCCGTCCTCCGCCGATCGTGCGTCCTGCGGCGAGTGGACGCTCGCACCGATCCAGAGGTGTGGCGCGAACCAAACGGCGTCGGCGGGCGATATGGATCGCGACGTCAACTGCACGCCGCGCGCGCCTGACGCGAGCGCGATGTCGGCGCGATCGTTCACCACGGTCCACGCTCCGGTCTCGCTTTGAAGCTCCGCGATCCGGCAGGCAAGGTCGTACAGCTCGCGCCCTCCGAGCCGCGGAGCGCGGACATGAACGGCGACGCGCGCACCGCCTGAGCGCATCACCGCTCGAGCGCGCTCCACGAAGTCATCGCGGCGGACGATCTCGTCGTTCGTTACGGCGTGAACGACGGGCAGCGGCCCCTCGGTGCCCGCATTTACGAGGCGGGCCTCAAGCTCCGAGCTGGTCACCGACGCGGATGGAACGACCACGCGCCAGCTCGCCCAGGCGGAGACGTCGCTTGCCCGAAAGCTGCGCGTCGGTGATGCGCACGACGCCATCGCCACATGCCACCACCGCACCCGCATCGTCGATGGCGAGCACTGTACCGCTCGGAGGGAAGGAGGTGCCCTCCGAGATCTCGAGTGTCGCGGCCCTGGCGCCGAACAGTTTGATCTCGACGCCGCCGAGCGTCGTGAACGCGCCCGGCTTCGGATCGAACGCGCGGACTGCGCACGCGATGACCGCCGCCGGCAGCGTCCAGTCGATCCGCGCGTCATCGCGCTCGATCTTCGGAGCGAACGTCGCCAGCGATTCGTCCTGGGGACGCTCGACGATCTGTCCGATGTCGAGCAGCGAAAGCGCTTCGATCAGCGCGAGCGCGCCGAGCTCCGACAGGCGAAGCTGCAGCTCGCCGTAGGTCTCGTCGTGCACGATTGGCGTTGGGACCTGCAACAGAATCGGGCCGGCGTCGAGCCGGCTCACCATCCGCATGATCGTCACCCCGGTCTCGCTCTGGCCGGCGCGAAGGGCGGCCTGAATCGGCGCCGCGCCGCGCCATTCCGGGAGCAGCGACGCATGAATGTTGAGCGTGCCGAGCCGCGGAAGATCGATCACGTCGCGGGGGAGAATGTGCCCGTAGGCGACGACGACCGATACGTCGGGTTCGAGCGCCATCAACGAGCGGACGAACTCTTCGCCGCGCGGCTCGTCCGGCTGGTAAACCGGTATCGATTCCTCGATTGCGATGCGCTTGATCGGCGACGGAACGAGCGATGATCGCGAGCGGCCTTGCGGACGGTCGGGCTGCGTGACGACCCCGGCAACCTCGAACCCTTCCCCAAGCAGCGCGCGAAGCGGCGGCGCCGCGAATTCGGGCGTCCCCCAGAAGAGGACCCTCATGATGCGCTCAGAGCGCTTCTTGTCCGTGGCGCCCGGCGATCTCGCCAGGCGGCAGCTTCCGGATGTTCCTTGGGAATTCCTTCTTCATGGATTCCCACTTCGCGAGTGCCGATCGGCGCTTGAGGAAGCTCATATAGTCGATGAAGAGCTTTCCGTGAAGGTGGTCGATCTCGTGCTGAAGGCAGCGCGCGAGAAGGTCGGTCGCTTCGAGCTCGAATGGCTCGCCGTCGCGGTTGAGCGCGCGAAGGGTGATCCGCGTCGCGCGATCCACATCTCCGAAGATCTCCGGGATCGAGAGGCACCCCTCCTCGCCTCTGGCGGAGCCCTCCGTGATCACGATCTCGGGATTCACGACGACAATAGGATTGTCGTCGATGTCCACGACCGCGATGCGTTCGGACCGTCCGACCTGCGGCGCGGCGAGTCCAATGCCCTTCGCCGCGTGCATGGTTTCGAACATGTCATCCGTCAGGCGACGCAACTCGTCGGTCATGCATTCGACGGGCTTCGTCTCCTGACGAAGAATGGGCGATCCCAGAACGTGGATGTCGAGCAGACTCACTTGTTCGCGGGCGCCGGGGTCGCTGCTGGCTCGGCCGCGGTCAGGACCTTGGCGATGCGGCCGCGCTCGACCACCAGCCGCGATTCATCCGACTTGATCGTGACGCGATCATCCATGGTCGCCGCCTTGCCCTCGCCTGTCGGAGCCGCGATGTGCACGACTTTGCCAATGATCCCGCCGGAGGTCACGATCTCGTCGCCACGCTTGAGGTTGCGAAGCCGTTCCTCATGGTCTTTGCGCTGCTTCTGCTGCGGCCGGATCATCACGAAATAGAAGATCGCGAAGATCGCGACGATCTGAAAAATGAAGGGAAGCAGCGTCGAGCGTCCGGTGGCCGGGGCCTGCACCAGGAGCGCTAGCGCGAAGGCAGAAGTCATTGAACGGGAGTTGGTCGGGAGTGATAGCGCGCGAGCCAATCACGGCTCCAGGCATCGAAGCTGCCATCAATGATCGCACCGCGCGCGTGGCGCATGAGCGCGACCAGGAAATGTACATTGTGGAGGGATACAAGGCGCAGCCCGAGGATCTCGTCCGCGACGAAGAGATGCCGGATGTACGCGCGTGAGAAGCGCTTGCACGTGGAGCACTCGCACGTCTCGTCGAGTGGCCGCGGGTCGGCCTTGAGCTCGGCCCGTCGCACGTTGAGGCGACCGTCGGCCGTAAACGCCGTGCCGTTCCGGCCCATTCGCGTGGGGGCGACGCAGTCGAACATGTCGACGCCTCGCCGCACGCCCTCGACCAGGTCTTCGGGGAATCCGACACCCATGAGGTAGCGCGGCCGGTCCTCGGGCAGCTCCTCGTTGACGACGTCGAGCATCGCGTACATGTCCGGCTTCGACTCGCCCACTGAAAGACCGCCGATTCCATAGCCGAGCCAATTGTCGATCGAGCGGATTGCGCGGGATGCCTCGCGTCGGAGCGTTGGGTGGATTCCCCCTTGGACTATTGGGAAGAGAGCTTGCTCGGGAGACGGGAGACGGGAGACGGGAGACGGGTTAACGGCGCTCTCACGCCTTCTCCCGTCTCCCGTCTCCCGCTTCCCGAGCCGTTCAAACTCGGTCTTACAACGCACCAACCAGCGAATACTGCGCTCGCTCGCATCGCGGGCTTCGCTTTCTGCCGACTGCCCCGGAATCACGTGATCGAACTGCATGATCACGTCGGCTCCGAGATTGCGCTCGATCTGCATCACGGCCTCCGGTGTGAACCGGTGCCGGGAGCCGTCGATGTGGCTGCGGAACTCGACGCCATCCTCGCTCACCGTTCGCAGCGACTCGAGCGAGAAGACCTGGAAGCCGCCCGAGTCGGTGAGCATCGGGCCGCTCCATCCCATGAACCGGTGCACGCCGCCGAGCGAGCGCACGATCTCGTCGCCGGGCCGAAGGTGTAGATGATAGGTGTTCGAGAGAATCATCTGGCACCCGATCGCCTCGAGCTCCATCGGATCGAGTGCCTTGACCGTCGCGACCGTACCGACCGCCATGAACGCCGGCGTGTCCACACGCCCGTGCGGCGTCATGAGGACGCCGGCACGTGCGGCGGCGGATGACGCGACGCGATCGAACGTGAACGTCATGCGCCGTGCTCGCGCAGGGTCGTGCGCAACGCCATCAGGAACGCAGAACCTCGAGCGTCGCGACCGAGCTGTTCTGCGAACAGTCGTATCTCACGCGAACGTTGCGCGTCGCGAGCGGCTTCTTCGTTGCGCGGAGCGAGTCGACCTTGAGCTGGGCGGCGACCGCCCCGAAGAGGCCGTCCAGCATCTCGTCTCCCGACGAGGACACGAGCTCTGCCTGCGTCACGGCGCCGCTCGTGTCGGTGGTGATCGTTAGGCGTGCGTCACCGGACTCCGGTTTCTTCGCGGCGCGGCGCTCGGGACACTGTACGTGCAGGTACTCGTCGAGCACCCGGGCCGCTTCGTCGGTGTCGAAGCGTGGACTGCGGGCGTCGGGCACGTAGTAGCGCGTCACAGTGTGAACGCACGCCAACGCGATTGTCATTCCGAGCGAAGCGACGAATCGCGCGGTTCCAGATAGAGGGCCTGGCCCCTCTCTCGGGACGACTGCGATCCCTCGCTTCGCTCGGGATGACAGGTTAGACAACGGCCATCGCATCGCCATACGAATAGAATCGGTAGCCTTCCTCGAGCGCCGTCCGATACGCGCGCATCGTGAGGTCGTACCCGGCGAATGCGGCGACGAGCATGATCAGGGTCGAGCGCGGAAGATGAAAGTTGGTGATGAGTTTGTCCACCGCGCGGAACTCGTAAGGCGGGCGGATGAAGATGCGAGTCTCACCGCTCTCTTCCGCGAACGTTCCGTCTCGACCCACGACGCTCTCGAGCGTGCGCACGGATGTCGTCCCCACGGCCCAGATGCACCCGCCGCGCGCGCGCGTCTCGTTGAGCGTCAACGCAGCCCGTTCATCGAGGCGGTACCACTCTTCGTGCATCACGTGGTCAGCGGGATCGTCGGTCTCCACGGGCTTGAACGTCCCGGCGCCGACGTGCAGCAACAGATCGACGCGACGCACGCCGTTGGTCTGGAGCGTCGCCAGCAGCTCGGGCGTGAAGTGAAGGCCGGCCGTCGGTGCGGCCACCGAGCCTGACTCTCTCGCGTACACGGTCTGGTATCGCTCGGCGTCCTCGGCGACATCGCCGCGCGAGATGTATGGCGGCAACGGCACGTGGCCGAATCGCTCGATCGCATCGTAGACGGGAAGCGGCGAACGCAGTCGGACGACGCGCGAGCGTCGCTGCGTGACCTCCAGAATCTCCACGTCGAGCTCCGGAGCGACATGGACGATGCGACCGGGCTTGAGCTTTCCCCCAGGATGGACGAGCGCCTCGAAGCGGTCCTCGCCCAGCGACTTTAGAAGGAACACCTCCGCCTTGCCACCGGAATCGCGCGTGCCCAATAGGCGCGCGCGAAGCACGCGCGTGGTGTTGATGGCCATCGCATCGCCCGGCGGGATCAGCTCGACGATGTCCGCGAAGCCTTGGTGGTCGATCGTCCCGCTTGCGCGGTCCACGACCATCAGCCGACTCTGATCACGGCGCTCCGCCGGCGCCTGCGCAATGCGATCGGCGGGGAGCGTGAAGTCGTAGTCCGCGGTGCGTGTTCCCGCAGTTGCGGCGTCCGAATGGCCAGTCACCCGCGATAAGCTAACGCGCGCGGCAGCGCGGCTCGTCGTCTGGCGGGCCTGGTTGTACCGACGCTAACGTAACGCGAGAGGCAGAGGTAGATCCGTTTTCGGTCGTATCGCCAAGCCGACTGGGTGAACCTGCGTGGACGTCGAGCCGGGGATCGAGATCGCTGTACGCGCTGGATTGGCCGATCGGTACGTGATCGAGCGGGAGCTCGGGCGCGGCGGGATGGCGACCGTCTACCTCGCGCGCGACGTTCGCCACGACCGCCCCGTGGCCATCAAGGTCATGCGGCCGGAAGTCTCAGCCTCGCTCGGCACGGAGCGGTTTCTTCGCGAAGTGCGCGTTGCCGCCCAGCTCACTCATCCGCACATCCTCCCGCTTCACGACTCGGGCCGCGTGAGCGGCGCGGCGCCCGGCGCCGACGTGCTGTACTACGTGATGCCGTTCGTCGAAGGCGAGTCGCTGCGCGATCGAATCCGCCGGGAGGGCCCGCTTCCAATCGCGGACGCGCTGCGAATCGCGAGCGAGGTCGCCGACGCAGTTGCGTTCGCGCACACGCGGGGGATCGTGCATCGCGACATCAAGCCCGAGAACATTCTGCTCCCGACTCACGGCTCGGGCGGTGCGAGCAGCCGGCACGCGCTCGTCGCGGACTTCGGCATTGCCCGCGTGCTTGCGGACGGCACTCAGGCGTTGACGTCTACCGGCGTGTCGGTTGGAACGCCCGCGTACATGAGCCCCGAGCAGGCATCGGGCGATCGGTCCGTCGATGGGCGGACGGACGTGTACTCGTTAGGGTGCGTACTGTTCGAGATGCTGGTCGGCGAGCCACCGTTCACTGGTCCGAACGCGTCGGCGATCGTCGCCCGCCACATGACGGCGCCCGTGCCGTCGATCCGCACGGTCCGACCGAGCGTTCCGCGGGACGTCGAAGCGGTCGTCGAAGGCGCGCTCGAAAAGGTGCCTGCCGACCGGGTTGGCGGCGCCGCCGAGTTCAAGGCTCGGATCGATCGCGTTCTGCTGCGCGTCGCCGCGGAGGGTGCTCCGCTTGTTGAACGCGACGCCGCGCGTCACTGGACTGTCCCGAGCGGTCGGTGGTCGGGGCGTTGGCCGATCATCGCCGGCGGCTGTGCGGCGCTCGCGGCGTTTGGTTACCTGGCGATGGCTCGCGCCGGCTCGCCTCGAAGCGCGGCGCCAACCGCCGAAGCTCCGCAAGTGGATCGGCGGCGACTCGTCGTCATTCCATTCCGCATTCGTGGGGACTCCAGCGCGGCGTACGTCGCCGACGCGTCCACGGACGACCTCATCTCGGCGTTGGCGCGAATGACGGAGCTCCGCGTGATCGCGCGTTCGGGGGTACCACCCTCGCCGGAAACGCGGAGCACGCTCGAGATCGCGCGTGCGGTGAAGGCGGGTTCGGTCATCGAGGGCACGTTCCAGCAACGCGGCGACTCGGTTCGGTTCGAGGTCGCGCTCATCGACGCGGCGACCGGCGAGCAGCTATGGAACGCTCGTTATGCGCGCCGCGCGGACGCGCTCTCCGGAGTTCAGGACTCGGTGGCTTCGGCGGTTGCGGCTCGGATTGCGGCGTTCGATCACGCGCGCGCGACGGCTGGCGCAACCGCGAGCCCGAGGCAGGTCAATGGTGCTGCATACGACGCGTACCTCCACGCGCTCTACATCGCGCGCCCTAATTCCGGTGCGACGGTGTCGAGCGCGATGGAGGATTCCGCAGTCCGCTATCTGGAACGGGCGCTGGAGCTCGACTCTGGATTCGCGCTCGCGCACGCCATGATTGCCAACATCTACAACACACGGTTCTTCAACTACGACCCCAATCCCAAATGGGAGGAGCGCACATTTGTCGAGATCGAGAAAGCGCTGGCGCTCGACCCGAACCTCGCGGAAGCGTACCAGGAGAAGGGATCCATACTGTGGACGCGCGCGAACGGGTTTCCGCATGAGGCGGCGGCGAAGCTTCATCGGAAGGCCCTTTCGCTCAAGCCAAGCCTGGTCGGACCGCACAATTCGCTCGGCGCGATCTACATGCACGTTGGACTCTTCGACCGCGCACTTGCCGAGTACGACACCGCGCTGACGCTCGATCCGACAACGCCGTTCGTGGCGCCGCGAATCGCGCGGATTCATTGGTATCAGGGCAAGTACGAGCAGGCGCTTCGCGAATTCGATGCGCTCTCGGCGCGCCCGGGCGGGAGTTTCCCCGATGAGCGCGCACTGGTTCTCAGCTACCTCGGACGGAGAAGGGAGGCATTGGCCGCGCTGGACAGCGTCTCGAGCTTCCGCGCAGGCCGCCAGCTCTCGGACATCGAGGCCGCGCGCGCGGTCATTCTCGCCGCGGGCGGTGAACGCGAGGCCGCGCGCCGTGCGATCGACCACGCGTTGGCGGGCGGTGCCGCCCGGGCGTCGCACTTTCACCACGCGGAATACAGCATCGCGAAGGCGTACGCGCTCCTCGGCGAGCGCGACAGGGCGCTCGGGTTTCTACGCCGAACGGCCGCGGATGGGATGCCGTGCTACCCGCTGTTCCGGGACGACCCGTACCTGCAGAGCCTACGCGGCGACCCGGAGTTCGATCGATTCATGACCGAGCTCCAGCAACGATTCGAGATGCTCGCGAAAGTGCTGGAGTGACGCTCGGTCGTTAGGCACCAAAACTCCGTTCAGGATGTCGCGGGCTAGAAGAGCAATTGCTGGCTCGCATCGCCCGGCGGTGTGTAGCCGAAGTGCCGGTAGGCCGTCGACGTCGCCATTCGACCCCGCGGCGTTCGCTGCAGAAACCCGTTCTGCACGAGGAACGGCTCGTAGACCTCCTCGATCGTGCTCGCGTCTTCCCCAACCGCTGCGGCGATCGTGTTGATCCCGACGGGACCGCCGTCGAACTTCTCGATGATCGACTTCAGAATGCGTGAGTCCATGTCGTCGAGCCCGAACTGATCGACGTCCAGTAGCTGCAGCGCGTCGTTGGCGACGTCGCGTGTGATCGTGCCGTTGCTCTTGACCTGCGCGTAGTCGCGCACCCGGCGCAGGAGGCGGTTCGCGATCCGTGGCGTGCCTCGCGACCGACGCGCGATCTCCGCCGCACCTTCGACGACGATCGCAACCTTCAGCACCTCGGCCGTCCGGTGGACGATCAGCTCGAGGTCCTCGGACGGGTAGTAATTGAGTCGCTGCTCGATTCCGAAGCGGGCGCGCATCGGTGGCGTGAGCATGCCGAGTCGAGTGGTCGCGCCGATCAACGTGAACTTCTCGATCGGCATCGTGATCGTCTGTGCCTTCGGTCCCTCGGAGAGACGGATGTCGATCTTGTAGTCCTCCATCGCCGGGTACAGGAACTCCTCGATGATCGGACGCAGTCGATGGATCTCGTCGATGAACAGGATGTCGCCGGGCCGCAAGTTCGTGAGCGTTCCGACGAGATCTCCGGGCTTCTCGAGGGCCGGCCCTGATGTCGTCCGAATATTCACACCGAGCTCGCGCGCGATCAGTTCGGCCAATGTCGTTTTGCCCAGCCCGGGCGGCCCGAAGAACAGCGTATGGTCGAGCGGCTCGCGTCTGGTGAGCGCGGCGTCGATGTAGATGCGAAGGCTGTCCTTGACCTTCTGCTGCCCGATGAATTCCGCCAACCGCTGCGGGCGCAGCGAGAGCTCTACGGGTCCTTCTTCGGCGAGCTCTTCCGGAGTCGTGACTTCGCGTGGGGACATCAGCTCTACGTCGCGGGGTGAAGCGCAAATCTAACCGAAGAAACACCGACGCGCATCAATTCGCACCGTTGGGGGTCAGACTCCGATTTCACCATTTGCACGCGTGCAGGCCGCAAACGAACGCAACTCCACCTTCCAGACGTTCAAGGGGTCAGACCCCTTGAAACCAGCGAATAGAAGCTGGTCACGTAGGTCCACCAGTTGGCGAGCTTTCCGTCGGGCCCGACGCCGTCGGCGCGCGGCAGGTGCTGAAACCACCACCGCATGTAGTTGCGATGATAGTCGGGCCCACCCCAGGTGTCCTTCGTCACGCGCGAGCGCTTGCCCGTGCGCGCCGGATAGCGCAGCCAGTCGCCGGCATCGCTTTCCACCGCGCGAGGATTGGCGTAGTCGTACTCCGACGTCGCGTTAGGTGGGTAGTGGCAGTTGCCGACTCCGGCCCGCCCGTTCGACTGGTGGGCGTTGGCGGCGAAGCGCGCCCACGTCGTGACGAGCCGGTCGGCGTCCCAGCCGCCATACACCCGGGATAACGTCGCCTCGGCGCGGTGGCAGAGGTCGTGAAGCATCTCAGCGACGCCGCGTTCGTAGTTGAAGCCCATGATCGCGAGGGCGCGCGTGGTCGGAAAATCCACGAAGGCGTCGCCGTTGATGTCGAACGCACCCGGGCCGGCCATCGCGGCCTCGAAGTATCCGAAGTACGGACCGCCGAATAACCATACCTCGTCGATCGCGCCACCGTCGACGAGCCGCGCCACGCCCTGTTCGGAGAGCACGCGCTCGTAGTCGAGGCCATCGGGGGTGTGGCACGTGCCCGTCTGCGTCAGGCAGCGTGCATACGTCGCAGCAGAGTAGCGATATCCACCGCGTTTGGGCGGGAACGCGTTCAACGTACGCCACTCCACGACGTCGTAGCGGATGTGGCCACCGCTCGCCGCCGCCACGTCGGCCATGTAGCCATCGGCCAACACTCGCGGGTCGCTCCAGCCGAATGCCTGATGTGCGGGGCGCGAGTTGCTGTCGGCGATCGTCGGGTCGAAGTCGAGCACGAGCACGCGAATCGCTACCTCGCGGTCGCGCCGCCGCGGCAGGGGGCTGTCGGCAGCGCTCAGCGACGACGACCGCGACGTCGACCTCGGCGTGCATAACGTCAGCAGGACGGCGATGATCGCCGCCATGATCGCGATCGCCACTGCTGGCTTGCCGAGCTTCGGCATGGTCGTCGCCCCCGGGGCCTAACGAGCGACTAACTCGAGCGGTTAGACTCGCGCGGTGAGCCCGGCGAGGCGCTCGGCCGCCTGGTCCAGCGTCTCCTGCTTCTTGCAGAATGCGAAGCGGATCATGTTCTTCCCTCGGCCGCTGCCGGCGTGATAGAAGCTCGAGCCCGGAACGCCGGCGACGCCGATTTCCGCCGCCATCCACTTCCCGAACGCGGTGTCGTCCTTGTCGCTCAAGGCCGAGAAGTCGGCGAGCACGTAGTACGCACCCTCGGGCGTCGAGAACTTGAAGCCCGCCTCGGCGAGGACGGGCAACAACGAATCGCGACGCGCGCGGTAGTCGAGCGACAGATGATTGTAGTACTCGGCATCGAACGACATGCCAACCGCCGCCGCCGCCTGAAGCGGCGCGGGCGCGCCCACCGTCAGGAAGTCATGCACCTTCCGAATCGCAACGCTCTCGCGCTCGGGGGCGATGGCGTATCCGAGACGCCAGCCCGTGCAGCTGAACGTCTTCGACAGCCCGGAGATCGTGATCGTCCGCTCACGCATGTCGGGCCACGTGGCGAGCACGTGATGCCCGCCTGCATAACGAATGTGCTCGTAGATCTCGTCGGTGATCGCCCACACGTCGTGCTCGATACAGAGCTCGGCGATGACGCTGATCTCTTCGCGAGTGAGCACGCGCCCGGTGGGGTTGTGCGGCGTGTTGACGACGATCGCCTTCGTCTTCTCGTTGAAGGCGGCGCGTAGCACGTCGGGGTCAAAGCGCCAGTTGGGCGGCTCGAGCGGGACGTACCGTGGAGTTGCGGAGGCGAGGATCGCGTCGGGTCCGTAGTTCTCGTACCACGGCTCGAACACGATCACCTCGTCGCCGGGATCGATGAGCGCGAGGAACACGGCGGCCATCGCCTCGGTCGCGCCGCACGTCACGGTGATGTGGCGGTCGGGATCGACGGCCATGTCGTACCAGCGGCGGTACTTCTCCGCGATGCCGAGCCGCAGAGCGGGCGCGCCCCACGTGATCGCATACTGATTGATGTCCCCATGAATGGCGGCGCACGCGGCTTCCTTCATCGCCTCGGGCATCGGGAAGTCGGGGAAGCCCTGGGCGAGGTTGATCGCCCCGTGCTGCTGCGCGACGCGCGTCATCTCGCGGATGACGGACTCGGTAAAGCTGGCGGTTCGGATGGCAGGCATGCGGAGAAACTGAGGACTGGTGGCGCGTCAGGCTAGCCCTTGGCGTCATCGGCGGACAGACTATCCGGGTCCCCGAGTCCCGCTGGAGGTCGCTGTGGTTCGCATACGTGGGCGTGTCGCGCGTCGACACCCGACCCTGTTCGTTTCGTCCGTCGCGTCGCTGGTCATTGCGTTCGTGTCAGTCGCTCGCGGGCAGTCCGCGCCCATGGCTGCTCCTGCTGGCCGGCCGCTCGCGATCGAGGACTTCTACCGCGTCAAGACGGTCGGTGCGCCCGAGCTGTCGCCCGATGGTCGGTGGGTGGCGTTCACGGTCACGACGCGCGTCGAGGCGACGAATGGGGAGACCGGAGAGGTATGGCTCGTCCCATCGGACGCATGGCGCGCGGCTACTCGTGTGAGCCCGGAGGGATCCAACGCCGGCACCGTCCGGTGGTCGGACGATGGCCAGCTGCATTTCGCGGCCGGCGGGAAGGGCTGGACGCTCAACCCAGCAACCCCGGAGCGGTTGGTCGAGAGCGAAGTCCCGGCGAGCGCGCGCGCTGGCCGTGGTGACGGTGGCGGGCGCGTCACGCTCGCGAGCCCTGACGGCAAGTGGACCGCGTCCGTGCGCGACACGCCTCCGCCGAAGCGGGAGATCACGTACGCGTCGGACTTCGAGAAACGTCACGAGGAGCGTTTCAAGGGCGTGGAGTTCGACTGGCTCGATTTTCAGCGGGACGGGCAGCCGTTTCCGGTGCCGAATCGGCTCGATCCCGAGGTGAGCCCGCCGCAGGAGGTGTTCCTCGCGCCTAACGATGGTGGTGCCGAACGTCAGCTCACCCGACTGGGCCTACGTCCAACGGCGGTTGCCTGGAATCCGGACGGCAGCCGGCTCGCGTTTACCGCCGACTCCGGCTATCGGAACGAGCTCAAATACGGGGCCAGCCAGGTTTTCACCGTGTCGATGGACGGCAAGGTCCGGCGCGTGACGACGGACACCGACTATGCGTACACCGGTGCGCGATTCTCGCCGGACGGTCGCTGGATCCTCACGACGCGCCAGCTTTCGACCGACGCGGTGATTCGGCGGAAGCTGAACCACGGCGGCGCCACCGACCTCGTGCTCGTTCCCGCCGATGGCGGACCAGAACGGAATCTGACGGCGAGCTGGGACTACTTGCCGACGTCACCGGCCTGGAGCCCCGACGGACGGTACGTGTACTTCACGGGCGGGATCGGCGGCGGCATCCACCTGTTCCGCGTGTCTCCCAGCGGCGGCGCGGTGGAGCAGGTAACGAAGGGACAGCGTCGGATCAACGGCGTGAGCTTCGACCGCGACTTCACGCGCATCGCGTACACGGTCGGGCTGATCGAATCGCCGGCCGAGGTCTACACCGCGAACATCGATGGCTCAGGCGAGAAGCGTCTGACGCACGTGCACGACGCCTTCGTCGAGGAAGTTGCGTTAGGCAAGGCGGAGCGGCTCAGGTTCCCGAGCAAGGACGGCACGCCGATCGAGGGATGGCTGCTGTACCCGCACGGGTATCGCGCCGACGGTGGTCCGTATCCGCTGGTCGTGAGCAACCACGGAGGCCCGCACGCGGCGGACGGCTACACGTTCGACTTCAAGAATCAGTTCTTCGCCGCGAACGGCTACTTCGTGCTCGAGGTGAACTTCCGCAGCTCGACGGGCTACGGGGAGAAGTTTCTGTGGGGAACGTGGGGCGCCTGGGGCACGAAGGACGGTCAGGATGTGATGGCGGGCGTGGACTATGTGCTCGGGCGAATGCCGATCGATCGCAAGCGGGTTGCGACGATCGGGCACTCATACGGCGGCTTCATGACGAACTGGCTCATCACGCAGTACCCGGACCGGTTCGCGGCGGCGATTCCGGGGGCGGGGATCGTGAACTGGATGAGCGACTACGGGACGGCGGACATCGCCCGCACGAAGGAGACGGAGTTTTACGGAACGCCGTGGGAGGAGCGCTCGCGTGACATCATGATCCGGCAATCACCGCTCACGTACGCGGGTCGGGTGAAGACGCCGACGCTGTTCATCAACGGGGAGATCGATCAGCGGGTGCCGTACTCGGAGGCCGAGCAGATGTACGTGGCGCTCAAGAAGAACGGTGTGCCGACGAAGGTGATTCAGTACGCGAACATGCCCCACAGCATCTCGGGCTCGTGGAACCAGGTGCATCGCATGCTGAACGAGCTGCATTGGCTCGACAGGTACCTCAAGCCCGGAAAGGTGAGCTGATCTCACTGGCAGGCTCGACGATCGCGAATGCGGGAAAGGGCTCGTCACCCGCAGGTAACGCCAGGAAAGTCGGCGTGACGACGGCGAGGTGACGCTGCGAGAGGAAACTCTGAACGGGTTGGCGACGCTGCCTTCGCGATCATCCTCTCAGCGTGGAGCCCTCCATGAAGAAACTCATCGCCGTCTGTGCCATCAGCGGTAGCATCGCATTTCTCACAGGTGCGTGCGCCGAGCAACCGGCGGAGCCGCCGAGGCGGGCTGCCGTTTTCAAACCATTGTTCGGTGCAAGTGCGGCGTTCAACAACGCTGGCCAGTGCCTGGGCAACGACGCCGTCACGTGGGGGCAGCTGGCGGGACTTCAAGGGATTACCAGGCCAAGCGACCTGAATTGCACCAGCAGCGACGTCCGCGTCGCGACCGTCGACCCTACCGAGATAAGCCTCGACGGCGGGGAAACGTGGATCCCATTCGGGTCGAGTCCGATCAGTTGCTCTGTCGGCCAGATCATCACGTTGCGCATGACGGCCACCCTCCAGTCGTCCACAACGTCCGGTCGGCTCGATGTCGGGCTCTGGGTTGCCACTGATGGTGGTGATGCCCTGGACAGTTCGTGCAACCAATACAACCTGCCCGTCAATCCGCTTCTCCCTGGAACATCTGATCTTGAGGGGGATTCATGCGGGGACTTGATCGACGCATCATCGACTACCGTTGATTTGGGCGAGGTGACGACCCTCTGCCAGGCCGGCCCGTCGGGGCAAGTCGAGATCGGCATGTGCACAACATTCTCGTTACCTCCCGCCGGACGCGCATGTCCGGTGGCGACGCTGAGCGGCCCGGATGGGTTCCGCGCCGGAACGCTGCCAGGAGGCCCGGCCAGGTGCGGTTGTTCACCGGTCGCCATTCCGAACGTGGCGCCGGCGCAGACGGGAAGCGTCACGATCATCAAGGACGCCGTTCCGGACGATCCGCAGGATTTCTCGTTCACGATGAGCTCCGGCGCGGACGCCTCGAGCTTCGATCTCGACGACGACCCCGACGCCGAGCCGACACTCCCTAAGTCGCGCATGTTCTCCGGGCTCGCTGCCGGCACGTATACGGTGACCGAGGCCGCGACACCGGGCTTCGATCTCACGGGAGTCTCGTGTACGACCGGTGGTTCGGGAAACGTCGGTACTCGGACCGCGACTATCAATCTCACCGGCGGCGCGAACGTGACCTGCACGTTCCAGAACGCCAAGCGCGCCACGGTACAGCTGAACAAGCGAGAGAACGGCGTACTGCCGCTCGCGCGAGCCTGGGGGTTCGAGATTCGGGTCAACGCGTCGACGTCAGCGGCGGGAACCGTGATCGCGAGTGGCGCCGCCAACCTCTCCACCGGTGTCGTCAACTTCGCCTGTACGCCAAACCCCAACGGGCTCTGTGAAAACGCGGGCGGCATCGCGAACCTGGTCCCCACCACGTACCAGCTGTGCGAGGTCGGCATGCCGGCGGGCTACACGAACAACATCACCAGCCCGCCTGGATTCACCCCCTCAGGCTCCGCGGCCGAGGGCAGTGCCAATGCCGTGGAGTGCATGAACATCATGCTTGCCAAGGCCGATGCCGGCGTCCCCGCGGGCGTACCGAATCCCATCAACAACACGGCGCCGCCGCCTGCCGGCGGAAGTATCGCGCTTGGGACTGGGACCTTCACACTGGCGAACAACACACTGAGCGGAAGTTTCCCGATCCGCAACTCGAGCATGGGTTCGCTGCAGGTGCTCGTTGGCGGCCTAACGATCGTGAAGGCGACGTCGAAAGACGGGCCGAATGTCGTTGCGGTGAACGTCACAGGCTGCACGTTCACACCACTGCCTGTTCTGATTCCGTCTGGCGCTTCACAAACCATCACGCTGACCGGCTGCAGCGTCGCACCCCCGGTGCGCAAGGACCTGACGTTCACCGTGAGAGCGACGATCACGGGCGGGGATCAGCCGTTCTACGACCGAACGTACAAAGTGCGAGCGCAGTAGTGAGAGCATGTGTCGCGGGAGGGCCGGGCGGCGCCGCCGGCTCCCCGCGGCAGCTCAGCCTCGGACCTTCGCCAGCGCGTTCCGAATCAGCTCGGTCGCGCTCTGTGCCCGTCCGTTCGCGTCCAGCGCCGCGCGCACGGCCTTGTCGGCCTCGGCCAGCGTGTAGCCTAACGACACAAGCGCCCGGATCGCGTCGTCCGCCCCCGCGCCCTCCGGCCGCGGGCCGGTCACCGGCTCGCCGCCCAGGCCGTCCAGCTTGTCGGCCAGGTCCAGCACCAGCTGCTCGGCCTTCTTGCGCCCGACGCGCGGCACGCTCTGCAACGTCGGGATGTCCTTCTCGCGAATCGCCCGCACGAGCCGCTCGGCCGACAGCGCCGACAGCATGCCTAACGCCAGAGCCGGCCCGACACCCTTGGCATCCAGCACGCGCCGGAACACACGACGCTCGTACGGTGTCGTGAACCCGAAGAGCTGCCACCCGTCCTCGCGCACGACCAGGTGCGTGTGCAGGGTCGCCGTCTCGCCGACCTTCGGCAGCGACTCGTACGCGCTGAGCGGGATCGCGAGCTCGTAGCCCACCCCGCCCTCGGTCATGATCTCGACGTGGTCGAGCTCCCTGGTCGTGAGTCGACCGAATACTTGCGAGATCACCGTCGGCCGCCCGGCACGCCGGGCTTCGCCGCGAACGGCGACGGCATGAGTGCTGGCGTCGCCGCGATCTTCGGCAGTCGCGCCGTCATGAGGTACGTGAGTGCCGCCGCCACGCCGTCCGCGGCGTCCGACGGGGAAGGGACGGCTTTCAATCGCAGCAATCGCGTGAGCATGAACTGCACTTGTTCCTTCGTTGCGCCACCGGAGCCCACAACCGCTTTCTTGATCTCCGCCGGCGGAAACTCGTAGACGTCGAGCCGTGCCTGTGCGCCGGCGAGGAGCACCACACCTCGGGCATGCCCGAGCACGACCGTCGTGCGCACATTCTTCGCGTAGAAGACGTCCTCGACGGCGATCGCCTGCGGGTGGTGACGCACGATCAGCTCGGTGACACCACTGTGGATCTCGAGCAGGCGCTCTGGCAGTGGATCCCGAGGCCTCGTCCGAATCACGCCACATTCGAGCAGGGTCGGCGGGCGCGACCCGTCGCCGCTCACGACGCCATACCCCGTCGTCGCCGTTCCCGGATCGATCCCGAGAACGATCACATCGCCGCCGTCGGACTCACGCCTTCGCCATCTCCGACACGTCCATGTCGAAGTTGGCTTCGACCTTCTGCACGTCGTCGAGCTCCTCGAGGCCCTCGAGCAGCTTGACCAATGTCTCCGCGTCCTTGCCCTCGACGCGAATCGTGTTCTTTGGGATCCACGCGATCTCGGCGCTCGTCGACGCGAGCCGCTTGCCATCGAGCGCCGACTTCACGGTGTGCAGATCCGCGACCGCGGTGGTCACGACGAACTGATCGTCCTCCCGCTTCACGTCCTCGGCGCCCGCGTCGAGCGCGGCCTCGATCAGCGCGTCTTCGTCGACGCCCCCTGCGTCGAGATAGATCTGCCCGCGGCGATCGAACATCCAGGACACCGAGTTGGCGGCGCCGAGGTTCCCGCCCCCGCGCGACAGCTTGTGGCGGATCTCGGCGACCGTGCGGTTGGGATTATCAGTGACCGTCTGGATCATCAGGGCGACCCCGGCGGGACCGTAGCCTTCGTAGAGGATCTCCTGATAATCGACTCCCTCGAGCTCACCCGTGCCCTTCTTGACCGCGCGCTCGATGTTGTCCTTCGGCATCGAGTTGTTCCGCGCGGTCTCGATCGCGGTGCGGAGGCGCGGATTGCCGTCGGGATCGCCGCCGCCCTGCTTCGCCGCCATCGTGATCTCGCGGATGAGCTTCGTGAACAGGGCGCCGCGCTTGGCGTCAGCGGCGGCCTTGTAGTGCTTGATCTGTTTCCATTTACTGTGGCCAGCCATAAGCAGCTCGGAAGATGCGCGTGGGACGTGTGTGACGGACCGAAAATATACCACTGGAGACCGCGCCGCCGCTTCGCGCGAGCGGCCACGTCGCTCGCTAGCGCGATGTGCGCAGCTGCATCGCCTCCGGCGGCCAGTTTCCCAGGAAGAAGCGCATGAGTGCAGGCAGCACGCGGTCGCTGCGCTCGATGTATGTGAGGTGGCCAGCGCCGGAGAGCATGATGAGCCGCGCGTCCGGAATGATCTCCGCCCACCGCCGCGCTCCATCCGGTGACACGGCGAAGTCCCGGTCACCCTGAATGACGAGCGTGGGTGCGCGAATGGCCATGGCCTTCTTGGTGTAGTCCCAATGGCGAGGCAGCGAGCGCATGGTCTTGTCGACCCGCCAGAGGAATCGCGACGGCGATTCGTTCTCGCTCTCGCAGAAGTCGGTGGACACCTGCGACGCCCCGGCCGGGTTGCCCAGATAGAGCGGCAGGTATGCGTCGTACCAGCGGCGACATTCGGCCGCGAGGTCCGTGGTATCCGATGCCGCCGCGCGAGCGCGTGCGAACCGGGCTGCCGCGGAGTCCGACCGCAGCCGTCCCTCTGGCGGTGCATAACGCGAAGCGGTGGCCTCGTCAGGCGCGGTGGGGCCGAGCTGCGCGAGGCGCGCGACCCGATCAGGGTGATCCGCGGCATAGAGTGCGGCGACCAGCCCCAGATAGGAGAAACCGACGACGCCAGCCTTCGAAATACCCAACCCCGCACGGACCGCTTCGAGATCGCGAATCTCGTCCGCCATCGTCAGGCGTTTCGGGTCGGCGATCCAGTCCGAACGGCCGCGGCCCCGTGGATCGTAGAACACGAGAGTGAGTGACTCGCGCAACGAGGAGAGCTGGCCCGCCAGCAGCGCTGCCCCCGGAACGATCACGGTATCGCGTGCGCTTCCGTAGATCGCGTAGTGGAGGCGCGCGCCGTCAGCGGCAGTGATGAAGCCTGATGAGTCGGGCTTCGCCTGGCCGCGAGCGGTCGCAGCGACAGCCATGACCCCGAGGACGATGGTCGCCAGGTGTGTCTTGGGATACTTCGCGTGCGTTGGATACTGCAGATACATGCGAGACCTCCAGAGAAGGCCTGCGGTCGCGTGTCAGCGATCCGGCTCTAGCATGTCCTCGAACCGCATCCACTGCTTGTAGAAGTAGAGATCGACATAACCGCGCGCACCGTTGCGGTTCTTGAGGACGAGCAGCTCCGTCGCGCCGTCCACGTCCGGTGCGCTGTCGTACATCTCCTGACGATAGAGCCCGAGCACGACATCCGCGAACTGCTTCACGGTGCCAAGCGCGCCGAAGTCGTCGAGCTGTGGACGCAGGTCCTTGCGGTCGCGAACGATCTGCGGAAGCCCGCTCGTGGCTATCACGCACACGTCGCGCTCCACTGCCAGTCGCTTCAACGCGCGTACCGCACTCGCCATCTCCTCGTCCAGCGGCCGGCCGCCCGTCGCGAGCGCCTGAAGCGGGTCGACGATCACGACGCCAACGTCTCGAGTCCTCTCGGCGTCGCGTTCGAGCGTCGGCATTTCTCCAGCGTGGACCGTCTCGAACGCTGGAAACTGCTGCTCGAGTCGTCGCGCCGCGACCTCGAGTCGAGCCCGCGATTCAGTGTCGAGGTTGCCGCGTCTCATGTCATCGACGCGAACTCGCGCTTCGATCGCGAGCGCGCGCTCGGCTGCTCGTGTCTGGTCCATCTCCGCCGACAGGAATCGCACCTTCGTCCCGGCATCGCTCGCGCGGAGCGAGATGGCCAGCGCGAGCGCCGATTTCCCGCTTCCCACTTCTCCACCGAGAATGACGAGATCGCGACGCCTCACGCCGCCGCCCAGGGCATTGTCGAGGCTCGGGAACCCGGTCGGGATCGTATCCCGTGGTGCCGTGCCGTCGATGATCGTCCCAATAGCGCGGCGGGCTCGCGCTTCGTCGAGGTCGCTCATATGCTCTGGACGAGCATGCGGATGATCTCGCGGAG
>Ga0075424_100001407_pt1 | contig 21104 bp, 19 predicted proteins | sample SoiMethybrSBSTD3_FD_75301 | JGI IMG/M metagenome (GOLD analysis project Ga0075424, IMG submission 75301) | Bulk soil microbial communities from a Populus tree surrounding site in Tennessee, USA - Soil MetaG P. TD hybrid SBSTD3 | ecosystem: Environmental > Terrestrial > Soil > Tree plantation... | reverse complement strand
CCAGCACGTCCTCGTCCAGGCCGAGGGCGGCCAGGGCGCGGGCGTTGCGGGCGATGCCGGGCACGCCGGGCCAGTCGGTCCCGAAGATGAACTTGCGGGCCAGTCGACGGAGGTCAAAGTGCGCGTAGTAATCGGGCAGGCGGTGCGGCGGCAGCCCGGACAGCTCGATCCACACGTTCTCGTGCAGCAGTGCCAGCGACGCCGCGGTGTCGTACCACCAGCCCCGCCCGCCGTGCGCGAGCACCACGGTCAGCCCCGGGAAGTCCCGGAGCACCGGGATGAGCAGGGCCGGGTCGGCTAGCTCGTTCGATGAGCCGGGGAAGGTGCTCGTGCCGCAGTGCACTACCACCGGCAGGCCCCGCTCGGCGCAGGCCTGGTAGGCCGGGTAGAGGGCGGGGTCGGCTGGGCTGAAGCCGCCGTGCACCGGGTGCACCTTGAGCGCGATCGCGCCCAGGCCGAGCTGACGGGCCAGTTCGTCCCGGGCGGGGTAGTGCAGGTGCGGGTTGACGTTGGCGATCAGCGAGAACCGGGCTGGGCTGTGCCGGACGAGCGGCAGCAAGTCCTCGGCGGGCTGCATGCCGGTGGCCTTGGGGCTGTACTCGCAGATGACCAGGGCGTGGTCCACGCCCTCGGCGCGCATCAGGTCGTCGAAGGCCTGCGGGACGATCGCACCCTCGTTGTCGTAGGCTTCCCGCCAGCCCGGCTGGCCGTACCGCTCCGCCCAGTCCAGCCAGGCCCGCTTGACCGTGGGCAGCCGCACCGGATGCTGGTGCGCGTCGATCAGCGGCCGTCCGTCGAGCATCGCTGGCCTCCCGGGCCACGTCGGTGATTGCTGCGCCCCACAGTATTGGCCGGGGGGGCGTCCCCCCGGAACCCCCGCTGGATTGGCCCGGGGGAGCGGCCCCCCGGAATCCGCCGCTGGATTGGCCGGGGGAGGGGCCCCCGGAACCCCCGCTGGATTGGCCGGGGGAGCGGCCCCCGGAACCAGCTGGATTGGCCCGGGGAAGCGTCCCTCGGATCCCCTGGCTCGAGGCCCTGTCGGCTGAGGAACGCGCCGGAGCCCGGGCACCTGGGGTGCCCGGGCTCCGATTGGGTTGTTTCTTGCCGGTCAGGCCTGGGACGGCTCGAGGTCGTCGAGGTCGTCCAGGTCGCCCACGGACGTGGCGCCCGCCGCGGCCGCCATCGGGTCGCCCGCCAGGTCTTCCTTCTTGACCCGGATAGCGACCAGGGTGATCACGAGCGCGAGCGCGGTGATCCCGGAGGAGACCAGGAATCCGCGGGAGAACCCGGTGGCCAGCGCGTGGCTGTAGATCGCCCGGGGGATCTGGCCACCGGTGGTGTGGACCACGTGCCCGGCCTTGGCCGCCGCCGCGGCCAGCGCGGTGACCTGGCTGTGGACGGTGTTCGACACCACAGTCCAGGCCACGGTGCCGAGGATGGCCAGGCCGATCGCGCCGCCGACCTGCTGGCCGACGTTGGGCAGGCTGGCCGCCAGCCCAGCGTCCCGGTCGTCGACCTTGGACAGCGCGACCAGGGTGATCGGCATGAACAGCAGGCCCAGGCCGGCCGCGGTGACCAGCATCGGGCCGAGCAGCCCGCCGGCGTAGGTGCTGTGCTCGGTGATCCGGGACAGCCAGAACATGCCGCCCGCGCCGATCGCCGAGCCGGCGATCAGCAGCGGCCGGGCGCCGATCCGGGTGACCAGCTGGGCGCTGACCCCGGCCATCACCATGATCATGCCGACCATCGGCAGGTAGGCCACGCCGGTCTTGAGCGCGCTGTAGCCCCACACGGTCTGCACGAACAGGGTCAGGAAGAAGAACATCCCGAACAGCGCGGTCCCGACGCAGAGCATGATCAGGTTGGCCGCGGACCGGTCCCGGTTGCGGAAGATCCGCAGCGGCATCAGCGCGTGCTTGCTGCGCGCCTCGATGAAGACGAACGAGACGAGCAGGATCACCGAGGCGGCGAGCGACACCACGACCTTCGTGTCACCCCAGTGCGAGACACCGTTGGGGCTGGTGGCGGCGTTGGACAGCCCGTACACCAGCAAGGCCAGGCCTAGGCTGGAGGTGATCGCGCCGGGCAGGTCGAACCGGCCCGGGTGCCGCTTGGACTCGCTGAACGCACGCGGGGCCAGCAGGGCGAGAATGATGCCGATCGGCACGTTGACGAAGAACACCCACCGCCAGGACGCGTAGGTGGTCAGCAGGCCGCCCGCGAGCAGACCGACCGCGGCGCCGCCGATGCCCATCGCGGCCCAGACACCCATGGCCCGGTTACGCGGCGGGCCCTCCGGGAACGTGGTCGTGATCAGGGACAGTACGGCCGGTGCGACGATGGCGCCGCCGACGCCCTGCAGCGCCCGGGCGCCCAGCAGCCACGCCTGGGTGGTGGCGAACCCGCCGAGCAGGGACGCCGCCGAGAACAGGATGATGCCGGCGATGAAGACCCGGCGCCGGCCGAGGATGTCACCCGCTCTGCCACCGAGCAGCAGCAGGCCGCCGAAGGTCAGTGCGTAGGCGTTGACGACCCACTCCAGGCCAGAGCCGGAGAAGCCGAGGGCTTGCTGAATGTGGGGAAGTGCGACGTTGACGATCGTCGCGTCGAGTATCACCATGAGCTGCGCCGTGGCGATCACGAAGAGGGCCAGGCCGAGATGCCGCTGGCGAGCGCCATCAGCCGTAGCGCCAGGGCCCCCTCGCCCGGTCGCGGGCTGTGCGGTGGACATGTGATCTCCTTGCGTGAAGGCGTACTGAACTAACGCGGCGGCATGTGTGCCGGGCGCTGAATCTTTGTCTGGGAGTTAAGACTGGGCAGCCGCCGAAAACTCAGCGGTCGCGGCCGCAGAAATTCGCTCTGCGGGACTGGCTAGGAGCTTGCTCACCCCCTCCCCGGGGCATTCCGCTTCGGTGGCGGACAGCGGCGGGCTCATCGTGTGGAGCAGGGCCAGCAGGCTGGCGCGCTGCTGCGTGGTGAGGGCCTGACGCCACGGCGCACGGCTCAGCACCTGGTTCTCGATCTGCTCCTTGAGCTCGGCGCCGGCCGGGGTGAGGACAAGCCGCTTCACCCGGCGGTCACCGGGATCTGCCTCCCGTGCCGCCAGCCCGTACTTCTCCAGAGTGTCGGCGATGCTGGTGATGAACGAGGGGTCACAGTGCATCCGGCGCCCCAGGTCCTTCATGGCCAGCGGAGTGTCCAGCATGTGCAGTGCCTTGATCACGAAGACCGGGATACCGAAGCTCTTGGCAACCGCCTCGCCTTCGGTAACGAGCTGCGCGAACAGCCCGGCCACCGCGTCGAGGATCTCGAGGTCAAGGAGATCCTCTTCAGATCGCGTGTGCACACTGCCTCCTGCCTGAACCGCTCAACAGTTGAGTAGCTCAAACATAAGGGAAGACAGTTGAGTAGGTCAAACTTTTATTCACCGAATATCTGGGCAGACTGCGGGCCAGGTGCGCGGGACGCGCCTACTTCACCAGCGCACGCAGGATGAGCAGGGTAAACACCGCCAGGGCCGCTATCATCAACCCGCTGCGGTTGCGGGTCTTGCGGAAGTTGGGGATCCGGGTCTTGTGCGCCTTGAGGTCGGAGTTGGCCCCGGAAGCGTGCCGGAGGTGCCAGCCCACGAACACGCCGACCGCCAAGACGGCGAGGATGATCAAGAACGCGGATGACCCCACCGCGTGCCACCTCCCTGCTGTACCCGCGCGGAGAGCATGGCGCATGACGCCCGGCGACGCCAGCACTTACCGGGGAATCGGCCGGCGTGTCGCCGGTGCGCCCCGGGCGGTCCGGCGTTACTGCGCGCTGGAGGCGGCCCAGATGTTGATCCCCGACTCGGCGGAGTGCCGGTCTATCTCGGCCAGTTCCTCCCCGGTGAAGGAAGTCCGGCCCGCCGCGGCCACGTTCTCCTCCAGTTGCCCCACGCTCCTGGCGCCGACCAGCACCGAGGTCACCCGCTGATCGCGCAGCGCCCAGGCGAGCGCCATCTGGGCGAGCGACTGGCCCCGGGCGCGCGCGATGTCGTTGAGCGCGCGCACCCGCGCCAGGTTCTGCTCGCTCATCTGGTCTGCGGACAGGCTGCTGTCGCTCCGCGACGCCCGCGAGCCCTCCGGCACGCCGTTCAGGTACTTCGCGGTGAGCAGGCCCTGGGCCAGCGGGGAGAAGGCGATGCACCCGGCGCCCTCGCGCTCCAGCGTGTCCAGCAGGCCGTGCTCGATCCACCGGTTGAGGATCGAGTAGGACGGCTGGTGGATCAGCAGCGGCGTGCCGAGGTCGCGCAGCAGGGCCGCCGCCTGCTCGGTCCGGCCGGGGGAGTAAGAGGAGATCCCCGCGTACAGCGCCCGTCCCGAGTTGACCGCGGTGGCCAGGGCGCCCATGGTCTCCTCGAGAGGGGTGTCCGGGTCGGCGCGGTGACTGTAGAAAATGTCCACGTACTCCAGGCCCATCCGGGCCAGGGACTGGTCCAGGCTGGCCAGCAGGTACTTGCGGGACCCCCAGTCGCCGTAGGGGCCGGGCCACATGTCGTAGCCCGCCTTGGTGGAAATGATCAGCTCGTCCCGGTAGGGGCGCAGGTCCTCCCGCATGATGCGGCCGAAGTTCAGCTCGGCCGACCCATAGGGCGGACCGTAGTTATTCGCGAGATCGAAGTGGGTCACGCCGAGGTCAAACGCACGACGGAGGATCGCTCGCTGGGTCTCGATAGGACTCTCGTCGCCGAAGTTCTGCCACAGCCCGAGGGAAACCTCAGGCAGCTTCAGGCCGCTTCGCCCGCACCGGCGGTAGTGCCCGTTGTCATACCTGTCACCGGCCGCAATGTAGGTCATGCTGGCAAGTCTCTCACCGGTCCGCGGCCCCATTGCCCCACGGCCCGGGACGGCGGCCGGCGCCTGGCAAGATGTGGTGGCGGGCGGCTGGCAGGATGGGCGCGCGCCGGAGGGGCCAGGCGCTGCCCGAGGCAGGCGAACGATAGGACACCGGATGCATGACGCGATGATGATGGCCGAGACGATCAGCATCACCGGCCACGGCGGAGACCAGATCGAGGCCTACCTGGCCAGGCCACTCGGTCCCGGCCCCTACGGGGGCGTCGTCGTGATCCACCACATGCCCGGGTACGACGAGGGCACCAAGGAGATCACCAGGAAGTTCGCCGCGCACGGCTACCTGGCGGTCTGTCCCAACCTGCACTACCGGGAGGCGCCAGGGGCCAGCCCGGACGACGCGGCCGCGGTATCACGGGCGCAGGGCGGGGTGCCGGACGACCGGCTGGTCGGCGACGTCGCAGGCGCGGTCGCCTACCTGCGCGCCATGCCCGCCTCCAACGGCAAAGCGGGCACGATCGGCTACTGCTCGGGCGGCCGCCAGTCCTTTCTCGCGGCGTGCAGCCTGCCCCTGGACGCGGCGGTCGACTGCTACGGGGCGTTCGTCGTCGGCTCGCCGCCGGAGGGGATGCCGCTCAAGGTCGGGCCGATCGTGCACCTCGCCAGCGACCTTTCCTGCCCGCTGCTTGGCTTGTTCGGCGACGATGACTCCTACCCCTCGCCGGACCAGGTGGCCGAGCTGGACAAGGCCCTCACCGAGGCGGGAAAGCCGCACGAATTCCACAGCTACGAGGGCGCCGGGCACGCCTTCTTTGCCGTGAACCGGCCCGCGTACCGGCCGGAGGCCGCCGTGGACGGCTGGCAGAAGATCTGGGATTTCTACGGCCGGTACCTGGCCGGCTGAGCGGAGGCCATCATGTGCACCTACGTCACCGAGAAGCTGGCCGTCGAGGGCAGCGGCAAGGGCGCGGCGGGCTGGTTCGGCCTTACCGAGGCGACCGTCTACTTCGACCATCCGCAGCACGCGCGGGCCGAGCACACGCTCAACATCGACTTCCTCAACCCGGGCCAGGGGGCATCCGCGCGGGTCGCGGTGGAGTTGACGGCCGATTCCGCCCGGGCGCTCGCCGCGGCGATTGAATCCGCCCTGGCGGCGGTCCCGCCGGGACTCCTCTGAGGCCCCGGGCGTTATGTCGGTGGGGCGTGCCAGGATCAGGGATGGAAGGTGATGGCATGAAGTTCCGGGTTGAGCACGACGCGCTGGCGGATGCGGTGGCATGGGTGGCGCGGGCGCTCCCGTCGCGCCCGGTGGTGCCCGTGCTGTCCGGCCTGCGCCTGGACGCCGCCGAGGGGCTGACGCTGTCCTGCTTCGACTACGAGCTGTCCGCGGTCACGCACCTGCCCGCCGACATCGCCGAACCGGGGTCGGCGCTGGTCCCGGGCCGGCTGCTCGCTGAGATCACCCGTAGCCTGCCCGGGCAGCCGGCCGAATTCATCTCCGACGGCGACGAGGTCACCCTCACCTGCGGCAGCGCCGAGTTCGCGCTGGTCTCCCTGCCCACGGCGGAGTACCCGGACCTGCCGCCCGCCCCGCCGCTGGCCGGCACCGTGGACGGTGGTGAGCTGGCGGCCGCCGTGGCGCAGGTGCTCCCGGCCACCAGCCGCGACGACACCCTGCCCATGCTCACCGGCGTGTGCCTGGACATCACCGGCGACGTGATCACGCTGGCGGCCACCGACCGGTACCGGCTGGCCGTGCGCGACCTGGCCTGGGCCCCGGCCACCCCCGGGATCCGGGCCATCGCGCTGGTACCGGGGCGGACGCTGTCCGACGCCGCGCGCGTCATGGTGCCCGGTGTCCCGGTGTCGCTGTCGTTCGCCCCGCCCGCCGGGGAGACGGGGCACGGGGACCCACGCCCGGTGGAGGGGATGATCTCGTTCGACAGCGGCGGCAGGCGGCTCACCGGACGGCTCATCGCGGGCGAGTTCATCCGCTACGAGTCCCGGTTCCCCGCCTCGTTCGGCTGCACGGCGGAGATGCCCGCGGCCTCGCTGATCGAGGCGGTCCGGCGGGTCTCCCTGGTCGCGGACCGGGCCAGCCCGGTCCGGCTCACCTTCGGCTCCGGCGCCGTCGCCATCGAGGCGCAGACCGAGGGGCGGGCCCGGGCGATGGAGCGGGTCACCGCGAGCTTCCACGGCGATGAACCCGCGATCGCGTTCAACCCGCACTACCTGATCGACGGGATCACCGCGGCGGCGGCCGCGGCCGCCGCGCCCGCCCGGCACGCGGCCCGCGACGGGGAAGACGAGCCGGGCGGCGCCGACCGGGAGAGCACGGCGGGATCCGCGACGATCCGGCTTCAGTTCACCAGCCCGGCCAAGCCTGCGCTCATCACGCTCGCCGGCGATGACAGCGAAGATGAGGCTGGGCGGGAGGCCGGGGACTCCGGTGCGGCGGGCCAGGAGCGGCCTGCGTTCCGTTACCTGGTCGTGCCGCTGAGGTCACCGGTACGCGGCTGACGCCAAGGCCGCCGTGCCCGCTGTCCCATCCGCCAGAACGCCCGGCCCACCAGGGCGGCGCGAACCGCCCAGATCACCCGGCCCAGCCAGGGCATGCCCACCGCGAGCGGCACTGCCTCCAGCCAGACCCCTCGGCGCCACACCCGCCGGCTGATCCAGAGCGCCGTGGCGATGCCGAGCGTCACCAGCAGCGCCGGGACCCCGAGCAGCACGAGCAGGGCGGCCAGCGTCCCGCCCTGCTGGAACGCCAGCACCGCCAGCGTGATCAGGCATGCCAGGCCAGCGAGCCCGGTCAGTGCGCCAATCGCGAAGAACCGGGCGACCCGGCGCCCCAGTTCCCGCGCCGCCGCCGTGGCAACGGTCCAGTCCTCCGCAACGGCACCATCGCCGCCGAATCCGGGTCCGGGGTTCCACCCGGGCGGGTACACGGTGCCCTCGATCCCTGCGTCTTCGCGCCACGCACCGTGATTCCGCGATCCCTGATTCAGCGCGCCAGGGTCCCAGCTACCTGACATGTCCATGCCTGCCTCCCGTCGCTGGGCTTGCGTCCCCGGAGCCGCCCAGGCTAGAAACGATATATCTCGAAATCGACGGAGGCAAATGAGCGATGGAGGGGTTGCCCGGGCGCGGAGTTCTGTCCGCGTCCAGGCCATCCCACGGCCGCCGCCAGCCCCGTCGGCGTGCAGAGAGGGCACACCGAACCGCAGGCCGAGAGGTCAGCGGTGTGCACTCGGGAACGCGGTCATGACCGTGTACTCACAGCACGGCGTGCCGGAAGCGCGGACCCGGCCCCTGCTTGCCTGGTAGGCCCACAGATGCCCGCCGGGCCCCTGGTAGAACAACCATGAGCCGTCCGCCGACCAGGCCGTCCTCGCGGACAGGGTCGCACCCGCGGCCGAGGACGGCACGGCCCGGGGCGGGCCGCCGGTGCCGCCGAGGCGCAGCACGAACAGCCGGCCCCGGCTGCGGGCAAGGGGCAGCGTCGCGGCATACGCGGCGACCAGTCGGCCGCCGGGAGCGATCGCCTTGGTGATGCCGATGCCGAGGGGCAACCAGCCAACGGTGGCCGGCGGCGCCCGGAAGGACAGCAGCCTGCCGGTGACTACGTTGTAAATCCGCAGCACCTGGCAGGCGGAGTAGGAGTCGTTGCTCACGGTGTCGTGGTACCGGCACCCGGTGCCGTATGTGACCAGCCGGGAGCTGGCGTCAAGGCCAGACCCCGACTGCGGCGAGTACGGCAGCAGTCGCGGCACGCCGCCTGGCCGCCACAGTGCCAGGCTGAAGTCGTGGCCGCGCAGCACGTCCAGCAGCAGGCCGGCGCCGGTCCCGGCGACCAGCTGACTGTTGCGGGGCAGGTCGATCACCGGGCCGCGGTGCCCGGTGCGCACGGATACGCGCCATACCCTGGCCTGTTCCCCCGGAGCCAGGTAGCCGTGGATGCGCTCCAGCCAGATGTGACTCGGGGAGGCCGCGGGAGCGAAGAACGGGGTATGGCCCAGAACCCGTGGCCTGCCCGTCAAGTTGTCGCGGATGACCATGGCGCCCCCGCCGCCGACGTAGACCAGCCAATGGCCGACCCGCACCAGGTACGGCCGGAAGTCCCCCCCGGCGAATGCCAGCTTGTGCCGCCGGGAAAGGCGCCCGGTGGCCAGGTCATCCACGTAGGCCGGCGGCCATTGGTCCGGGCCGAACGTGGGGTACTCGCCGTGGGCGACGACCGGCCACAGCAGCACAGTGGTGCCCACGCTGCGCGGGATCGGCGGGGGCAGTACCTGCTGCCTGGTAGCCGGGGCAGACGACCGGGGCCGCGGGTGGCTCAGCGGAGGCCGGCCTCGCGACGTGAGGCCGGCTGCCACGCCTATCGCTCCGGCCAGCAACGCCGCTAGGACCAGGCCCACTACCAGCCGCCGGCGGCGCTGCCGCCGACGCGCCTCCCTGATCACCAGGTCCGCGTCGGTCCCGGCCGGGCACTCTGTGGTGAGCACGTCCTGGCTCATGGCCGCTCCTACGACACCTGCGCGATGATCTCCGCGAGCTCCTCCGGCTGGACGCCGTAGCGCCGCGCCAGCGCCACCAGTTCCCGCGCCTTGGCCACGATCACGCTGCGCTGCGGACCGGGACCCGCGACGGTCACACCGCGGCCGCGGCGGAACTCGACGATCCCTTCGTCCCGGAGGTCTCGCAGCGCCCGGAGCACCGTGTTGGCGTTGACCCCCAGCACCGCGGCAAGATCACGGGCCGGCGGGAGCCGCTCGCTGGGTCCGGCCTCGCCGTCCGCGATCGCCCGGCGTAGCGTCGCCGCCACCTGCTCGTGCAGCGGCACTGGGCTCAGCGGGTCGACCCGCACCGCCAGTTTGGTGCTACTCATGCTAGCACTATACATTCTCTAACCGCTCGCCGCCAGAGGCGGCCGCGGCAGGTGGGCCCTCAGGTGACCCGCGCGGTGACCAGGGTCTCCGCGTTGTAGGGCCGAAGGCCATCGGTCCGGTCGGCGAAGTACCGCTCTTGGAGGTCTGCACGTGTTGGGTGGTCGACGACCTTGAGCCCAGACTGGCTGATCAGCCGCTCGATCCCGACGACCGGCCAGCCGGGCTGAAGCGGCTCGCCAAGTGAGGCCCGAGCGGGGCGTAGATCCGTACGAACTCTCTCCCGACCTCATCGAGCACGGACTCCTCCGCCCGGTAGGAGAGCACCACCTCGGAGCCGACCGCAGCCCGCGCGACCGTGCGCAGCGTCGACGCGATCGCCGACGCGGTGAGATAGGGGGCAACGCCGGTCCAGGAGAACAGCGCTGGCTGGCCCCAGTCGAACCCGGCCGTGCGCAAAGCGTCCTGAAGAGACTCGGCCTCGAAATTGACCGGGACGAACACCTGCGAGTCACTGCGCGGCAGCGCGAGGTCGCTCACCCGCTTGAGCTTCCAAGCCTGGGAGGCAGGGTGATCGGCCTCGAACACCCTGAGGGAGCGGAGCAGGTCCGGGCGCCGCCACGCGAACGAGTCAAGCCCCGCGCCCAGAATGACGTACTGAGCGAAGGCCCCAGCAGCCAGCCGATCTTCGGCATACCGGCTTCGAGTACAGACAGCGGCAAGGACCTCGCGAATGACCTCGGTGGGGAACAGCGAAAACAGCAACTCGCGTAGCTCTTGCCACGCTGGTCCGACGAGCACCAAGGCGAACGCATCGTCCAGCACCCAGGGCGGCGTCGCGTCCATGCGAAGCAGCCCCCGCGCCACCGCCGCAAGCATCGCCGTCCTGCTCGGTGCGGCCTCCATGTGTCCCCCTTGTGATACTGCGACCACGCCATGCCGGGCTAGGCGCTGCCCCTCTGCGCAATTCCATGATGCGCTGAAGCGCCCGGACGCTCCATAGCCACCGACGACAGGCTCGCGGAGGCAGGCCGAGAGGGGACGGCCGGAGGATGGCTCTGGCGCGGACAGAACTCCGCGCCAGAGCAACCTCCGTCCGTCCCGCGCCGGATCCCTGGCTGAGGGAACGGCTGAGGTCGGCCGCGAGGCTATCCGGGGGTCGCAGCCTCCGTATTGAGCAGGACGATCACGGCGGCGGAATCCACCGCCAGGAACGCACGACGTTCCGCGCTCCCGTTCCCGGTCAGCGCGGCACGCACACCGGCCAGCGATGCCGCCCCGCTGGGGCCCGACGAGATGCCCGCTGCACCCAGATCCGCGGCCGCACGGCGCGCCGCGTCATCCGTCACCGCCACCGCGGCGTCCAGCCCGCCCGTCAGAACCGGCCAAGCGATCGCGGAGACGGTGCCGCAATTGAGCCCGGCCATGATGGTGGCCGCCGTGGGTATCGACACCAGTGCGCCAGAGCGGAGGCTCGCGAGTAGGCACGCAGCGGTGGCGGGTTCAACCGACAGAACCGCCGTGGGAGAGGGCAAGGGTTGCCTGGGCGCGGAGTTCTGTCCGCGCCCAGGCCATCCCTTGGCCGCCCGCCCGCGCCGTCCAATGGCGCCTTGGGCCCACGGACCGTCGCGTGCAGACGGTCCCTCGGTCGTCGCTTTCCCCTGTTCGGCAGCAGGCCGGTAGTGAACAACAGCCGCCTGGGCTAGCGAGCCGACGCCGACGGGCACGGCCACCAGCGCAGGAGGCCCGGCATCGGTCTCGGCGAGCTGGGCATCCAGTTCGCCGAACAGGGTCGAATACCCTTCCACGATCCAGCCGGGCACCTGCTCGTAGCCGGGCCACGCGGTGTCCTGCACCAGGGCAGCGCCTTGGTGGTTCTGGGCCCACTGCCGGGCCGCGGCCACAGCCTCGTCGTAGGACCCGGCCACCTGTACCACCTCGGCGCCCTCCCCGGCGATCGCCGCGCGGGTGGCGGGCTCGGTCACGGCGGGCACGAACACCCGTGCGGGTGCCCCGCACAGCCGCGCCATCCGGGCGACCGCCCGGCCGTGGTTTCCGTCGGTGGCGGTGACCAGCACCAGGTCCGGCCAGCCGGCCGCCAGCGCGCGCAGCCCGGCGAGCCCCGGCGGGGGAGCGGTTGCGTCCGGCGCATGTCGGGCGAGGACCTGGCGCACCGCCCAGGAGGCACCCAGGACCTTGAACGCGGGCAGGCCGAGCCGGGCCGACTCGTCTTTCACGAAGACCCGGCCCGCGCCCAGTTCGGCGGCCAGCGCCGGGACGTCGGCCAGCGGCGTCGGCGCATAGCCGGGGAGGCTGGCGTGGTAGGCGCGGACCTCGCCGTCCAGCACCGCCGCGGAGCCGCCGCACGACCACGACCGGGCCCCGGGTCGGGCCAGCCAGGGGAGGGCCCGGGTGTCAGCCACCGTTGCCCGCCACCGGGCCGCCGCCGGGGCCTGGGTCCCCCGAATCCCCGGTGAGCTGGGCAGAAGCCAGCCGCCTTGCGTCGTTTAGCAGCCAAATATCGGCGCGGCCCGGGGCGAGCCGGTAAGCAAGCCGCAGCCGGTCACCGGGAAGTATCGGGTGGTGATACTCCATCTCGGCGCGGACCGGCAGCCAGTCGAGCCCGGCGAGCACCTCCTCCGCCGCCTGCCAGTGAATCGTGTTGCTGACGTGCCCGGCGGTGTCGAAGTCGCTCGCCCGCACCGGCCAGTCCCGGACCGGTGCCGACGGGTCCGGCCGCGGATGGGACAGGCGCGCGGACACCCGGCGCCCCTGCGCGGCGGGCGCGTAGACGTGGTGGAAGCCCGGCCCGATCGCGCAGGACTCCCCGGTGGCGCGCGTGACGGCCGTCCATACCGCCCGCGCCTGGATGAGTTCGGTGCCGGACGCGCTCAGCGTGGTCGTGCGCTCCGCCCACCGCGGCCCGGTCGCCGAGCAGAACGTGGCGAGGCGCAACCGCTGACCGCGCTGCGGGTAGCCGCGAATGGTGATCGCATAGCAGCGCACCAGCCAGTCGTAGGGCTCGCGCAGGCCCGTCTCCGCGATGTCATCCTCGGCGACATCTTGCAGGTAGCGGGCCAGTGCGTCGAACCGCAACCGGCCGCCGGGGGTGACATCCGTGCGCCGGATCGGGTAGCCGCCGGTGAAGACCCGGCCTGCCTCCGGGAGCGGCAGGAAAGGGGGCAGCGTGGCGGCATCCGGCGGAATGGTGTCCATCCGGGCATTGTCCACGATGCGCGGCCGGCGTGCGGCCGGCCGTCTGGACGAGGGCCGGCCTGGACTCGCGGCGGGGCTCAGGCGGCTGTGCCACCGGCTGAGCGGTCACGGCTGCGCAGTAGGGTGGCGACCGCGATCGCGGCGGCGGCGACGAGCCCGGCCGCGAGCAGCAGGGCGAGGTGGAACCCGTCCGCGAAGGCGGTGTGCGCCTGGGCGGCGACGGTTCCGCCGAGGTGGGTGGCGAGGGCGACCGAAGCCCGTGCCTGGCCTGCTTCCGCGGCGGGCAGGTGCTGGCTCAGGTGCAGGTTGCCCTGGTAGGTGCTGGTGAGGATGCTGGCCAGTACGGCGATGCCCACCGCCCCGCCGACCTCACGGGACAGGTCGTTGATCGCCGAACCGACCCCCTGCTGGGAGGCGGGCAGGGCGGCGGTGATGCCGCTCGTGGCCGGGGTCATCGCCAGGCCCATGCCGGCGCCCAGCGGGATGAGCCCCACGGCGACCAGCCCGTAGCCGCTGGTGCCGGTCAGTTGCGCCAGCACGACCAGGGCCGCGGCCATGAGCAGGAGCCCGCTGGTGCAGGTTGCCCGGACCCCGATCCGGGTGACCAGTGCGGGGGCCAGCCGGGCCGCGGGCATCATGGCGGCCGCCATGGGCAGCATGCTGACCGCCGAGACCAGCCCCGAGTCCCCGCGGATGAGCTGCAGGTACTGCAGGACGAGGAAGATGAAGCCGAAGAACGCGAAGAACTGCACGAAGATCGACAGGCTGCCGGCGGACAGGCTCCGGCGGGCGAAGACCCGGGGGTCGAGCAGCGGGTTGCGCCGGCGCATCTCGAACAGGACAAAACCGGCCAGGATCACGACGCCGGCGCCGAGGCCGATCAGGGTGCGCGCCGACAGCCACCCATGGCTGGGTGCCTCGATGATCGAGTACACCAGCGCGACCATGCCGACCACCGCCAGCACGGCTCCGCTCACGTCGAGGCGGGGGGCCTTCGGGTCAGCCGACTCGGGGACGAAACGAAGGGTGCCGGCGATGGCGGCGCCGGCCAGGATCACGTTGAGCCCGAACACCGACGGCCACGACCACACCTCCAGGACGATCCCGGAGGTGAGCAGCCCCAGGATCGCGGCCCCGCCCGCCACCGCGGCCCAGACGCTGACCGCCCGGGTGCGCTCCTCGCTGGCGAAGGTCCCGGTGATCGTGGACAAGGTGGCCGGCATCACCAGCGCCGCCCCCAGCCCCAGGACGGCCCGCAGGGCGATCAATTCGGTCGCGGAGTGAGCGGTCATGGCGACCGCCGAGCCGGCCCCGAAGACCGTCAGCCCGGCGAGCAGCGCCAGCCGGCGGCCGTAGCGGTCGCCGAAAGCACCTGCGGGGAGCAGCAGCGAGGCGAACACCAGGGAATACGCGTCAATGATCCACGCCAGCTGGGTCTGGGTGGCGTGGGTCGACCGGGCGATCTCGGGCAGCGCCACGTTCAGTGACGACATGGCCGCGACGACGGCGGCCAGAGCCACGCAGACGACGGCGGTCACCGCGCCGCTGCGCACGGCGCCCGCGGCCGGGGACTTCACGGGGGGAGGTGTCACGGCGATCATCTCCGGCTCCTGTCTCGAGTGGAATCATGTTCTAGAATGACGTTACATATCTCTAGAACGATAGTCAAGAGCTTGATATGATGGTCCCGTGACCGACTCACCGAAGACCAAGACCGAGCCAGGGGCGGAGGCGCCCAAGCCACGGCGCGTCAGCCGGCAGCGCGAGGCGGGGGAGGCCACCCGGCGCGAAACCCGCAGGCGGCTGCTCACCGCCGCCAAGGCCGAGTTCGCCGAGCGCGGCTACGCGGCGGCCACCGTGATCCGCATCGCCGAGCGCGCCGACATGTCGGTGCAGACCATCTACTCCAACTGGGGCAACAAGCGGAACCTATTGCGCGCCGTCATGGAAAGCTCGGTGACCGGCGACGAGGACGTGGTCCTGGTCGCCGGGCAGCCCCCAGCCGTCATCACCGCCACCCTCGATCCCGCGGACGCCGCGGATCCGGTCCGGGTGCTGGCCCACCTGAGCCGCCAGTACCGGCTCCTGGCCGAGCGATCGGCGGTCGGCTGGCAGACCTACCGGGACGGTGCCGGGGTCGATCCGGACATCGCCGCCGACTGGCAACAGCTCAGCGACCTCCGCCGCCGGGCCTTCCATGCGTTCTTCGCCCGGCTGCCCGCCAAGGCGCTGCGCCCGGGGCTGACGAACGCAGGGGCCGCCGACACCGCGTGGGTCATCGCCAGCCCCGACACCCACGACCTGCTGGTGCGCCAGGCAGGTTACAGCTACGACGAGCTGGAGGAGTGGGTCCGCGACACCCTCGGCGCGGCCCTGCTTGGCGGGCCGGACCGGTCCTGAGCCCGGCCCTTCCAAGCGCCGGGCGCAGGACCGGTCCGGCGGACCCGGCGTCAGCCGCCCACGGGCGCGGGCAACCGCTGGCTCTCGTCCGGCGCCTGGCCCTGGCCGCGGGACAGGTCCGGTGCGCCGTGCGAGATCCGCGGCAGCCAGGCCAGCCACCTCGGCCGGTACCAGTTGCGCTCCCCGAGCAGCGCCATCACCGACGGCAGGAGCACCACCCGGATCAGCGTCGCGTCCAGCAGGATGGCCACCGCGAGGCCGACCCCGAGCTGCTTGAAGTCCTGCATGGACAGCGTGCCGAAGACCGCGAATACCGCGACCATGATGACCGCGGCGCTGGTCACCACGCCGGCCGTGGACCGGATGCCGTGCGACACCGCCTGCGCCGTGGTCATGCCACGCTCGCGCGCCTCGCGGATCCGGGACACCACGAACACGTGGTAGTCCATAGACAGGCCGAACAGGATCACGAACAGGAACAGCGGGATCCAGGACTCGATCGCGCCCACCGCGTGCGTGCCCACCAGCGCCGCCCCCCAGCCGTGCTGGAAGACCGCGGTCATCACGCCGTAGGCGGCGCCCACCGAGAGCAAGTCGAGGAGCACGCAGGTGGCCGCGATCACGACGGACCCGAGCGACGCCAGCATCAGCACGAACGCCGCGGCCATCACGAAGGCGAAAGCCCTGATGGCGGCGCTGCGCAGCGCGGCGTTGTAATCGAGTGAGGCGGCCAGCTGGCCGTCAGCCAGCGCCTGGGTGCCGGGAACCCGGCCGAGGGTCTGCGGGATCAGCCGCTGCCGCAGCGCGGTCAGCGCGCGCACCGACTCCGCGCCGCTGCCGTCACCCGGCAGGGGCGCGGTGATCTCGGCCACGTTCGCGGCCCGGTACACGGTGAGCTGGACCGGCTGACGCACCGCCCCGGCGTGCAGCGCGGCCGTTTCGAAGGACGCGATGGCCCGCCGCACCTGGGGCGCCCCGATGTCCCGCGACTTGACGACGATCTCGGCTGGCGCGGGGCCGCCGGGGAACTCGGCCGCGATCTGCCGGGACGCCGACGCCTGCGCGCTGTTCCAGGGGAGAAGCTGACCGAGGCTCAGCGTCTGCGTGTGCATACCCAGCGCCGGCGCGGCCAGGCCGAGCATGATGGCGGCTGACGCCGCGGCGAACAGCACCGGCCTGGCCAGCACCTGGCGCAGCATGAAGTCCCAGGCCCCGCCGCGGGCGCTGCGCCCCACCGGGCCGCCGTCCGGCGCAGTGGTGCCGCGCCGGCGGCCGGGCAGCGGTATCCGGCCCAGCTCCACCCGGTCCCCGAGTAGCGAGAGCACCGCGGGCAGCACGGTGACCGAGCCGAGCATCGCCACGAACACGACCACGATGGCCGCCAGGCCGAGGCTCTCAAACGTGGCCATGCCGGACAGCAGCATGCCGACCAGGCCGGTCATCACGATCAGGCCGGAGATCAGTACCGAACGCCCGGAGGTCGCGGCCGCCACCCGCAGCGCGCTGGCCCGGTCCCGGCCTGCCGCCCGCTCCTGGCGTTCCCGGCTCAGGTAGAACAACGAGTAGTCGACGCCGACGGCCAGGCCCATCAGCAGCATGACCGAGTTCGCGTAATCGTTCATCCCGACCAGGTGGCTAAGCAGGTCGGCCAGCCCGACCGAGCCGATGAACGCGGTGAGCGCGAGAACTACCGGCAGGACGGCGGCCATGAGCGCGCCGAAAACGACAAGTAGTATCCCGATGGCAAGCGGCACGGCGGTCCACTCCGCGCGGCTGAAGCTGGTGCCGATGGTGTCGTTGAGCGCCCGGTTGGCGCTGGCGTCGCCGGTCTCGGTCATCGTGACACCCGGGCTGCTGGCATCGGCCCGGGCGACCGCGGCGAGTACCGTGCCAACCCGCGAGTCCGCGCCGTCGGCCAGGTTGAACCGGATCAGCGCGTCCCGGCCGTCGGCGGACAGCAGATGGCTGGTGTAGGGATTCTGCAGTTGCCGGGCAAGGCCGGTGCCGTTGATCTCGGCCAGCGCCCGGTTCACCGCATGCTGGAAGACCGGCGATGCCGTGGTCACGGTGGTGGCGGTGCTGTGCACCAGCACCAGCTCCGTGGCTGGCTGGTTGATGTGCGCGCTGGCCAGGATCTGCTCGGCGCGGGCGGAGTCACCGGCGCCCTGCCGGTAATCCGGCAGCCCGGCCCGGCCCGCAGCGCCGCCGAGCAACGTCGTGGCGACGACGAACAGCAGCCAAATTCCGATCGCGGTCTTGCGGTGCCGCGCGCTCCAGCCGCCCAGCGCGGCTGCGAGGTTGCGCCGCGGGGACTCGTTTCCGCGCGCCGCGTGATTGCGTGCCATCGCGTGCTCCCTCAATCTGCGTTTATGGCCGGGTTTCCGGCTCGTCAGGGACGCTAAGCGGGCACGCCATCACCCCGACAGACGGCTAAGCGGCGTCTTCGGGTACACCTAGGTACACCCCCGTTTGGGGTGAAAGCGTCACTGCGCCCGCCGCAGTCGGGCAGCCACACTGGCTGGAGGCGGCATGCGACGCGAAGGGACAGGAAGTCATGAGCAGCGGAACGGTAGCCACAGGGAACTCGATCACGCCCCGTCGGCGTGGCTCCTGGGCTGGCGAGCGCCTCCTCGGCTCGGGCCGGGGGCTGGCGTTTCTGGCCCTGGCCCTGGCCGAGGCCGGGCTGCTACTCGCGCTGACCCTGGAGCTGAGCTTCGCGGTCTTCGTCTACCCGCTGCTGCTCATCCCGCCGACACTGCTGGCCGTGCGGCGGCTGGCCAATGTGACCAGGAGGCTGTCCGGCCAGTGGTGCGGGGTACCCATCCCCGTGCCGTACCGGGAATACGCCGCACCTGGCGACCAGGGCGGCGCCTGGCGGCGTTTCGGGCAATCCGGTGGGCAGCTGGTCACCGAGTCCGCGACCTGGCGGGACCTGCTCTGGATGACCGTGGACTCCACGGTCGGCTGGGTGGTTGCCATCATCCCGGCCGGGGTGATCCTCTACGGGTTGTTCGGCATGTTCATGCCTGCCTACTGGAGCCCGATCGAGCACGCGGGCGGCAACAACTGGTACGCGTTCATCCCCGTCACCAGCTGGCTCACCGCTCTGCTGTGCGTGCCGCTCGGGATCGCGTTCATCGCGCTCGGCCTGTGGCTCGCGCCGCTCTTCCTGCGCTGGTACGGCCAGCTGGCCTACTCGATGCTGGCGCCGACCAAGCAGGCGGCGCTTGAGCGGCAGGTCGCGCACCTGTCGGAGAGCCGCGCCGAGGCCGTGGACACCGGCGCCGCGGAGATCCGCCGGATCGAGCGGGATCTGCACGACGGGGCGCAGGCCCGGCTCGTGGCGATGGGCATGACGCTGAGCGCGGCCGAGCAGGTGATCGACGACAACCCGGCGGCCGCGCGGGCGCTGCTCCTCGAGGCCCGCGATGCGTCGGCCAAGGCGCTCACCGAGCTGCGCGACCTGGTGCGCGGGATCCATCCGCCGGTGCTGGCCGACCGCGGGATCGGCGAGGCGGTCCGGGCGCTGGCCATGGACGGCCCAATGCGGGTTCTGGTCAGCAATGAGCTGCCCGGCCGACCGCCTGCGCCGGTCGAGTCGGCAGCCTACTTCGCGGTCAGCGAGCTGCTGGCCAACGTGTCCAAGCACGCCGGCGCGCACCAGGCGTGGATCGACATGCGCCACGAGCGCGGCATGCTGCGGATCGACGTGGGCGACGACGGCCGGGGCGGAGCCAACCCGAGCGAGGGGACCGGCCTGCGCGGCATCGAGCGGCGGCTGTCGGCGTTCGACGGCATACTCGCCCTGAGCAGCCCGCCGGGCGGGCCGACCGTGGCGACCTTGGAGCTGCCATGCGAGTTGTCATCGCCGAAGACCTCTTCCTTCTGAGGGACGGCCTGATCCGGATGCTCGAAGCGCACGGCTTCGAGGTCGCGGCGGCGGTGGACACGGGGGCCGGGCTGCTGTCCGCGGTCGACGAGCACCGGCCCGACGCTGCCGTGGTGGACGTCCGGCTGCCGCCGACCTTCACCGACGAGGGGCTGCGGGCGGCCCTTGAGGCCCGCCGACGGGTGCCTGGGCTGCCGGTGCTCGTGCTGTCGCAGTACGTCGAGCAGATCTACGCACGCGAGCTGCTGGCGGACGGCTCGGGCGGGGTCGGCTACCTGCTCAAGGACCGGGTTTTCGACAGCGCCCAGTTCGCCGAGGCGCTGCGGCGGGTTGCCGGGGGAGGCACCGCGATGGACCCCGAGGTCATCTCCAGGCTGCTGGCCCGCAACGCCGACGACAGCGACCTGGGCAGGCTTAGCCCACGGGAGCGTGAAGTGCTGGAGTTGATGGCCGAGGGCCGGTCGAACGCCGCGATCGCCCAGCGGATGGTGATCACCGAGCGGGCGGTGGCCAAGCACACCTCGTCGATCTTCACCAAGCTCGGCCTACAGCCCTCCGACGACGACAACCGCCGCGTCCTCGCCGTGCTCGCCTACCTCGGCAGCTAAGGGTGGCCCCAGACCTCACCCGCGCGTAAGTTCGGGGTGGACGGCAGTGTGCGCGATGCTGCCCGGGGAGAGGGGCTCAGATGAGTGCCTTCGCCGTGTCAGTGGAAGACCAGCCCGGCGAGCTTGCCCGCCTGTGCGAGGCGATGGCCGGCAGTGGCGTCAACCTGTTGTTGTGCGCGACGACCTACAGCGGCAGCGGTGTCGCCGCGTTTATCGCCGATGACGAGGCTGCCGCCCAGGATGTACTTGAGGCCGCGGGCCTTGAGTACCTGATGCGGCCCGCGCTCACCATCAAGCTGGAGAACCTGCCCGGTGCAGGCGCGGCGGCCTTCCGGAAGCTCGCCGACGCCCGCGTCAACGTGGACCTGCTCCTGCCAGTGCGTATTTCCGATGAGTTGTTCTTCGCCGTGATCTGCGTTGATGACGAAGCCGCGGCCCGCGCCGCGCTAGGCGACCAGGTTGTCACTGTCCCGTCTCCGTGAATCCGGTCCAGCCATCGGTCCCGGCGCGGCGCACGGCTGCAACCCTGGACCGCGTGCCTAGGGGCTGGTGAGGATGACGAGCCGCTGGGTCGCCCGGGTCATCGCGACGTAGCGGTCGACCGCTCCTTCGATGCCCGTGCCGAACGCCTCCGGGTCGATGAGGACGACCAGGTCGAACTCGAGCCCCTTCGTCAGCTCCGGGGGCAGCGACCGGACGCGAGGCGACGCCCGGAACGCGGGATCCCCGATGACGCAGGCGATCCCCTCAGCATGCGCGGCGAGCCAGGTGCCGAGAATCGGGCCCAGATCTGAAACGGGCCCGTGGAGCACGGGGAGCCCGGTGCTGCGGATGGAGACCGGCACGTTGGCGTCGGGGAGGACGGCGCGGATGACCGGCTCGGCTTCGGTCATGACCTCTTCCGGCGTCCGGTAGTTGATGGTCAGGGAGGCCAAGTTGATTTGCTCGAGCCCGATCCGGTGGAGCCGTTCCTGCCACGACTCGGTGAACCCGTGCCGGGCCTGGGCGCGGTCCCCGACGATGGTGAAGCTGCGGGACGGGCAGCGGGCCAGCAGCATCTGCCATTCGGCGTCGGTCAGTTCCTGGGCCTCGTCCACGACGATGTGCGCGAACGGCCCAGCGAGCGGGTCCGGGCCGGCGGCGGGCAACGCGGCCGCGCCGGCCAGGGTGGCTGTCTGCACGCCCTCCTCGCCCAGGCTGGGCAGCACGTCGGCGACGTAGGCCAGATAGTGCTGGTGCGGGCCGACGAACAGCACGCCGCCCCGCCGGTGAGCAACGC
>Ga0075424_100001405_pt1 | contig 21124 bp, 19 predicted proteins | sample SoiMethybrSBSTD3_FD_75301 | JGI IMG/M metagenome (GOLD analysis project Ga0075424, IMG submission 75301) | Bulk soil microbial communities from a Populus tree surrounding site in Tennessee, USA - Soil MetaG P. TD hybrid SBSTD3 | ecosystem: Environmental > Terrestrial > Soil > Tree plantation... | reverse complement strand
GACATCTTCGCGCGCCGCGCGCGCACGCGCGAAGGCAAGCTGCAGGTCGAGCTCGCGCAGCTGAAGTACCTGATGCCGCGGCTGGTCGGTTCCGCGGCCGCTCTGTCGCGCCTGGGCGGCGGCATTGGAACACGAGGCCCCGGTGAAACAAAGCTCGAGACCGACCGCCGCCGGATACGGCATCGCATCAGCATCCTGTCGAAGGACATCGACGTCGTCCGCCGCCGGCGATCCCAGCTGCGTGAGCGGCGCCAGAAGGCCGCGGTTCCGACGGTCGCGCTGGTGGGCTACACGAACGCGGGAAAGACGACGCTGTTCAACGCGCTCACCGGTGATGCAGCGGTCGCCTCGAACGCGCTCTTCGTCACGCTCGACCCGCTCGTCCGGAAAGTGCGGCTGCGCGATCGGCGGGAGCTGCTGGTGTCGGACACCGTCGGGTTCATCGAGCGGCTCCCGCATTCGCTGGTCGCGGCGTTCCGCGCCACGCTCGAGGAAGTCGCCGCCGCCGATCTGCTGCTGCACGTCATCGACGCATCGAGCCCCGATTACGAGCGGCACATCAATGCGGTCCGCGGCGTGCTCGCAGAGGTCGACGCGGATCGCGTCCCGTGCGTCGACGTGTTCAACAAGTGCGATCGGGTGTCGGACAGCGAGCGCGCGCGGATCCGCGCCGTCCATCCAGGCGCGCTGTGTGTCTCCGCGCTGACGGGCGAGGGCCGCGAAGACCTCGTCGCGGCGATGGAAGGAAGACTGGCGCTCGACACCGCGCACGTGACGATGGAGTTCGATTCGGGCGAGGGCGATCGCGAGCGAATCGCAAGCTTGTATCGCGTCGGACGGATCCTCCGCCACGTCTCGACGAACGGGCGCGTGTCGATCGAGGCGGAAGTCCCGCGCCGCGTGCTCGATCGCTTCCCGACTGCGGTGGTACAGACGACATGATCCGGCAGCTCACGCGGCTGCTCGCGGCGTGCGCGATTGCCGCAGTTGCCGCGGGCTGCGCGAAGAAAGTGACGGTGGCCACTCCGCCGGCCGGCCCTCCGAAGTTCCCCGACTTCGTTTTTCCCACCGTCCCGTCACAGCTGACCGACGCGGCGGCGCGCTTCAATCATCAGAACGGCTGGCAGTGGCTGCAGGCAGGCGACCTGAAAGCGGCGGAGCGGAATTTTTCGGCCGCCTTGAAGCAGGCGCCCGCGTTCTATCCGGCGGAAGCCGGGCTCGGATACGTGGCCCTCGCGCGCAAGGACGCGCGGGAGGCCGCAGGCCACTTCGATCGCGCGCTCACCGGAAGCGCGACATATCCGCCGGCGCTGGCCGGACGAGGGGACGCGCTGCTCGCGCTCGGTCAGCGGGATGCCGCGCTCGCGAGCTTGCAGGCAGCGGTCGCGGCGGATCCGCAGCTGACGGCGCTTCGAAGCCGCATCGAGGTGCTCCGCTTCCGCGGCTTGCAGGAAGACGTCGACGCGGCGCGCAAGGCTGCTGACGCAGGCCGGCTCGCGGAGGCCCGCACGATGTACGAACGCACGCTGGCGGCGTCGCCCGAGAGCCCGTTCCTGTATCGCGAGCTGGCAATCGTCGAACGGCGCGAGGGAAACCTCCCAGCCGCGCTCGAGCACGCGCTGAAGGCCGCGCAGCTCAATCCGACCGAGCCGCGCAACTTCGTGACCATTGGCGAGATCTACGAGGCACAGGCGGAGTACGCCAAGGCGATCGAGGCCTTCACCTCCGCTGGATCGCTCGAGCCGAGCGACGCAATCGACAGCAAGCTCGAGGATCTGCGTGAAAAGGCGGCGTTTGCCGCGATGCCGGCGGAGTACAAATCGATCGAGACGGCCCAGACCGTCACACGCGCGCAGCTGGCGGCGCTCGTCGGGGTCCGCCTCGACGACGTCCTGAAGCGCGCGCCCCGCACCAACGCCGTCGTCATCACCGACACCCGATCGAGCTGGGCGGGCCCGTGGATTCTTTCCGTGGCGCGTGCGGGCGTGATGGAGGTCTACCCGAACCACACGTTTCAGCCGAACGCGATGGTGCGCCGCGCCGAGCTCGCGCAGGCCGTTTCTCGCGCACTCACGCTGATCGCGTCCGCGAACCCGCGCCTTGGTGCAACGCTCCGCAACGCGCGCGGCAAGTTCACAGACGTTCCTCCCGGACACTTCAACTACCCGGCCGCGTCAATCGCCATCCAGTCCGGCGCGATGAGCGTCACGAGCGACGGCGCGTTCCAGCTATCCCGTCCGATCACCGGTGCCGAAGCGATCGCCGCGGTGAACCGGCTCGAGGAGCTCGCAGGGCGCAAGCCGCGATGAGGCAGCTCACCGCCGCGAATCAGCTCACGCTGCTGCGAATGGTGCTGATTCCGCCGTTCGCCATTCTGCTGCTCTACGGGTACCGCGGGTGGGCGCTGATCACGTTCGTGGCCGCCGGCGTCACCGATCTGTTCGACGGCCTCATCGCGCGCCGCACGGGGCAGAAGACCACGCTGGGTGCGTGGCTCGATCCGATGGCGGACAAGCTGCTCGTCATCACGCTGTTCGTCATGCTGACGCTGCCCAACACGGGCGCCGCCAACCGCCTGCCGCTCTGGTTCACGATTCTCGTTCTGAGCCGCGACGTCGTCATCGTGCTGACCGTCGCGGTCGTGAACCTCGCCGTTGGAAGGCGGACGTTCAGGCCCTCCATATTCGGCAAAATCGCGACGGCGACGTACTTGCTGACCGGGGTCGCCGCCCTGTACTTCAATTACCTGGACGTCGTGTCGCCGATCATCAGCAGCCTGGTGTACGCGTCGCTGGCGATCACGTTCATCTCCGCCTTCGACTACGCCGTCAAGGTCTTTCATCTCGGGGGCGCTGCACCCTGAGCGCGGATCGGCCGATAGAGCCTTAAGCCCTATCCTCACGTCCAGGAGACACGAATGCTCGACGGATTCAAGAAGCACCACGGCAGGAGCGCCCGCGAACAGGCCGACGATCTCGAATCGCTGATCGCCACTTCGCGGGAGGAGCGCGCGGCGCTGACGATGATGTTGTCGCAGATTCAGGTGCACAGCGCGAAGCTGGCGGCGGCCATGAGGACGCTCCAGGAAGTCGAGGAGCGATCGGTACAGGCCGAGCGGCGGCTCGACGACATCATGGCGCGCATGACGCAGGTCAACAGCCGGACGAACGACGTCGAGGCGCTCGAGATGCGCCTCAGGACCTTGAGCGACGCGGTCGCGGGGGCGGAGCGATCCCTGGAAGCGCGGATCGAGGCGCTGAACGCCGAGGTGGCGGCGCTCCGCACGCGCGAGACGCCGGCGCCGCCGGAGGGCGAGGTCGATACGCTGCGGAGCCGCGTGGACGCGGTGAGCGTCCAGGTGACGGATGCCCGGCGGAAGCTGGAGGGCGTCAGCGCCGTTCAGGCGAAGCTACTGCCGCTGACCGCGCAGCTGACGTCGCTGAAGTCGCAGATCGAGAAGGGGCACGTCACGCCTCGACTTTCGTCCTGAAGTACTCCAGGGTCTTCGACAGGCCCTCTTCCAGTCCCACCTTCGGTTCCCAGCCGAGGAGCGTGCGGGCTCGCGTGATGTCGGGCTGCCGCACTTTCGGATCGTCTTCGGGCAGCGGCCTGTAGACGATCTTGCTTCTCGAGCCCGTCAAGCGAATGATCGCGCGGGCGATTTCCTCGATCGTCATCTCGTGCGGATTTCCGATGTTCACCGGCTCGTTCACGCTCGATTCCATCAGCCGGATCACGCCGTCGACGAGGTCGGTCACGTAGCAGAAGCTCCGCGTCTGCTGTCCCGTGCCGAAGATCGTGACGTCCTCGCCGGTCAGCGCCTGGCTCATGAACGCCGGCACCGCGCGGCCGTCGCGAAGCCGCATGCGCGGCCCGTACGTGTTGAAGATGCGCACGATCTTCGTATCGAGGCCGTGATAGCGGTGGTACGCCGTCGTCATCGCCTCGGCAAACCGCTTCGCTTCGTCGTACACGCCCCGAGGACCGATCGGATTGACGTTTCCCCAGTAGGTTTCCTTCTGCGGGTGTTCGAGCGGATCGCCGTAGACCTCGGATGTCGACGCCAGCACGAACCGCGCGTTCTTCGCCTTTGCCAGGCCGAGCGCCTTGTGCGTGCCGAGCGCGCCGACCTTCAGCGTGGGAATCGGCAGCTCGAGATAGTCGATCGGGCTTGCGGGGCTGGCCCAGTGGAGCACCGCGTCGACCTGCCCCTCGACGTAGATGTAGTTCGTGACGTCGTGCTTGATGAACACGAAGTCGCGATTCACCAGGTGCGCGATGTTCGCGGTGTCGCCCGTCAGCAGGTTGTCGACGCCGATCACGGAATGGCCGCGATCGAGCAGAGTCTCCGACAAATGCGAACCGATGAAACCCGCGGCGCCGGTGATGACTATGCGCATAAGAGAATTGCTGATTTTCGATTGCTGATTGATTGTTGATTGCTGATTGACAAATCGACAATTCCCAATAAATCAACAATCAGCAATCCTCAATCAGCAATTCTTCTCTCGTCAGTAGGCGTGCTTTTGAAGGCCGCGGAGCACCGTGAGGCACATGATCTTGATGTCGAGCGAGACCGACCAGTTCTCGATGTAATACAGGTCGTACTCGATGCGCTTCTCGAGCGACGTGTTGCCGCGCCAGCCGTTCACCTGCGCCCAGCCCGTGATTCCCGCCTTGACCTTGTGGCGCAGCATGTACTGCGGGATCCGATGCTTGAACTGCTCCACGAAGTACGGGCGCTCCGGTCGGGGGCCGACGATCGACATGTCGCCGCGAAACACGTTCCAGAGCTGCGGCAGCTCGTCGAGATCCAGACGCCGCAGCCACCGTCCGACCGGCGTGCATCGGGGATCGTTGTCCCGCGCCCAGACCGGCCCCGTCTCGTCCTCGGCTCCCTGATACATCGAGCGGAACTTGTAGACCTGGAACGCCTTGCCGTCGAGCCCCATGCGCTCCTGCTTGTAGAAGACCGCCCCCTTTGACGTGTACTTGATGAGCGCCGCGATGATCGCGAACGGAATCCCGAACACGAGGAGCGCCGTCGCCGAGATTGCAACGTCGATCGCGCGCTTCAGCACGCTGTTGAAGCCGCGCAGCGGCACGTCGTTCAGGCTGATGATCGGGACGCCGTCGAGGTTCTCCAGCCGCGCCCGCAGCGCGATGAACTGCAGCAGGTCCGGCACGACGTGAACTTCGACGGCCTCGCGGTTCGTCGCTTCGACGATGCCGAGCATCTTGACGTGCTCTTCGAGCGGCAGGGCCACGTAGACGTGGTCGATGCTCTCCTGGCGGATGATTTCGTCCGCTTCGGCGAGCGTCCCGAGCAGCGGCAGCCCGCGATACCCGATGTGATCGCCCGCGGCGCGATCGTCGAGGAAGCCGATCACCTTGAACCCGAGCTCGCGATGCTCGAGCACTTTGTCCGCCACCAGCTTGCCGAGATCGCTGGCGCCCGCAATCAGCACGCGCTTCAGCCCGATGCCGGCTTTCCAGCGGCGTTCGAGCACTTCGCGGATGAGCTCGCGCGACGCATATGCGAGGACGATGTCGATCAGCAGGTAGAAGGCCCACACCAGCTGCGAGACTTCGTAGACGCCGAGGTCCTTCAACGCATCCGGCACGTAGTAGGTGTTGTAGTACAGCGTTCCGCCGACGCCGAAGACGACCGCGAGGATGCTGCCGACGAAGACCGCGAAGAAATCGTCGACGCGCGATCGCCCACGCCGCAGGTGATACAGCCCCTGGATGTGGAAGGCGATCGGGAGGATCGCCGTCACGAAGGGAACGAGGTTCAGGTAGTAGTGGAAATTCGGGTAGCCCTTGGTGACCGGCACTACGGCGACGAGCCATTGGAACCGGAGCATGTAGGCGAGCGTGAACGCGACGGCGCTGATGGCGGCATCGGTGACGACGAAGTACGCCGTGAGCAGGCGGTTGTACCGTCGCATCATCGGGTGAGGCTCCGCTCGGTCACCGCGTCGTTCACCTCGGTCTGAAAATCCGCAAGGAACCGCTCGCGCGAAAAGCGCGCGGCGTGCTGCCGAATCACGACGGGGTCGAACGCCGTCGACTGCGCGCGGGCCAGTCCGTCGGCGAACGCCGCCGCCGAGTTGTCGTGCACGAGAATGCCCGTCACGCCGTCTTGGACCGTCTCGCAGGCTCCGCCCTGCCCGAGCGCGACGACCGGAGTCCCGCACGCCTGCGCTTCGACCGGCACCATTCCGAAATCCTCGACGCCGGGGAGTAGAACCGCCGTGGAGGCCGCATAGAGGTCGCGGATGTCCTGGTCGCTCCGCCAGCCGAGGAACTCGACGTCTGGACCCGCCAGGCGCCGCAAGCTGGCCTCTTCGGGCCCTCGCCCTACAATTCGCAACGGCACGGCCGCCTGTCGGCACGCGGCAATCGCGACATCGAGACGCTTGTAAGGCACCAAGGCGGACACCACCAGAAATCGAGGGTCGATCGGACGCCGCGCGGGGTCGGGAAGACGGTAAAAGGTCGTATCGACGGGCGGATACACAACGGCCGACCCGCGATTATAGTATCGGCGGATCCGGCCGGCAACATATTGAGAATTCGCGACAAAGCGGTCCACGCGACCCGCCGTGGCGGCGTCCCAGCGGGCGAGACGGGCCATGATGGGGCGCAGCAGCCGGCTTCGCGCGCCACCGACCTGCTCCGGGCCGAAGTAGGCGTTGAACTGATCCCATGCATACCGCATCGGAGAATGGCAGTAGCAGACGTGCGTTGCCGCGGGGTTGCGGATCACCGACTTCACCGCGCAGTGGCTGCTGCTGATCACGAGATCGTAACGATCGAGGTCGAACAGCTCGACGGCGGCAGGGAAGAGCGGCAGGTAGTTGCGGTAGAGCTCGCCGGCCCGCGGCAGCCACTGCACCGTCGAACGCCTGATCCGGTGCCGCTCGATGGCCGGCGATACCGATCCGCGCACGTGGACGAGCGTGTAGATTGGCGCGTCGGGGTAGAGCTCGCAGATCGCTTCGAGGACCTTCTCGCCCCCGCGCATCCCGGTGAGCCAGTCGTGGATGAGCGCCACCTTCGGTCGCCGCGATTCGCGATTCGCGCTTCGCGATTCGATCTCCCCCTTATTCGCGGCGGCTTCGCCGCCGAACCGCGAGCCGCGAACAGCGAACCGCGTCTCGCTCACCCCGCCAGGACCTCCTCATAAATCTCGCGAACCCTGCGCACCGAGCGCTCCCATGAAAACTCAGAGACCCGCCGCAGGCCCCGCTGCCGGAGATCGTCGCGGAGATCCGAGTCGAGCAGCACGCGGCGCATCGCGTCGGCGATCGCGGACGCGTCGTACGGATCGATGAGCAGCGCCGCGTCGCCCACGACTTCCGGCAGCGACGAAATGTTGGACGTGATGACCGGCGTTCCGCTCGCCATCGCCTCGAGCGGCGGCAGCCCGAACCCTTCGTACAGCGAGGGAAAAACGAACGCCCGCGCCAGGCGATAGAAGACCGCCAGCGTCTTGTCTGGCACGAACCCGAAAAACCGGACGTGCTTGTGCAGCTTGTACCGGTGCACGGCGCGCCGCAGCGTGGCGTATTTCGAAATCTCGTCGCCGATGATGAGCATCTTCACGTGCTCGAGATCGCCGCGCCGGAGCATGTGGAACGCTTCGATCAGCCGCTCGAGGTTCTTGTGCGGCTTGATGTTGCCCGCATAGAGCACGTAGGGCGCGTTCAGCTGATAGCGGTCCCGGACGCGTTCGATCTCCTCGGGCGCCGGCGGCTCGCCGAAGCGCTCGTCGATCGCGTTGTAGATGACGTCGATCTTGCCCTCGGGTACGTGGAAGTAGCGCAGGATGTCGCGCTTGGAGGCCTCGGACACGGTGAGGACGCGGTTCGACCGATGGGTCGCAAACCAGAGCGACGAGCGCGCATAGGCGTACGCAAGCCGGTTCGGCAGATATTGCGGAAACCTCAGGTGGATGCAGTCGTGAATCGTCACGACCGACTTGCACGGGGTCAGCGGCGGCAGCACGTAATGCGGTGCGTGAAACAGATCGATCCCCTCGCGCCGGAGATCCATCGGGATTCGCAGCTGTTCGCTCGCCGAATACGGCCGCGCGGGCTCTGGCACGGCCCGGAAGTTATCGCCAAGTTCCTCGGTGGCCGCGCAATCCGCGCCTCGGCAGAACAGGACGTATTCGGTCCGGGAATCGATCCGGGAAAGATGCCGCAGGAGGTTTCGGATGTAGGTCCCGATGCCGTAATCGCGCAGCTTGCGGGCGTCGATGGCGATTTTCAAGACACGCGATTGTAACGTGGCGCCCCTGAAGGGGCGCCCCACAGATCAGCGCGCCCTACGGGAGCGTTGTGGGGCGGCTCCCGGCGCCCCTGAAGGGGCGCCCTACAGATCGGCGCGCCCTACGGGAGCGTTGTAGGGCGGCTCCCGGCGCCCCTGAAGGGGCGCCCTACAGAAGCGTTGTGGGGCGCCCCTTCAGGGGCGCCGATCTATGGGAGTTGCCCCTTCAGACGCAGATACAGCTTGAGCAGCGGCGCCCAACCCGGATGATGTTTCTCGTAGAACGCGATGTGGCTTCGCCGGTAGGCGGCATTCATGGCGGCCGGCGCCGTTGCGCGCGATCGGCCGCGCAGGTGAACGATCTCGGCGGCCGGAGTAAAGAGCACTTTCCGGCCCCGCGCACGGATCGCGGCGCAGAAGTCGACGTCCTCCGTGTACAGAAAGTAGCGCTCGTCCAGCAGGCCGACCGTTTCGGCGTCCCCCCGCCGGACGAGCAGGCATGCCCCGCTTACCCAGTCCACGTAATGTTCGCGATGGGTTTCGCGATCGACCCACGACGACGCCATCGCGACTCCGCGCGCATGCAGGAGCGTGGTGACTTTCTGGCGCAGCTCTCCGATTGGCGAGATCATCGGTCCGAACGACAGCTCCGGCCGTCCGTCCGCATCGACGAGACGAGGCCCTGCGACCGCCGCGTCCGGATGTGCGGCAAGTGCGTGCGCCAGAGAATCGATGGCCCCCGGCGGAACCAGCGTGTCGTTGTTCAGCAGCAGGACAAGATCTCCGACGCTTACCCGGATACCCGCGTTGTTGCCGGCCGCAAACCCGACGTTGCGCGGCAGCCGGACGAGCCTGACCGTGGGAAACTGGACGCTGACGCTGTCGGCGCTCTGGTCCGTCGACGCGTTGTCCACCACGATCACTTCATGTTCCGCTGCCGGCGGATGGCGCAGCAACGATTGCAGGCAGTTCACCAGGTGCTCGCGCGCGTTGAAGTTCACGATGACGATCGACAGCGTCATCGCCGTGCGATCCTGTCGAGATAGCCGAGCGTCGCGTCTGCCGCGCGGTCCCACGAATATCGCGCAAGGACCTCGGGCGCGCGGGACAGTTGTTCCCGGGCTGCTTCGGGGGAAACGAGAAACCGTTTGATGGCCGCGGCGGCGCTGTCTGCGTCGTGGCCGACGTATGCAGCAGCCGGCCCATACACCTCGCGCGCAACCGGAGTGTCGAGAACGACGACGGGGACGCCGGCGGTCAGCGCCTCCAGCGGGGTCAGACCGAAGCCTTCGTATTCGGACAGAAATGCGAACACCGACGCGCGGCCGTACAAGTCATTCAGCTCGCGCTGGTCGACGTATTCGCGGATCTCCACCTGGCCGGCGACGCCATGCGCGGTGGCGACCATGCGCAGGTCCTGCCGGGGCCACGTGCGGTCCGCGCCGACGATCACGAGCCGCGCATCGGGAACCGAGCGCGCCGCGAGCGCGAAGGCGGCGATGAGGTCGGGCAGGCGGCGGCGATTGAAGAGGGAGCCGGTGTAAAGGACCAGAGGCTGGCGGCTGGCGGCTGGGGGCTGGTTGCCGGGATGCGGCCCTTCGAGAGCCTCAGGGCCGTCCTGAGCCTTGTCGAAGGGCGGGATCCGGCCCTTCGAGAGACTCAGGGCCGCCCTGAGCCTTGTCGAAGGGCGGGAACCGGGATCCGTAACTCCAGGGGGAACTACAGTCAGCTGGCCACGTTTCACCTTCAGGTGTTTCTCGATTTCCGATCGTGAGAACTCCGAGTCGGTGAACACCACTGCTGCGTTGCGCGCGGCGTAGGACGTCAGGAATCGGCGACGCCAGCGCTCGCGCGGGCGGAACCAGCGCGGGTGCGCGATGAAAGAGATGTCGTGGATGGTGACCGCGAACGGGACGCCGAGTCCGACTGGCACCGTGTAGGCGGGAGCAAAGAAGGCATTAAGGCGATCGCGCCGCGCGGCTGCCCGCAGCGTGGTCTGTTCCCACCAGGTGCCGCGGCCGCCCGGGAGGACGCGCGCGTCGAATGCAGCAAGTTTGTCCGGCGAGTACAGAATGAACTCGCGCCCCACGGCGTCCGGTCGGACCAACCAGCGGTTCAACAGCTCTCCGAGATAGCGCCCGACCCCTGTTTTTTCTCCCAGCAACTCGCGCGCGTCGATCCCGATGCGGATCCGCTCGGTCACGCGGCGCCTCTCCGCGCCACGACCGAGCGGTACATCTCGTACAACCGCTCCGCGCTCGATTTCCAGGAGAATTGCGCGGCGCGCGCGACGCCGGCGTCCGCCATTTGCTGCCTCAGCGCGGAATCCTCGAGCACCCGCTGCATCGCGTCCGCAATCGTCGCCGGATCGTCCGGATCCACGAGGAGGCCGGCGTCGCCGAGCACCTCGGGGAGCGCTCCCCGGTTGGCGCCAATCACCGGAACCCCCATCGCCATGGCCTCGAGCGCGGGAATGCCGAACCCTTCGTCGAACGACGGCAAGACCAGCATCGACGCACGCGCATAGAGGTCCCGCTTCGCCGCGTCGTCGACATAGCCCGGCATCCGAATCCGATCGATGACGGAGGCGACGTCGACGCCGGTTCCGTGGAGGCCCTCGGGCGTTATCCGCCCCGCGATCACCAGCTCAGGCGTCTCGCGCATCCCTGTCGCGAGCTGTGTGAACGCTCGCAGCAGGCCCGGGGCGTTCTTTCGCGGCGCAATCGTTCCGATAAACAGGATGTGTCCGGGTGCCGCCGGCTCCGGCCGGCGCGCCCAGTCCGGAGCTCCGGGCCGGCAGACAGTAATGCGGTCGGCTGGAACGCCAAGCCGCTCCATCACTTGCGTCTTCGTGTATTCGGAATTGACGACGACGGCGTCGGCGCGGCGGGCGTGGTCGCGGGCGAGGCGAGGGTAATCGCGGCGAATCTCGGCGGATGCGTGCTCCGGCCGGTCCAGGAAATACAGATCGTGAACCGTGACTACCCGCGCGCGTCGCGCGGGCATCATCAGCGGGTGCATCGAATGGGCGACGTCAGTGCTCCCGGTCAGCAAATCGACGGGTGGCCACCCGAGACGGTGCCAGGCGAAGTTGAGCACGCGCACCGGAATCCGCCGGTCGCTGACGCGCGCCCCTTCGATTGGGGCCGGCGGAAGACGATCCTTCCAGGAGCTGGAAAAAAGCGTGAGCGAGTCGGCCGGCGCCAGAATCGCGGAAAGCGCCGCGGCGAGACCGTGCGCGTATTCGCCGACACCCGTTCGCTGCCGGAGCGCCGGGCGATAGTCGAGGAGTATGCGCACGCGGCCGGATCCTAGCACATGGGCAAAGCGATGCAAACCCTTCTGGTTCAATAGATTGACACTGTTTTCTGCGCTGTGCTAGCTTGTAAGGTTTACACCTCTCCGAAGGTGCGTCACGGATGAAAATAGCGGTCGTCGGGACTGGATACGTCGGACTTGTCGCGGGGGCGTGCCTCGCCGAGAACGGCAACGAGGTAATCTGCGTCGACAAGGATCCGGCGAAGATCCGGCTGCTTCAGCGTGGCAAAATCCCGATTTACGAGCCTGGGCTGGACGAGCTCGTCCGGCGAAACAGGACGGAAAAGCGGCTGATTTTTACGACCGCGCTCGAGCGCGGCGTCCGGAATTCTCAAATCATCTTCATCGCCGTGGGCACGCCGACCGGCGAGGACGGTTCTGCGGACCTTCAGCACGTCCTTTCTGTCGCCCGCGATGCGGCCAGGGCGATGAACGGCTACAAGGTCATCGTCAACAAGAGCACCGTCCCCGTCGGAACGGCTGCCAAAGTGCGTGAAGTCGTCCGCCGCGAAACGACGCATCCCTTCAGCGTCGTGAGCAATCCGGAATTCCTGAAGCAGGGCGCGGCGATCGAGGACTTCATGAAGCCGGACCGCGTCGTCATCGGCGCGGAGGATCCGAGGGCGGCCGAACTGATGACGGAGCTGTACGCGCCGTTCACGCGGACCGGCGCCCCCATCATGCTGATGGATTGTTCGAGCGCCGAGCTCTGCAAATACGCGGCAAACGCGATGCTCGCCACGCGCATCTCGTTCATGAACGAAGTGGCGAATGTCTGCGAGGCCGTGGGGGCGGACGTCGATCAGGTCAGGCGGGCCGTCGCCGCGGACCGCCGGATCGGGCCTTCGTTCCTGTTTCCCGGCGTCGGCTACGGCGGAAGCTGTTTCCCGAAGGATGTGAAGGCGATGCTGAAGTTTGCCGCCTCGAAAGATTACGCGTTCGAAATCCTCGAAGCGGTCGAAGCGGTCAACGAGCGGCAGAAACTGCGGCTGCTCAGCAAAGTCCAGCAGCATTTCGGCTCGGGCAGTCTCAAGGGAAAGCGGCTTGCGGTGTGGGGCCTCGCGTTCAAGCCGCGCACCGACGACATGCGCGAAGCGCCGTCGGTGCCGCTGATTCGCGGCTTCCTCGAAGCGGGAGCCGCGGTACAGGCGTACGATCCCGAGGCCATGGCGGTTGCGCGCAGCATCTTCGGCTCGAAGGTCACCTATGCCGACAATGGCTACGCGGCATTGACCGGCGCGGATGCGCTCGTCATCGTCACCGAATGGAACGAGTTTCGCGAGCCGGACTTCGCGCGCATGCGCAAGCTGATGCGGACGCCGGTGATCTTCGACGGGCGCAACCTCTATAGGCCGGAACAAATCCGCGCGCACGGCTTTACCTACACGTCGATAGGGCGCCCGTGACAGAGACGTCTTCGGTGCTCGTGACCGGGGGAGCGGGCTACATCGGCAGCCACACGGTCAAAGCCCTCCGGCAGCAGGGCGCGACGGCAATCGTTTTCGACAATCTCTCCGCCGGCCATCTCGCGGCCGCCGCGTGCGCATCAGCGCTGGTGGACGGCGATATTCACGACACGGCGCTCCTGCGGAGCACGATCCGGCAGCATCGCGTCGACGCGGTGATGCATTTCGCCGCGTGGTTGTCGGTCGCCGACTCGGTGCGCGATCCCGCGGCCTATTACCACAACAACGTCGTCGGCGCTCTGTCGGTCCTCGAAGCGATGCTGGCGGAAAACGTCCGCCATTTCGTGTTCTCGTCGACGGCCGCGGTCTTCGGCAACCCCGTCGAGACCCCCATCACCGAGGCCCATCCAACCGATCCGATCAACGCGTACGGCCAGACGAAGCTTGCCGTCGAACATGCGCTCCCGCATTTCGATCGCGCCTACGGCATCAAGTCCGTCGCGCTTCGCTACTTCAACGCGGCGGGCGCGGACCCGGACGGCGAGCTCGGCGAGGATCATTCGCCGGAGGTTCATCTGATCCCGCGCGCGATCGACGCGGCGCTCGGCCGCGGAACGTTCCAGCTGTTTGGGGACGACTACGACACGCCCGACGGCACCTGCCTGCGGGACTACGTTCACGTGACGGACCTCGCCGCGGCGCACGTGCTGGCGCTGGAGTCTCTCCGCAACGGATCGCCGTCGACGAAATACAATCTCGGCAACGGCAGGCCCACCTCAGTGAAGGATGTGATTGAGTCCGTCGAGCGCGTGGTCGGGCGCAAGGTGCCTTACACGATGGCGACCAGGCGTCCGGGCGACCCGGCGGTGCTCTACGCTTCCAGCGCCCGCATCAAGCAGGACCTCGGCTGGAAGCCGCGCTTCGAGGACGTCGACGTGATCGTCGAGACCGCGTGGCGCTGGCGCGAGTCGCATCCGAACGGCTACGGAAAGGCGAAGGCCTGATGTCGCGGCTGAGAGGGCAGCTGACGGATCCGCTGCTGTCGGTCGTGATGCCGGCCTACAACGAACGGGAGACCATCGAAGAGATCATCCACCGCGTTCTTGCCGTGCCGGTCCGCACCGAGCTCATCGTCGTCGACGACGGTTCGAAAGACGGGACGCGGGACATCCTCGCGAGGCTGGCGGCGGAGTTGTCGTTCAAGCTCGTGCTGCAGCCGGCAAACGGCGGCAAAGGCGCGGCGCTGCGGCGCGGGTTTCAGGAGGTCACCGGCGATCTCGTCGTCATCCAGGACGCGGATCTCGAATACTCGCCAGAGGAGTTCCCACAGCTCATCGAACTGATCTGCCAGGGGCGCGCCGATGTCGTGTACGGCTCGCGGTTCCTCGGCCGGCACCGCGTATTCCTCTTCACGCATTACGCGGGCAACCGGTTCCTGACGCTCATGACCAATGTTCTCTACAACACGATGTTGACGGACATGGAAACCTGCTACAAGGTGATGCGGACGGAAGTGCTGCGGTCGATGACGCTCGAGTCGAACGGCTTCGGAATCGAGCCGGAGCTGACCGCGAAGATCTTCAAGCGGCAGTATCGAGTGTACGAGGTGCCCATCACCTACGACGGCCGGAATTACGACGAGGGGAAGAAGATTACCTGGCGCGACGGCTTCGTCGCGCTGTGGGTGCTCATGAAGTACCGGTTCACCGAGTGAATCCGCTTCAGCGTCTTTTCCGATACGCGCGGCCCTATCGGGGACGCTTTGCCGCGGCGATCGCGGCAATGGTGGTGTATGCCGCGGCGACGGCGGCCGTCGCTGCGCTCATCAAGCCGGTGATCGACCAGGTTCTCCCAAAAGGGGAGAGCCTGGCATCGTGGTCCATCGCGCTGCTGGTCGTTTACGTCGTCAAGGGGCTCGGCGCCTACGGATCCTCCTTCGTGATGACGGACATCGGTCAGCGGGTCGTCCGCGATCTCCGCGATCAGCTGTTCCGGCATATCCTCGATCAGTCCGCGACCTTTTTCAGCCGCCATACCACCGGTCAGCTGATGTCGCGGATTACGAACGACGTCAATCAGGTGCAGCAGGCGGTCTCCGAGACCGTCGGCGATCTGATGCGTGAGGGGCTCTCGCTCGTCGGTCTCGCGGGTTACCTCTTCTACATGGACGCACGGCTCGCGCTCGTGGCGGTTACGGGCGCTCCGATCGTCGTCTATCCGCTGGTCCGCTTCGGCAAGCGAATCCGCAGCACGACGCGTCACAGTCAGGAGCAGCTGGAGCATCTGTCACACGTCACGGCCGAAGCGTTCACCGGCCACCGCATCGTGAAGGCGTTCGGCGCAGAGGCGCACGAGGAACAGCGGTTCCGCCGCGCGTCACAGCAGCTCTATCGAACGAACCTGAAGGTGACGAGCGCCCTCGCGCTGCTGCCGCCGCTGATGGAGCTGCTCGGCGGCATCGCGGTCGTCGGATTGATCTGGTATGGCAGCCAGCAGATTGCACGCGGGACGCTGACCCAAGGGGATTTCGCGGCGTTCGTCGCCGCGGCGTTCATGATGTACACGCCGGTCAAGAAACTGAGCCGCGTGAACGCCACGCTGCAGCAGGCGATGGCCGCGTCCGAGCGCATCTTCGAGATCCTCGACACGCATTCGGAAGTTGCCGAACGTCCCGGCGCGCAGCCCCTGGTACGGCTGCGGCAGGCGATCGAGTTCCGGAACGTGAGCTTCGCCTACGACGGCGTGAGCAAGACGATTCTGAAGGACATCTCGTTCAGCGTACGGCTCGGACAGGCGGTGGCGATCGTCGGGCTCAGCGGCGCGGGAAAGACGACGCTCGTGAATCTCGTTCCGCGGTTCTACGACGTGTCGGGCGGGAGCATCCTGATTGACGGCGTGGACATTCGCGACGTCACGCTGACGTCGCTTCGGTCGCAGATCGGAATCGTGACGCAGGACACGGTGCTGTTCGACGATACGATCACGAACAACATCGCGTACGGCTCGCCCGGAGCGTCGCGTGACGAGATCGAGGCGGCCGCGCGCGCGGCCCATGCGCACGAGTTCGTCGTCACGCTGCCCGAGAAGTACGAGACACGGATCGGCGAGCGCGGCCAGAAGTTGTCCGGAGGTCAGCGGCAGCGGCTCGCCATCGCCCGCGCGCTGCTGAAGAATTCCCCGATCCTGATTCTCGACGAGGCCACGTCGTCGCTCGACGCCGAATCGGAGCTGCTCGTGCAGGACGCGCTGCAGACCCTGATGCGCAACCGGACGTCGTTCGTCATCGCCCACCGACTGTCGACGGTCCGGAAGGCGGATTCGATCGTGGTCCTCGAGCGCGGCCGCGTCGCCGAAATCGGCCGTCACGATGAGCTGTTGGCGCGGCCCGGCGGGGTTTACGCCAAGCTCTATTCGCTGCAGATATTCGAGGGCCGCCCCGCGGCGGCGCAAACCGCATCTGATGCAGGGCGTCCCGTGACGGGCCGCCATTGACATGATCAAATCCATGACAGGCTTCGCGTCACTCACCAGAGACGACGAGGCGGCGACGATCGGCGTCACGGTGCGCGCGGTCAACCACAAGTTTCTGGATCTGCAGCTGCGTACTCCTCCATCGCTCGCGCCGCTCGAGTCGCGGCTGCGGGCCGCCGCGCAGAAGCGCGTGAGCCGCGGCCGGGTCGAAGTGTCGGTGACGATCGCCCAGCGGCGCGTTCCGACGCTCGAGGTGCAGCTCAACGAACCGTTTCTCGAGGCGCTCGGCGCCGCGCTCGAACGGGCGCGGGAACGAGGGCACGTGGCCGGCGCGATGACGCCCGGCGATCTGCTGCGATTTCCGCAGGCGCTCTCCATTACGGAGCGGAACGAGGAGGCCGTGACGAACGACGAGCAGCTCGCCACGCGGGTCGAAGACGCAGTCGCGGCCGCGCTCGACGAGCTCGATTCGATGCGGCTGCGCGAAGGCGGCTACCTGCGCGCGGATCTCGATGGCCGCCGCGCGGCGCTCGGGGAGCTGTTCGACCGCGTCGCCCGCGCCGCCGAGGCGGGCATGACGACGCTCCGCGCGCGGCTGGAAGAGCGCGTGCGGGAGCTGCGCGCCGACGCGCTGGCCGACGAATCCGTCATCGCGCAGGAGATCGCGAAGTTCGTCGGGCGGTCCGACATCACGGAAGAGGTCGTGCGTTTTCGAGGCCACCTGGAGCACTGGCGCGCGTTGTCTGACGCACCGGAGCCGTGCGGCCGGAAGCTCGATTTCCTCCTGCAGGAGATGAATCGCGAAGTAAATACCGTCGCATCGAAGGCCGAGGGGGCCGCGGTGTCGGAAGTCATTGTGGCGCTCAAGGCCGAGCTCGAGAAGATGCGCGAGCAGGTCCAGAATGTCGAGTAACTTGCCGGGATCCGGGAGTGCACGGAGGGGCATTCTCTTCGTGGTGTCTGCCCCATCAGGCACTGGAAAGACGACCGTGGTCGAGCGGCTCGTGCAGATCCTGCCCGATCTGTCGCTGTCGAGGTCGTACACGTCCCGCCGAATGAGGGCCAACGAGGCGGACGGGGTCGACTATAATTTCATTACACGCCCCCGTTTCGAAGAGATGATCGCCGCCGGCCAGTTTCTCGAGTGGGCCGACGTGTTCGGGAACCTGTACGGGACGTGCGCGACCGACGCCGAGCGGGATCTGGCCGCGGGGCGTGACTTGGTGCTCGTAATCGACGTCCAGGGCGCCCGCCAGGTACGGCTGCGGTCCCCTGGGACCGTCGGTGTGTTCGTGATGCCTCCATCCTTCGCGGTGCTGGAACAGCGGCTGCGAGGCCGGAGTGCCGATCCCGAGGACGCCATCCAGCGCCGGCTTCAGACCGCGCGCGAGGAGGTCGCGGCGTTTGCCGAGTACGACTACGTGGTCGTCAACGACGAGCTCGAGGCCTGCGTCGATCGCCTGCGGGCGATCGTGCTCGCCGAGCGCGCGCGGCTGCGGTGCGCCGCGGGGGTGGCGGAAGAAATCGTGAATACGTTTCGTGGCGTCCGCCTTTAGGCGGACCGTGATCCGCCGTGAGGCGGACCCTGAAGGAAGGTCAATGACACACAAGAAAGAGATCGGAAACAAGTTCGAGTTCGTGACGATTGCGGGGGCGCGTGCGCGCCAGCTGCTGGATGGCTGTACGCCGCGGACTCCTTCGACGAGCAACAAGCCGGCAAAGGTGGCGCAGCAGGAAGTGAGGGAGGGGAAGGTCGAAAGGATCAATCCCTAGTCCCTAATCGCCAATCCCCAATCGGGAATCGTCGAATCGGGGAATCACCGAATCGCAGTAATCAGCACCGCAATATTCGGATGATTGGAGAAGCGTGATTAGAAGATCAGGGATTGGCCGATTCAGGGATCAGGGATTCACGATGAGGGATTAGGGATTTCTGTGGCGTTAATTGCACTAGGCGTGACCGGTGGGATCGGCGCCTATAAGGCTGTCGAAGTAGCCCGAGGGCTGCAGAAGCGCGGCCATGACGTCGCCGCGATCATGACGCGCTCGGCGCGGAAGTTCGTCGGCGAGCTGACGTTCGAGGCGATCACGCGGCGCCGCGTCATTACCGATCAGTACAGCCCGGGCGCGAACTCCGACATCGAACATATCTCGCTGGCAACCGACATCGCGCTGCTGGTCGTCGCCCCGGCGACGGCGAACGTCATCGGCAAGTTCGCCAACGGGATAGCGGACGACTTCCTCTCGTCGTTGTATCTCGCGACGCGCGCGCCGGTCCTGATGGCGCCGGCGATGAACACCAACATGCTCGAGCACGAGGCGGTGCGCAGGAACCTTGCGGCGCTGACGGCCCGCGGTGTCCGGTTCGTCGATCCCGACCAGGGATATCTCGCGTGCGGATGGATCGGCAAGGGCCGCCTCGCGGAGCCCGACGAGATCGTCGAAGCGGCGCATTTCCTCGTGCAGCCCCGCGGTTCCCTCCTCGGACGCCTGGTCGTCGTCACGGCCGGCCCAACCTACGAGGACATCGACGCGGTGCGCTACGTCGGCAACCGATCGAGCGGCAAGATGGGCTACGCGGTAGCCGCGGAAGCGGCCCGGCGCGGCGCGCGGGTCGTGCTCGTGTCCGGCCCGACGCACCTGACGCCGCCGGCCGGGGTCGAGGTCGTCGCCGTCCGCAGCGCGCACGAGATGCGCGGCGCGGTTCAACAGCACGCCACCGACGCCGACATCGTCGTCATGGCCGCCGCGGTCGCCGATTACACCCCCGAAGCGCGCGCCGCAGGCAAGATCGAGAAGGGGGAGGCGCCGATGGAGCTGCGCCTGGTGCGCACACCCGACATTCTCGCCGAGCTGGGACACACGCGGCGGAGCAGCGCCAGGCCCGTGCTCGTCGGGTTCGCGGCGGAAAGCGGCGACCCCGTGGCGCGCGCGCGCGAGAAGCTGCAGCGCAAGCAGGTGGACTTCATCGTCGCCAACGACATCGCGCGATCGGACGCTGGGTTCGAGGTGGATATGAATGCCGTCACGATCGTGAGCGCCGAAGGAGACGAGCACGTGTCGCTCGCGCCGAAGACCGAAATCGCCGCGGTCATCCTCGATCGCGCGGAAACACGCCTTGCCGCGTCGAGCCCCAGGCCCGAAGCCGGTCTGAGCCGCGAGCCTTGAGCCAGCTCTCCGAACACCTCCGTTTTTATCAGGAGCTTGGCGTAACCGGTGTGAGCCGCGATCCGAAATGGCGCCTTCGCGAAGGTGCGACGCAGACGCCGGAAGAGCCGGCGGAAAGCGCGCCGATGACGTTCTCGCGGTCGGGCACCGAGGCGCTCGCCGCTATCCGTGAGGATCTCGGCGACTGCACGCGCTGCAAGCTGCACGCGCTCGGCCGCAAACAGATCGTGTTCGGCGTCGGCAATCCAACAGCCGATCTCATGTTCGTGGGCGAGGCGCCGGGTGCCGACGAAGACATCCAGGGGATTCCGTTCGTGGGCCGCGCAGGGCAGCTGCTGACGAAGATGATAGAGGCGATGGGGTTCAGGCGCGATGACGTCTACATCGCGAACGTCCTCAAATGCCGTCCGCCCGGCAACCGCAATCCTGAGCCGGACGAAATCGAACAGTGCGAACCGTTTCTCTTCCGGCAGCTCGCGTCGGTGGAGCCGAAGGTCGTGATCGCGCTCGGCGCCTTTGCCGCGCGCACGCTGCTCAAGACCGACGCGCCGATCTCGCGGCTGCGCGGACGCGTGCATCACTTCCGCGGCATGAAGCTGATTCCGACCTTCCATCCATCGTTTCTTCTGCGCAGTCCCGGCTACAAGCGTGAGGCCTGGGAGGATTTGAAGCTGGCGCTGGCGGAGCTCGGGCGCGAGCTGCCGCGTACTGCGTCTTCGACATCCGAGTAGCGCCCCCGTGGCCCTCATTCAGGTCGCCGTCCCGGTCCCCGCGCTCGACGCGCTGACGTATTCGGTCCCGGATGACATGCCAGCTCCCGCCCTCGGGGCTCGTGTGCTTGTCCCACTCGCCAACCGCGCGGTAACGGGCATCGTGGTATCGGGATCCGGGAGCCGGGATCCGGGATCCGACGGAGCCTCGGAATCCGCACTGGCGCCCGCGCTATCCGTGACGACGGATCCCGCGTCCCGCCCGGAGCCTGCCGAAGGGCGCATCCCGCATCCCGGCGAAGTCCGCGACATCACCCGACTGCTCGACACCGAGCCCTTCCTTCCACCCGACGTACTGCAGATCGTCGCGTGGGTGGCGGACTACTACGCGTGCGGCATCGGAGAGGCCATGGCGGCAGCGCTCCCGCCTCGCTCGGTGGTCGAGAGCAAACGGTTCGCGCAGATCACGGATTTGGGGCACGCCCGGCTGCTCACCGAACGCGGCGCGCGCCGGCGAGTGCTCGACGCGCTGGAGAGCGGCAAGTCCATTCGCATCGATAGCGCGCGAGCGGCTTCGCATGTGCTTGAGGGCCTCGAGCACGACGGGTTAATCGAAGTGACCGACGCGCTGAAGGGCAGCGCGAGCGGCTATCGCACTGTTCGCGTGGCGACGCTGACCGCGCAGGGCCACGACATGGCTACGGCTGGGGAGAACGGTCTGCCTCGCCGAGGCCGCGCATCGGCGAAGGCGGGCCTGCGGCAGCGTGAGGCGCT
>Ga0075424_100001402_pt1 | contig 21132 bp, 21 predicted proteins | sample SoiMethybrSBSTD3_FD_75301 | JGI IMG/M metagenome (GOLD analysis project Ga0075424, IMG submission 75301) | Bulk soil microbial communities from a Populus tree surrounding site in Tennessee, USA - Soil MetaG P. TD hybrid SBSTD3 | ecosystem: Environmental > Terrestrial > Soil > Tree plantation... | reverse complement strand
CCAACGCCCGACACCCGCAGCCGTCATCGGCTCGAGCATCGCCAGGAGGCCGAGCACGAACACCAGCAGCATGGGGAGAATAAACGGCTCGCGAAGAACTTCCGAGTGCGCGAAGAGGACCATCGGCCCGCACGTGACGATCGCAGAGCCGAGAGCGGCCATCACCGGCCGAACGTCACGCCGCAGCAGCAGCGCGAACACCAGCAGACCGGATCCGGTCAGCAGCAGCGCGTTCAGAACATACGTGAGATATGGCGAGTCCGAGCCCGAAAGGAAATAGAGACTCGCCAGGATCTTCGTGTGGGTCATCCCCTCGAACTGCTCGTGATTGATTTGATCCCATCCGAAGAGCCGCATGCGATCCGCGAGCAGCACCGCGGTCTCGTGAAACACCTGTGAGTCGGAGTCCTTGGCCAGGCCGTACGCCCAGTGGCTCGTCGGCGTCAAATGCGGGACCACGTAGCCGCGCACCAGCGCGGTGAACGCAAGCTGCAGGATGAGCAGGAAGAGCGCCAAGACCAGCGCGATCCGCCCTCTGTTCAAGCGTTTCTCCCGAGCAGAAGCTCCGCGAGCGCGAGATCGAGCGGCGAATCGATGTTGACCGAACGTTCGGGTGGCATGACGAGCGGCGCCGCGTTGCGGCCCCAGAGGGAGCCCGTCGCGCGAATGACGTTCGTCCTCGTCGCATAGACGGCCCCGTTGAGCGCGTACACCGGCGGCAGTTGCTGACGCGTCAGCCCATCTCGCCAGAGCTCCGGCAGGAACGGCCGCAGGCGATCGCCTTCGATCGTCTGCATCTTGATCGGATGCGGCGCGTCGACGCGGCACACCGAGATGACGGCGTCGGCCTCGGACGCCTCGAGGCGATCGATCGCGGCGTCCACGTCGCCGGCGGTGCGCAGCGGCGCCGTCGGCTCGAGGAGCACCACCGCGTCGTAGCGTTCGCCGGCCTCTTCCAGCGTATCGAGCGCGTGCCGCACGACCTCCGCCGACGTCGATCCATCACCGGCGAGCGACGAGGGACGCACGAACGGGATGTCCGCGCCGGCGGCGCGCGCGACCTCGAGAATCTCGGCGTCTTCGGAGGAGAGCACCGTACGTCGAAGCCGCCGGCTGTCTCGAGCGCAGCGAATGGTGTAGACGATCAGGGGCTGGCCGCGAAGCGGGACGAGGTTCTTCCGGGGAATGCCTTTCGATCCCCCGCGCGCGGGGATGACCCCCAGCACATTCATCGGTGATGGCCTGACGCGCGGCAGATCAGGTAGATGCTGTCCCCGGGCGCCTCGCCGGGATAGTGCGGCACGAACTCGAGCCGGTCGAAATGCGGCGACAGCAGGTGCGCAACGCTGCACTGCGTGAAGAACTGATGGTGCGCCGGCCACGCCCACCGCGCGCGCCCGAGTCGCTCGTATTCGGGCGACGGATATCTGTTCGGGACCGTCATCAGCATGGTCCCGCCCGGCCGGAGCGTCCTGAGCAGGTTCGAGAACGCGCGATCGAACTGGCCTGGACCGATATGTTCGAGCGTCTCGCACGCCGAGATCATGTCGAACGATGCGTCGGGAAACGACAAATCCTCGATGAAGCTTTCGAGGAACGCAACCCGGCCGGCAAGGTCCGGCGCCGCGGCGAGCGCCGCGTTCGCTTCTTCAATCGCCGAGCGCGCGATGTCGACGCCGACCGCGCCGGACAGGTTCCAGTGGCGGACTGTTCGAAGCAGGAGCGTCCCGTCGCTCGTGCCGACGTCGAGCACTCGACCCGCGTACCCCAGTTCAAGCACTCTCGCGGCACGCTGGATATCGTCCGCGATGAGATGCTTCTTGTCGGGATCGACCGCCTCCGGCCGCAGCAGGCGATCTCCGATGCGATCGCGATACTGTTCGGCCTCGAGCCGGTGCGCCGCGGGATCGTACTCGTCGTCGTGCAGCACCATCGGCATCCAGCGGGAAGGAGGCCCTTCAGGAATCGCGGTCCCGCGTGTGACGGAGAAGCCGGGGAGCTGCTCTCCGCGGCCGTTCAACGCCACCACTGCTGTGGCGTCGGCCTCGCGCGCCAGATTGATGGCGCGATCGATCAAGGCCCGCGCATTCCCCTGTGCAAGCCAGGACTCGTCGACGTTGACGACGAACTCCTCGACGTTCATGCGTTGTTTCCCCATCGTCCGGTGAACCGGGCCTTCGCGCTCACGAGTTCCGGGCTCGCCGGCGCGGTGACGCTGCCCATCACGTCCTCCACCTCTCGCGCGTACGACACGAGCGCGGCGATCTCGTCGGGCGTCGCGTCCCACGCCATCGCGCGCCCAGGGCCAGTACGCCCGAGGCAGAAGTGTTTTTCGATGAAGGACGCCCCGGCGGCGATCGCCATCTTCGACACCTCGATCCCCACGGAATGATCGCTCCAGCCGACGCTTGGCGTGAATTGCCGCAGCCATTCCATCCGCCGCAGATGCGCCTGCGCCGGCGGCATGGGATAGAGCGAGACGCAGTGGAGCAACGTGAAATCGCCGGAACGCAGCCAGCCCGCAGCCTGCTCGACCTCCTGATCGGTCGCGACGCCCGTGGACACGATCACATGGCGAAAGCGGGCGCGAAGCGCCTCCAGCATGCGGCGGCTCGTGAGATCGGGACTGCCGACCTTGATCGTGTCGAGACCGAGCGACGCGAGGAACTCGACTCGACCGATGTCGAAGCAGGTCGTCAGAAAACGCACTCCGTTGCGGGCGCATTCGTCGATCAACTCGCGGTGCGCCGCATCCGACAACTCGCTTTGCACGAACCACGCGTACTGGGGGTCCGCGTCGCCGTCCCGGACCGTCGCGGCGCGCCAGGATTGGAACTTGACGTAGTCCGCTCCCGCATCGGCGGCGCGGCGGACGAATTCGCGCGCGAGTCCCATGTCGCCTCCATGATTGGAGGTCACCTCAGCGATGATCTGCGTGCGCATGAAATCCTTCCGTCGTGCGTTCCCCTGGTCCGTACGTCAGGCGCTTCTCTACGCGATAGGGCACCTCGGTCAGCAGCTTCGCGATCCGCGCTCCCGCATGCCCGTCGCCGTACAACGAGTCGGAGCGGTGCGGTCCATGCTGCAGCTGACGGTGTACGGCCGCGAGAATCTCGTCTCGATCGTGGCCGACGTCGATCACGTTGGGACCACGCTCGCGTCCGGCCTGGCGTGAGCCGATGTTGACCGCCGGCACACCGAGGTACGCGCCCTCCCGAATTGCGGCGCTCGAGTTGCCGACAATGCACCCCGAGCAATAGAGCAGCGTCAGGAAATCCTCAGGCGTCATGTTCTTGAAGAAATGCACGTGCACGGGACGCGCCTCCTCCCGGAACATCCGGATCGCCTTCGAGATTCCGTCGGAGCCGGCATCGACGTTCGGCCAGAACCACAGCACGGGCACGTCGAGTGCGCGCACCGCCTCGAGCGTGGGTCGAATCTGGCTCTGCGCGTGCTCGTAGTCGGTTGTCACCGGGTGCTGCATGACGATGACGTAGCGGCCCAGCTGCAGCGGAACGGGCGGTCCGACGCCGAGATACCGGCCAAACGGATCGAACGTCAGACTGCGGCCCGCGCGCTGCACGCCGGCGGCGAGATCGATGGAAGGACACCCGGTGACGAACACGGTGTCGGGCTCCTCCCCCATCCGGACGACGCGATCCGCCGCACCCGACGTGCTGACGAAGTGGTAGTTCGCGAACTTCGTGATCGCATGCCGGACCTTCTCGTCGACCGACCCGGTGATTTCTCCGCCCTGCACGTGAACGAGCGGGAGATTGAGATACGCCGCGGCGATCGCGGTGGCAATCGTCTCGTAGCGATCGGCCACCGTCAGCACGATATCGGGCCGGAGGTTGTCGAAGATCGTGCTCAGCTCGGTGATCCCGATGCCGGTCGTCTTCGCCATCGTGACGGGGTTCTCCCCCTCCAGCACCATGTACACGCGGGCCGCGGGCTCGAACCCATCCTGCTCGACCACGCTCAACGCGCGGCCGTATTTGTCCAGCAGCAGCGACGCGGCCGCCACGAGCTGCAGGTCGAGGTCGTCGCTTTCCCGGATCGCGACGAGCGCCGACTTGATGCGCGCGTAGCTCGCGCGGTTCGTCACGACGACGGAGATTTTTCGTTTCGGCATGAATGCTCAGCTTCCTAGTTTCTCACCGGTATCGCGAATGCCTCAATCAGCGGACCGAGGCCGAACGGCCTTTCAATGGCGCCACCGGCGCGCTTGACGAGGCTGCGCCACCTCGCCGGATCCGTGGCGTCGCGCAGCGTCGAGACACGTGTGACCCGATAGCCGGCGCGTTCGAGCATCTGCTGCAGCGTCGCCGGCTGGAAAAACGTGATGTGCGTGCAGCGGACCGGATATGGCGCCGGGCCGCCAAGCAGTCGTTGCAATCGGATATTGAGGTTCTCCAGTTCGTTTGGCACTTCGATCGCGAGCACGCCGCCGGGCGCGAGTACGGTTCCAATCTTCCGAAGCGCCGCGACAGGATCCAACAGGTGCTCCAGAACGTGGCTCAGATGGACCATATCGAACGCGGACGGCGGCAACTGCGCCGACTCGAGCGACCCATGCACGACGTTGAGGCGATAGCGATCCCGCACGTAGGCGGCCGCGTAGGCGGACAGTTCGACGCCGAGCACGTCCCATCCCTGGGTCGCCGCATGGTGGAGGAAGCCGCCATGCCCGATGCCGATCTCGAGCAGTCGACCGCGGCCACGCATCTGCTCCACGGCCCGAAGCCGTGCGGCAAACCTCGGGTGCAGCTCTGACTCCGTCGGGAACACCATCCCCGCGTCCTGGTACGCGCGAAAGTAATCCTCCTCGTACACGCCATCGACTTCGTCCGGACGCGGAGAGATGTAATCGAGGCCGCAGCCGCTGCACCGTACGACCGTCGACCCGTTGTACGCGCTGCGGACCATCCGCGTGCTGACCTCCCGCGCCTCGAAGGTCGTCGCGCCGCAGAGCGGACACCCGGTCACTTCTCCGCGACCATCGTGAGACCCACGATCCCGACATCCACGATGTCGCGTCCGAACGGAACGCGCTTCGCGTGGCGGATGAACGGGTAGATCAGCCGGGTTCGCCGCGTCAGATCCTGCGGAGATCTGATCAGATCGTACAAATCCCACACGCGCGAGAAGCCCGCGTCCCGCAGCGCGCGGCCGAGCGTGCGCCGGCTGAACCAGTGGACCGCCGGGTACGGCGTGTTATAGACGATGGACGGTTTCCGGTTCATCGCGTACTCACGAATCCGGTCCTTGAGCCACGCCGGATACCACGAATACGGTCCGACGCCGTGGTACTCGAGCTGGAGCGGGCAGATCACGTTCGTGGTAGCGATATACGCGAGGCCCGCACGCCGCAGCTTGCGGCACGCGGTGCGCAGCGTCGCCTGATAGTCGGGCACGTGTTCGATCAGATCCTTCAAGTACGCGATGTCGAACGTGTCGTCCTCGACTCCCGTGCACGTGTTCGCGTCGGACACCACGAGGCGGATGTCGAGCCCCGGTTCCTGCGTCAGATGATCCCGAAGCACGCGCAGGTTGTCGCTCGACGCGTCGACGGCCGTCACATGCCACCCTTTGCGGGCGGCCCATACCGCGCTGACGCCGCTGCCGCTGCCGAGATCCAGCACACGGTACGGCGGCCGCCCGAGCCGGCCCGTGGCTTCGAGAAGCAGGTGTTGCCGCTCGTGACGATCGTTCAGCGCTTCAGGCGAAAAATCGTCCAGCTGCTGCTGCGCGGTGATCCCGGCAGCCGGTTCGCCTTTTGTCACCGTCCGGCGCCCCTGGCCAGCAGCCGCCGCATCAGCGCGTCCGTCGCCTCCACCATGGCTGGCGCCCCGAACACGTTCTCGACGTGACGGCGTCCTGCGGCTCCCATTTCGCGCGCGATCTCCGGCTGATCGATGATGCGGGCCACAGCGTCCGCGATCGCCTGGGGATTCCGTGGCGGCACCAGCACACCGCAGACGCCGTCGATCACCGCTTCTTCGTTGCCTCCGACGCGCGCGGCGACGACCGGAATTCCGGCGGCAAGCGCTTCGAGCACCGCGACCGGCAGCCCTTCGACATGCGATGACTGCACGTAGACATCGAGCCTGGCGTGAACGGGACGCACGTCGGCTACGTGCCCGAGGAACTCGACTGCGCCGGCGATCCCGAGCGAGGCGGCCAGCCGTTCGAGCCGGTCGCGTTCCGGGCCCGCGCCCGCGAGCACCAGCCGAGCCCCTGGATACCGCGACCGCAGCAGCGCGAATGCGTGCAGCAGAGAGTTATGGTCTTTCTCCGGATTCAAACGGGCGATGGAGCCGACGATCGGGCCTTCTCCGGGAGCGGTCGATTGTCGCGGTCCGCCGAAGGCGGATACGTCGACACAATTATAAATCGTGACGACCTTCTCGGACGGAATACCGACCTGCTCGATCAAGTACCGCGAAACGTTGCGCGACACGCCGACCACCGTCGTGCACCATCTCGCGGTCGCGCGATTCAGGCGCTCGGTGACGCCACCCTCCCACGCCATGATCTGCTGCGACGAGAGCACCATCGGCGTGCCGGCGAGCCGGCCCGCGGTCCGCCCGATCAGGTGCGCGTGGATCAGAAATGTGTAGAGGACGTCGACCCGTTCACGGCGCAGCATGCGTACGAGACGCGCAATGACGAGGGCGTCGAGCTTGCTCCGCATGCCGAGATCGACAATCGACACGCCGGTGCCGGAGAGGGCGCGTGCGACGTCGCCCGAGCGGGCGTCCAGCGCCGCCGCCATCACGCGATGCCCTCGGCCGACCAGGCCTTTGGCGAGATCGATGTAGACACGCTCGGCGCCGCCGATGTCGAAGGTGGTGATCAGCAGCAGGACGGTCACGCGATCCGCTCGACCTCGCCGGCAATCCGCTCCGCCGCGCGTCCCTGCGCGGGCCCGACGAACCGATCGCGCGCTTCGGCGCGCAACTCCGCGTCGACGGATCGATCGCGCAGAAATGTATTCATCAACGCGAAGAGCTCTTCGGGGTCGTGCGCGAGCCGCACCGCGGCGCTGTCGACGATCCGTTTGTAGTGCGTGAATCCGTAGACCCGGGAGATCGAGATGTCCGGATGCGTCGGCGTCAGATCGAACGCGATGTTCACGACAGGTGTGCCGGTCGCCATCGCATCGAGCGACGTCGTCGATGCCTGATTCAGCAGCAGGTCCGCGTGCACCATCAACGCGCCGTACCGCTGGACGTCATCGTGGGTGGGCAGGCACTCGAACGCGCCGCCAGCGGTGCCGAGCGCGAACCCGCGCTGCAGCAGGACGCGCGGCCGGCCCGCAAGCGCCTTACTGTAATCGCTGTCGCGATCGAACGGATGCATCCGAACGACGAGGTTCGGCAACCCCTCGATCGCGCCGGATGCAATCCCGTCGAGCAGCAGGCGGATGTAGCCGGGATTGTCGGGCGCGTACATCGGCGCATTCAGCGAGAACACAATCAAACGCCGGCCCGGGTCGAGGCCGAGCGCGGCCAGCGTCGCCGCACGATCCGGAAGGCAGTCCTTGCGGAACAGCACGTCGAATTGCGTCCCGCTCGTCACCGAGACGTCGTCGGGCTTGAACCGGTAATACTCGGTCGCCTCATGCTCCATCCATTGGTTCCAGACGGTGAGCCGACCGGGCTTCACGTACGGGGGACGCTTGGAGGCCATGTTGTCCCAGGTGGTGTCGATCGCAATCGTGGGGATGTCGAGCGCCCGTGCGGCCTTCGTCAGCGGCAGTTCTTCGGGGTGATAACCGGGCTTCGTTACGGCGACGGCGGTGACCTTCAACCTCGCCAGCAGCTGACGATAATGCGATTCGTACGGCTGCCGCCAGGAGCCGAGGAGCGCGTCGACGACGAGCTCCGGCATGAGCACCCGGCCAGCACCCTCGGCCGCGGACATCGCGTAGTGAAACAGCGGCGCCTGCTGCCGCCGACGCTGATACTTGATCTGGAAGGTGTCGAGCGCCGTGCGCCGCGAGTAGTGGATCTGTTTCAGCGCCTTCAGGTAGGTGAAGGCCAGCGACGGCCGGACGGGCTCGAGGCGTTCGACGCCAACGGTCGAGGGCAACTCCGCTCTCAGCGCCGCGTCGTCGCGATCGGGCAGCGGCGGCAGCAGCACCGTGGCTCGCGCGCCGCGGCCTACCACCGTGCTCAGGATGTCGGCACACACGATGTTGCGGAAGCCGAGCCCGTACGGGATCGAAAACAGGACGTGCTTCACGGGCCGGGCGTCTCCTGGAGTGCGGCCCGCTTGAACGCACGAGCGCTGATGAACAACGCTGCGGCGTACGCGGTGGCGCTCACGAGGAACACCGCCATCTGACCCGATCGCTGCAGCAGCCACGCGCCCGCGACACACGGCAGGAACGTCCCGAGCAACAACAGCAGGCGGTACCACTCACGCACGCGTCCTGTCGCGAGGAATGCGAGCGCGATGACAGCGACAAGACCTGCGGCACCCGAGATCACGCCGGCGAGCGCGGCGCCGGTCGCACCCGTTCGCGGCACGAGCCACATCAGGCCGCCAAACAGGACGGCGGCGTTGATTCCGGCGGCGATGGACGCCGACCCCGGTCTCGGCGAGTAGTACAGCCGCACCTGTCCCAGGAACATGAGCCCCGATAGAAACTGCGCGACGAGCAGCAGCCCGACCAGCCGCTGCATGTCCCGCGAGTTGTCCGCCCACGGCGTCAGCTGGACGAGCCACGTGCCCGCGGCCACGAGCGCGCCGACGAGCAGCATCCCAAGCACGAGGAATTGCGAGAGGCGGCCGAACTCCGCGTCCAGCGTTCCCGAGTGTTCCTGGCGTGACATCAGCGGCGCGAGCGCGAGCTTGAAGCCGCCTGACAGAAACTTGATCGGGGTCGTGAAGCGGCTTGCCGCGCCGTAAACGCCGAGCGTCTCCTGCGAGCTCCATTGCGCGAGGACGACGCGATCGGACACCGCGACTGCCCGCGCAAACAGGATCGACGGCAGCACGCGTGCGGTGAAGCTCACCGTGTCGCGGGGCAGTTTCCAGAATGCACCCGCCCACGTGTACTCGCGTCGTATGGCGTACAGCGCGACGAGCGCGCTGGCGCCCGCGCCGACCGCATACCCCAGCATGTAGCCCGCGGGGCCGAGCCGCTCGACGACGAGCACGATCTGCAGCACGACCTGCGTCACGGCGCCGCCAAGGACGAACACCGCATACGCGCGCATCGCGCCCTGCACGCGGACGACGGACAGCGGCACGCCGCGCAACCCGAGCGCCAGACCGGCCCACCAGCCGGCGGACATGGCCCAGTACGCCCGGCCGCCGACGCCACCGACCCCGAAGACCACGTGCGCGCCAAACACGAGCAGGAGCGACCATCCCACCGAAAAAAGCGTCACTCCTGCCAGGATGCCGCCCCGCTCGCTCGCCGGCCATTTGTAATAGAGCCGCATCACCGAGAAATCGAGGCCAAGCGTGCTGAGCGTGAGGCCGACCTGCGTGAGGACGAGCGCAATCGTGATGAGACCGAAGTCGTCGGGCGTGAGGAAGAAGAAAAAGATCGGCAGCGATACCAGCGCGAGGGCCTGCTGCGCGACGTCGACGATTGCGTACAGCGCCCCCTCGGAAACCAGCGTGCGCGCGGCGGGCGCGGCCGATCCGTTCAGCTCATCGAACATGCGGTGGTGGAACCGTGACCGTACACGCCCGCCGCGCGCTGTCACGGATAGCTTCCACGAGCTGGAGAACGCGGCATCCGTCAGCAAGCGTGCACAGCGGCGCTTCGGCACCCCGGATGACATTGAGGAAGTGCCGGGCCTCGGCGACGAACATCTCGTTTCGTTCGCACGTGAACGATGTCACGTCCCAGGCACCGCGGGCGCTCTCGAAGACGCGGACGTGATTCGCTTCATTGTTCCACTCGATGGTGCCTGCGTCGCCGTACACCGCGATCGAGCGCTCGTGCGGACGCGAATACAGATCGAGATGAATCCCGACGCGCGTTCCCGAAGGAAGCGCAAGGCTGACGTCAACGTTGTCGTCGGTATCGATCTCCAGCGGACTGAGCCGTTCGACCGTGGCGCTCAGACCGTTCGGCCACTCGAACAGCCACAGCATGAGATCGAGAAAATGACTCTCGTCGAGGAGCGCGCCGCCGCCGAGCGCGGCGCGCGCCATGAAGAAGTCCTGATAGCGCTCCCACGGGTGCCAGTCCGCCAGGTGCGCAGCCATGACCATCGAGACGCGCAGCACCCGTCCGGCGCGCCTTTCTTCGATGCATGCCTTCAGGCGGCGCACAGGGTCCCACCAGCGGAAGGTGTAGCCGAGAAGCACACGGATCGAGGCACGAGCAGCCAACGCATCGAGCGTCAGCGCTGAGGCGAGATCCGGCGCAACGGGCTTCTCGAGGAGCACCGGCAAACCCGCCCGCAGGCACGCGGACGCCTGGTCAACGTGCGCGGTGGGTGGAGACGCCACGACTGCCGCATCGAAACCGCCGTGCCGCAGCGCATCGTCTACCGTAGGGAATCGGCCGACCAGCGGCACACGCTCCGAGAGCTCCGCCAGGCGATCCGGTCGCGGATCCACGCCGGAGATCCGGCACCCGAGCGACGCCAGATTCGCGCCGTGCCGCTTCCCCACCGACCCGGTTCCAATGACGAGCACGTGCGTGGACATCGCTGTCAACGCCTGAGCGGACGGACGATGTCGACGTATGGGGCGTCGGGCATCACAGCCTCGATGAATGCGGGCCCGCGCGACGGCTTCCACCGCGCCACGGTGGCTTCGAATTCCGCGTGCGTCGTGACGCGCGCGGCGTCGCAGCCAAGCGCGCCGATCGTCGAGCACCATGACGGCTGCGAGACCCGGATGCCCGCGCTCGTAAAGCCGCGCTCGAGCACCCTCGCGCGCATGCTGCCGTAGTACCCGTCGCTCATGAGCACGACGAGCAGCGGAAGCCTGCGTTCCACGGCGATGCGCATTTCCGCGACGAATGGCGGCAGGCCGCCATCGCCGGTGGTCAGGATCGTCGGGCGCGCCGGATCCTGGAGCGCCACGCCGATCGCCTGCGGGAGACCGACTCCCATGAACCTTCCATTCGACGATCCGACGAACTCGCCGGGGGCCGCTGCGCGCCAGACGTGCTCGGCCACGATGGTGAAATTGCCCGAATCGGTCACCAGTCGCGCGCGCGGAATGCCGGCAAGCGTCGCGTAGCATGCGGCCGGCAGAAGCTCGGCGCGATCGAGATGTCTGGCCACGGCGGCGCGCGCGCGCGCCACCTCCTCGAGTCCCCAGCGCGCCGACGAAACGGCTTGACGAATCCCTTCAATCGCGACCGCCAGATCGCCGGCGTGATGCAGCGCCGGCTGGAATCCCTCCTGCGGCACGGAACCGAGCGAATCGGCGCTGACGTAGGGCGCCGCGAACGGCCGTGCGCCAAGGACTTCCGTGTTTCGCAGGCCGATGCCGATCACGAGATCCGCCAGCGGCAGGATCGCGCCTTCCGGCGCGAGCTCCGCGCCGGCACCCGTGTAGACGCCCGCGCTGGCCGGATCCCCTTCGTCGATGACACCCTTTGCGGCGGCAGTGGAAAACACCGGCACGCCGAACCCCTTCAGCGCGGGAGAATCGACCGAGGTGCCCGGCAGACGCGTGGCGGCCGATCCGCAGATCACGAGAGGGCGACGCGCAGCGCGCACCCGATCGATGAGAGCACTCAGCTCGCAGCCTCGAGCGGGTTCGCCGGCCGATGCCGCAGTCGCTGGTCCGTCGACCAGATTGAGGTGCACGGGCCCCGGGGATTCGGCGCGCGCGAGCGCGGCGAGCGCATCGATTTCCAGCCCGGCGTGCCGGTAGAACACGCCTTTCACGACCGACGACAGCATCGCGTCCTGTGGCATCCGCTTGTGTTGCAATCCCGGATCGGCGCTGGGCGCGTAGGCCTCGGCAAAGGTGATGACGGGATAGTTCTCGAAGCGCGCGAGCGCAGAGCCTGCGGCGAGGTTTGCAACTCCGGGTCCCTTGATGCTCAGGGCCGCGCCAATGTGGCCGCTCTGCCGTGCGGCGGCGCCTGCGATGATCACGCCCGCGCCTTCGTGCGCCGCAGGCACGAACGGCACGCCCGCACGTTCGCACGCGTCGAGCAGTTCGTACGAAGGGCCGCTGCCGGGCACACCCGTCAGGAACGGCGCACCGGCGCGCCTGAGAGCTTCGGCCTCGCGCTCCGCGGCCGTCATCGAGTGAGCCCGAAATGCGCGAGAATCTTCCGCGCGGTGAAGTCCGCCGTTCTCCGCAGCGCATCGGGGCTGACGCCGCCCATGTGAGGCGTGATAATCACGTTCGTGTGCCGTCGCGCGTACTCCACCAGCGGATGCGCCCCAATAGGGCCGTCGGTTTCTCCCTCGAGGACGTCGCATCCGTAGCCGCCGAGCTGGCCGCGTTCGAGCGCGTCGAGCACGGCGGCCTCGTCGACGATCGCGCCCCGCGAAGTGTTGACGAGCACGGCGCCGCGCTTCATCAGCGCCAGCTCTCGCGCGCCGACCAGGCGGCGGGTCGCGTCGCTCAGATGCACGTGTATGGTCACGAAGTCCGATTGCGACAGGACCTCGTCGAGCGTCGCGCGCTCGACTTCCTCCGGCCACGACAGCGGCGACGGATCGGTGCCAATCACCCGCATCCGGAATGCGCGCCCGTACCGCCCCATCCAGGTACCGAGCCTGCCGACGCCGATGATCCCGAGCGTGCGTCCGTACAGCGTGAGGCCTGCGACGCGCTGGCTGTCCCACATCCCGGACACGGGCTGGTCGATCGCGGCGCGGAAGCGCCGCGCCGCGGCGAGCACGTGGAGAAACGCCAGTTCCGCCGTCGGGGTGATGTTGTTCAGGAAGTCACGATCCGTCTTCAGGCAGAAGAACGGGATTCCGCGGCGATCGAGCGCGGCGAGATCGACGTGATCCGAACCAGTCGTAGGCGAGACGACGAGCTTGAGATCTGGCGCCGACGCGATCAGATTCGCGTCGAGCCGCACCTTCATGGTGGCGAAATAGACGTCCGCGGCCGGAAGCGCCGCCGAAACGGCCTCGAGGGTCTCGGGCACGTCGACAACCGAGGCGTGCGCGCCAAGCGCGTCGCGAACGGCATCCAGACCAACCGGCTGCCCCGCATAGACCACGCGTAACAATCGTCTCAGCCTGCCGCGAGGCTGCCGGGGCGTGACGGCGTCAACCGCTCGAGATCGGCGTCCACCATCATCCTGACCAGACCCGCGAAGTCGACGCTCGGCGTCCACCCGAGGCGCAGACGGGCCTTCGTCGGATCGCCGATCAGGTGATCCACTTCGGCGGGCCGCAGCAGCGCCGGGTCGGTCACCACGTGCCGCTTCCAATCCAGGCCCACATGGCCGAATGCTTCCTCGACGAGATCGCGAACCGAGTGGCTCACGCCCGTGGCGATCACGTAATCCTCCGGCTCGCTCTGCTGCAGCATCAGCCACATCGCGCGGACGTAGTCGCCGGAGAATCCCCAGTCGCGCTTGGCGTCCAGATTACCGAGCGCGAGCTTGTCCTGGAGGCCGAGCTTGATGCGCGCGACGCCATTGGTCACCTTGCGCGTCACGAATTCGAGCCCGCGTCGGGGCGACTCGTGATTGAACAGAATGCCGGAGCACGCGAACATCCCGTAGCTCTCGCGGTAGTTCACGGTGATGTAATGGCCGAACACCTTCGCGACGCCGTACGGGCTCCGCGGGTAGAACGGTGTCAGCTCGGTCTGCGGGACTTCGCGCACCTTCCCGAACATCTCGCTCGACGACGCCTGGTAGACGCGAATCGTCGAATCGACCTGGCGAACGGCATCGAGCGCGCGGGTGACGCCGAGCGCGTTGAATTCGCCGGTCAACATCGGCTGTTCCCAGGATGCGGGAACAAACGACATCGCGGCGAGATTGTAGAACTCCTGCGGCCGCACTTCCTCGAGCACGCGGATCAACGACAGCTCATCGAGCAGATCCGCGGCGCGAATCGCGACGCGATCCAGCAGATGTTCGATGCGCCACAGGGTCGGTGCGCTGGTCCGCCGCACCGCGCCAAAGACTTCGTAGCCCTTCTCGAGCAGCAGCTCAGCCAGGTAGGATCCGTCCTGGCCGGTGATCCCGGTGATGAGTGCTCGCTTGGGCATGGTGATAAGCCACAGATCTTAAAGAATCATCCCGCCATCGTCAACGACGTGAAGTAGTACACTGCCGGGCGTTGCTCCGGCCCGATCGTTCCCCCGCTTCAGTTCGAGTCATCGCCGCGCTGGCCATCGTATCGGGTTCGCTGCTGTGCGGGTCACTGTCCCGAGTGCCGGGCGCGGGACCGGCGCTGCTGGCCGCGACGCTCGCGTTCACCGTCCTTGCGGCGTGGCGTCCGGCGATCACACTTGCACTCATGGCCGCGGGCCTTCCGGTGACGGCCTACGTCAGCGGTTATGCCGGCGTGCGTGCGGCCTGGACAGAGCCGCTCGTGGTCGCGGCGCTTGTCGGCTGGAGCATCCGCGTCGTGCTCGGCCTCGAGACGTACGCGCCACCGGCTGACTCGCGCCGCCCCTGGACGCTGCTCGGATGGTTGATTGTCGCGTCCGCGATCGTCGAGCTGGCGGTCGAGGCCATCTATCTCGCGAGTTCACCGTGGCCCATTCTGCGGTTCCTCTACACCGGATACTTTGCCGATCGCGCGTCCTATCCTTCGCTTGGCGCCGCACTGCTCCTGCTCGAAGGTCTGGCGCTGTTCGCATGGGTTTCTGCTGTCACGCTCGAGGAAGATCGCTGGCGCCTTGTCACCGGGATGCTCGCGGTGGGCGGTGCGATCGGCGCAGCGTTGAACCTGGCGAGGTTCATTGAAATCGCAAGGCGCACTGGTCTCCAAGCGGTCGGCCATACCTCGACCCTTCGCGTGAACGTCCTGCACGGCGACGTCAACGCGGCGGCCTCGTACTTCGTGCTGATTCTTGCGCTGGCATGCGGCCTCGCACTCGGACGCCGCTTGACCGCAGTCTGGATCATCGTCGCGGGGCTGTGCACCGCCGCGCTGTGGGTGACGGGGTCGAGAACCGCGATTGGCATCGCCGCGCTCATCGGGGGAATGGTCCTCGTCGCGATCGCCTGGCGCGCGACTGCTCGACGCGTTCGCGCCGTTGCCGTCATGTCGGGGCTGGCGCTCGTGGCAGCGCTCGCAGTCGCGTATCGGCAGTACCCGGAGAAGTTCACGGGCAAACCAGCGGAGGAGGCGCTTCGCGTTCGGAAAGACATGTGGACGGCCGGGCTGCGAATGACGGCCGCACACCCGTGGTTCGGCATCGGCATCGGGAGGTTCTACTCCAGATCCCCCGAATTCATGCCCTCCCCCGTCGCGTCCGAGTACGCGCACGAAAACGCGCACAACAATTTCCTGCAGGTGCTCGCGGAGCTCGGTGTCGCGGGGCTGGCCGCGTTCATCTGGCTGCTCGCGACTGCGCTCATCCCGAGCCGGGACGGGCCTGCGCCATCCGCCCCGATGCGGTCGGAAACCGGTGCGCTTCGCATCGGCGTCGTCGGCTTCCTGCTGACGTGTCTCATGGGACATCCGCTGCTCGTGCGCGAGGTGGCGTATCCGTTCTGGATGGCGCTCGGCCTGGTGGCCGCCCGCACACGGCCGCTGCAGCCGCTTGAACCTGTTCCGGGGACGCGGCGCCGATGGGTGGAGTCGGGCGTGGCGGTGCTGCTCATTGCCACCGTTCCCGTGCGCATCGTTCAACACAGCCGCGACATCGATCTCGAAGAAATCGCCTCCGGTGTCTCGACATGGGAGCGCGACGCGTCGGGCGCGTGGGTCAGGCACGTGTCGGCCAACGCGACGTTCTACGTCTCGGGCGACGCTCCCCTGGTCGAGATACCGCTGCGGCTGACGACCGCCGGACGAGAGACGACCGTGCTGATCGTCCTGGATGGAAAGCCGGCGAATATGATTGCGCTACAGGATGACGCGTGGCGGAGCACGCGCGTCGTGCTGCCGGAGGGGCCGCACAGACGCTTCCGTCGAATCGATCTCAGCGTCGAACCCCCCGCGTCGGAGCTCGTCATGGGAAGGCTTCGGTACGCGGGATGGAAGTGATCGACGCGGCAATCATCGGCGGCGGCGTCACCGGACTCGCAACGGCCGGCGAGCTCGCCGGCGACGGATTGACCGTCTGCGTCGTCGAGCGCCACCCGCGCCTCGGGATGGAGACGAGTACCCACAACAGTTCGGTCATCCACGCCGGCATCTACTATCCCCAGTCGTCGCTCAAGGCGAGGCTCTGCGTGGAGGGAGCAGCGCGGCTGTACGCATTCTGCGCCGCCAATGACGTGCCCTGCGATCGATGCGGAAAGCTCATCGTCGCAGCGGACGAAGGCGACATCCCTGCGCTCGAACAACTGCGTGTCCGCGGGACGGCAAACGGCGTCGAGGGGCTGGAGGTCGTCGACCGGTCGTTCGTTCGCCGGCGCGAGCCTCACATCGCCGCGAGCGCGGCGCTGTGGTCGCCGAACACCGGCCGCCTCGAAACGGAGGCGCTGGTGCGCGCGCTCGCGCGCCTCGCAGAGCGTGGTGGTGCCATCCTTTTGCGCGGCAGCCGCCTCCTGGGTGGGGAACCCACGCCGCGCGGTTTCAACCTTCGGCTCGAGCGGGAAACGATCGCGGCGCGTGTCGTCGTGAACGCCGCCGGGCTGTACGCCGACGACGTGTCGCGATCGCTGGGCGGGGAGGACTTCACGATCTATCCGGTCCGCGGTGAGTACGCGGAACTGCGTCCGGTGCGGCGGCACTGGGTCAACGGTCTCGTGTATCCGCTTCCGCTCGCATCAGGGCACGGGCTGGGCGTGCACTTGACGAAGACGACGAGCGGCGCGGTGCTTCTCGGCCCAAACGCACGCTATCAATCGGTGAAGGGCGATTACGAAGGCGATCGCGTTCCGCTCGAGGCGTTCGTGGAATCCGTACGCAGCCTGTTGCCGGAAGCCACGCTCGACGACATGACGTACGGCGGCACCGGCATTCGGCCGAAGCTGGCGGCCCCCGACCAGCCGTTCGTCGATTTCATGATCAGGGCGGATACGATTCAAGGGTCGCTGATTCAGGCTGCGGGAATCGAATCCCCCGGACTGACAGCATGCCTGGCAGTCGGGGCTCGGGTGGCGCAACTCGTCAGGGCGCGGCTCTGAAATGCCTACGGAGGATGGGAGTGGACACGAATCAGTCTGCGTTCCTGGCTGAACGGCGACGCATTCTCGCGGTTGCAGGCGCGTTCGGCGCGGCGGGTCTCGGGACAATCCTGGCGACTCCCAGGGACGCCTCCGCTCAGACGACCGGCGACTTCATCAACGTGCGGGACTTCGGCGCAACAGGTGTTACCGCGTGAATATCGCGAACAATGCGATCTACGGCGCCGGACTCGCAGGTCACAACCAGTATTCGGGCATCCTTGTGACGGCGGGGGACGGTACCCCGTTCACGCGGAGCGCGGTGTTCCAAATCAGCGGCAACATCGTCGAGTCGGTGAACAGCCCGTCGCGGCCACGGTACGGAATCGATCTGACGGTGGGCGGCGCGGCGACCGCGGACAGCCAGGTGCTCGGCAACCTGCTGCTCGACTACGCGACGGCCGCCGTCGTAGGCGGAACGAATACGGTGAAGGCCTACAACCCGTCGTAGGGCGGGTCTTCAGACCCCGCCATTCAGATATCGCTCCAGCGCGTCTTCCCACGGCGGCATGACGACGCCCGCCGCGGCGAGCTTCGCCGGGGACATGGCGCAGTAGCGCGGCCGCGGGGCAGTCATCGTCACGGTCTCGAGCGTCAGCGGCTTCATCTTCCAGGATACGCCGAGGAGGCGCGCGGCCTCTCCTGCAACCTCGGCCCAGGTGGCGAAGCCCTCGTTCACGCAGTGATAGAGCCCCGGCGGCAGGCGCCGCTCCAACATGAGTTTCGTCGCGCGGGCGATGTCTTCGGTGTAGCTCGGTGAGACGGTCCGATCCACGAACACCGGCACCTCGGCGCCGGCGCGAATGCGATCCACGATCGCGCCCAGGCTGCCGCGGCGGACGGATGCCGGGCCCGGGTCGCCGAACAGGCTCTCGACCCGCAGGACGTACGCGCGCGCGGCGTCGGCGGCAAACCACTCGCCGAGCAGCTTCGATGCCGCGTAGATGCCGCGCGGGTTCGGGCGATCCTCTTCGACGTACGGACGATCGTTCTCACCGTCGAACACGAAATCGGTGCTGTAGTGGACGAGCGCCGCGCCGGCCTGGCGGGCCGCGCGCGCCAGAGCCAGAACGCCGAATGCGTTCACGCGGAGCGCCGCTTCGGTTTCCCGTTCCGCCTGATCGACGTGGTTGTAGGCAGCGCAATTGATGATCGCGTCCGGCGAGATCGACGCGACCGTGCTGGTGACCGCGGGCTCGTCCGCGACGTCGAGCTGCTCGTGAGAGAACGCGTGCAGTTCCCCGTCCCGGAACTCACGCACGATCGCGGCGCCGAGCAGCCCTCGGGCGCCGGTGACGACGACGCGCACTAGTGGCCTGTCCGCATCATTTGTAACCCGGCTTTCGGGCGAGGCATCCCGGCTGCCATCGTTGCTCCTCCCTCAAATACTCCCGGTATTCTCGGTCGTCGCGCCTCGTCAGCCGGGCGCCGCGCTCCGAAATCCGCGTTACAACTGACGCGGACAGACCACTAGCGCAGCGCGTCGGCAAGCGCCCCGACGACGGTAGCCTGCTGGTCCGGCTTCAGTTCGCCGTAGATCGGCAGCGCGAGCGTGGAGGCGGCCGCCGCCTCGGCCTGCGGAAAGTCCCCGCGGCTGTAGCCGAGCGGCGCGAAACATTCCTGCAGATGGAACGGGACGGGGTAGTAGATTTCGGTCCCGATGCCGCGGTCGGCCAGATGCGCGCGGACGCGATCGCGCTCCGGCACGCGCACGACGTACTGATTGAAGATGTGCCGCCGATCCGGGGGAGCCGTCGGCAGCGTGACGCGGTCGGTCAGGCCCGCTTCGGCAAACAGCGCTTCGTACCGCACCGCGTTCTCACGTCGCCGCGACGTCCAGCGCGCGAGGTGCGGCAGCTTCACCCGCAGGACCGCGGCCTGGATGGCATCGAGCCGGAAGTTCGCGCCGACGCGCTTGTGAAAGTATTTCGGCTCCGCCCCGTGGTTGCGGATGATCCGCAGCTCCTGCGCCAGCGCCGCGTCACTTGTCGTCACGAGGCCGGCATCGCCGAACGCCGCGAGGTTCTTGCTCGGATAGAACGAAAAGCAGCCGATCGCCCCAATCGATCCGGCCTGCCGGTTCCGGTAGGTCGCGCCGATCGCTTGCGCCGCATCTTCGATCACCGGCACGCCCGCCTCCTGCGCGATCGTCATGATGCGATCCATGTCGGCGCAGAGGCCGTACAGGTGCACGGGAATGATCGCGCGGGTCTTCGGCGTCAGCGCGGCGCGAATGCCATCCGGATCGATGTTGTAGGTCACCGGATCGATGTCGACGAAAACCGGCGTGGCGCCGACCCGCGTGACACACCCGGCGGTGGCGAAGAATGAATACGTCGTCGTGACGACTTCGTCGCCCGCGCCGACGCCGAGCGCCATGAGCGCGGCGAGAATCGCGTCGGTGCCGGAGCTGACCGCGATCGCCTCGCGTACTTCGAGGGAGGCTGCGAGCTCGCGCTCGAGCGCCTGGACCTCCGGCCCCATGATGAACTGCTGGCTGTCGCAGACCCGCACGATCGCGGCGAGAATCTCTTCCCGGAGTGGCCGGTACTGCGCGTCGAGATCGAGCAGCGGCACTGGCGTCCGCGTCGCGGACGTCATCGAATCACGATCTCCGGCGCGCCCCAGAGCGCCAGGTCGTTCCGCGGATCCTCTGGCGTCCGCTCGGCGCTCGTGCGTGCGTTGAAGACGACCTCGACGTCTTCTCCCGCGTACGCCGACAGGTCGACGAAGACCGGCACCCAACGGCGGTCGCTCTTGTTGTTGAACGGATCCAGATGCTGCGAGAAGAGCTCCTCGTAGGTGTGCGAGTCGGACACGCCGACGTAGAACCACACACCGTTCCCTTCCTTCTCCCACGCGTCCGGTTTCATGCCGAGATCGACCTTCAGCCACCCGTCGTCGGGGACGTGCGTTTTCCAGGTGATGCGCGACGGCGGCACGGTGTAGATTGCGCGCTTCTTGTCGCCGTTGAGATCCGCCTCGACAATCTCGGCGACCCCCGACGGCGCCTTCTTGGTCGCCGTCTCGAAGGTCGCAAGCAGATCGACCGACGGGCCCCTGTTGCTGCGCTTGAAGAGCCACCAGCCCGCGACCAGCAGCACGACGACAACGATCGCGGTCAGGACCGCGCGATTACCTTTCATACCCCTCTACCTCTCAATAAGATCCACCAAATTTATCATCCTTCGACTCGCGTGCGCCGTTCGCTCGCTCGGGGTGGGCTACCTGCGCCGCTCCTTCACGGCCGCGCGCGTCTCCCGCTCGGCTTCGCGGCGCTTGATCGTCTCGCGCTTGTCGTGCGCCTGCTTCCCCTTTGCGAGGCCAAGCGCGATCTTGACGTGGCCGTTCTTGAAGTACATCCGCGTCGGGACGAGCGTCATGCCGCGCTCGACGGTTCGTCCGATCAGCTTCCGGATTTCCTGTCGATGCAGCAGCAGCTTCCGCTTCCGCGTCGGCTCGTGATCGGCGTACCCACGGTGGCTGTACGGCTTGATGTGGATGTTGTAGACCCACACCTCTCCGTCGTACACCTGCGCGTAGCTGTCGCGGAGGTTGACGTTCCCCTCGCGGATCGCCTTCACCTCGGTCCCGACCAGCACCAGGCCCGCCTCGAAGGTCTCCAGGATGTGGTAGTCGTGGAAGGCCTTCCGGTTCTCGGCGATGTTCTTCTGCGCTTGCTCGCGTTCGGTCGGCATTGTTATCGCCGGTAGTACTGCAGCAGCATGCGGCCGCGTCTCTCGAGGTGATCGATGTAAAGCCCTTCGAGCGGGGCGGGCTGCGATTGCCGCGATACGACGACGACTTCGGGGATCCGCTGCTCCACCATCGCGGCGCCGAGCGACGTCATGAGCGCCGGCGTGTCCGCC
>Ga0075424_100001401_pt1 | contig 21137 bp, 20 predicted proteins | sample SoiMethybrSBSTD3_FD_75301 | JGI IMG/M metagenome (GOLD analysis project Ga0075424, IMG submission 75301) | Bulk soil microbial communities from a Populus tree surrounding site in Tennessee, USA - Soil MetaG P. TD hybrid SBSTD3 | ecosystem: Environmental > Terrestrial > Soil > Tree plantation... | reverse complement strand
TGCACGAGATCATGACAGCATATGAAACTGTAAAATACTTTTTTACCCTTTATAGCACAACGAGAAAAAGCACAGAATCATCATTATTGATTATACTAACACTCGCTTTTGGTATTATGCTGACATCCACTATTTCTGCAGCTTCACAACTAGTATCTGCACAAAAAAATCAAACAACAACAAATGTCGCACCAGCTGGAAAGCAAGCAACAAAAATTATAAATCAAATACCAATTAGACTACTACTACAGTTCAAAAGAAGATAGAGCCAGTTGGAAATGTACCTATACCGGGTAACCAAACGAAGCTATCACCTCCAGATAGTCAAGCAAAATTACCTGCTGTGAGCAACAAGACAACTGTTACTCCTGCTGGAAAAACAACAACTACAATAATCAATCAAACAAGTACACCACTTAATGTAACTTCAACGAATGCAACTACTGCAGCTAAACAGCCACAAACAACATCTTCACCAACTAATCAGACAGCAGCATCACCGTCATCAGGAGGCAGCAGCGGCAATCAGACAGGGAACAATATCTCAGCAAATCCACTAGCCAAAGTTCCAATAATCGGAAAGTTATTTGGCGGTAAATAATAATAGCAATACTATAAGTTCGCCCTTCCACTTGATTGGAAAGGGTGATAAATAATTTTTATTTTTAACCTAATTAGTAACTTTCATAATTATAGAATAGATCTGTATTAATAAATTAGTACAGATCATGATATCAAGCAGCAGTGATATCTTCAGAATTAGTTCTTATCAGTACGGATATAGAGAAGTATCCACTATTCAATTTTAAAAAACAAGCAGCTCTGATGATGATGAAAAATAGTTATACGATAGCGGCCTTTTATTGTGATATTTACTTATTTGATCCTGCAGTGCCTTGTTCATATTCACTACCAGTATCAGCAGCACCAGCAGTTCCTTTTGTCATACCACTACGCCTACCTTTTTCTGCAGCATCTTGGCTACTTGTACTTTGCTTTCCTGGTTCTACAATCTTTACCTCACTTGGGTCTCTTTTAACAGCTGTAGGTTCATGTTGCTTTATCTTAGCAGGAGACATCGGTTCTTTTTCATCGTATTCTTGAGTGGGATCCTTTGCTCTTTGATATGTTGTGCCTGCAGCGCCTTCTTCATACTTTCTTCCTTGTTCACCAGTCGAAGAAGAGGAAGAAGAGACACCGCTAGTACCTTGCTTAGTAGTACTTGCTACTTTGTCTTTAGCACTAGTCATTTTTTCTTTAGTGGTAGAAGCGCCTTCCTTAGTAGTACTTGCTACTTTGTCTTTAGTCCCTTTTAATTTTTCTTTAACTTTATCTGTTATCTTGGTCATTATTACCGTTATTATTATGCTACCATCTATTAATTCACGTATATATGATTATTATATGAGCTTTTTCTGAATTCGCTTTATATGAAATTATAGTGGTTTAGGTGGTTAATGTATGTCAATTATGGTATAGACGCTGGTTACTAAAGAACCATCACTATCTCGCCTTGTTCAATCCGGCTCATGATAAGATTCTGAAAAATTGGCCCGACCTGACCTGTAAAAACAAGCCGGAATGGGCATTGTGCAGATTAGGATAAGTACTTCCTTCTTATGCTGACTAAGTCTTAGCATAATATCAGATAAATCTTTGCTTAGTGATGAATAAATCATCTTTGTACATATTCTATAATTCAATATTTCATATGTCCTGAAGGTCCTCAGATTTTGTCTTTAGAACGAATTCGAGGTGATTATTGTGCTTTTGAAGTTGTTCATATCTATGCTCTACTGATGGTAGCTGATTATTAGCAATCTTAAGGAGATTAACTATCTGTGGTACACCCATTTTTGCTGCCTTTGCTTCTTTGCACAGTTTTACAAAGTCCCATACACTACCTCCAAGCTCTTGATAGATTTTAGTAATATCGTCAAGCTGAACCAGCTTCAAGTATTCTCCATAATATGCGGTTGCCTGAGCCTGTCCCAAGTTTAAGTCAATGGTAACCTGTAATAGTGTCTTGCCTTTGAAGAATAGCTCATAAGCTTGTACTGCTGTAGATTTGTGATATTTTTGCTATTTTGGCTATTTCGCTGAATGTCTTGTTCTGGTTAAAATAAAGGTCCAAAACAAGTTCTTCTCTTTCCTTTCTTGTTAATACTCTATTTGAGTCTATGTCTGATGTCATATATTCTGCAAGTATTTATAAAAAATGAGTATAAAATAAAAACTAGCATCTAGTTCCAATATAGTATTATGAACTACTGCATTAGTTAATAGGGCAAGCTTCATAGAATAACACTCTTTAGCTAATGACAATGCCTGTAGCTTTTCATTTTTGTCTTTTTCGGTATAAGCTAAAGATGACCAGATTTACGAATTCGATCTCTAGTTGGAAGATGAATGGATTCACTATTAATATCTCTTACAGCCTCTGCAAAAGACTCTGGAAGAGTAGGATGAGCATGTATAGTATCGAATATGTCTTTAGGGCTTAGTTTCATTTTGATTGCTAGTGCAGCCTCAGATATTATTTCGCCTGCATGTGGTGCAATAATATAAGTTCCGACAAGTCTTCCTTCCCTCTGAAAGACCTTGATAAGCCCTCTTGTATCTCCCAAACAGTTTGCCTTTGCACTTGCTGCAAGCGGAAATTCTCCAGATCTCCCATCTAAATCCCCTACAAATGCAACCTCTGGATATGTGAATACACATACTGGTAAAGATCTATAGTCAATGTTGTTGTGTTTTATTCCCATTATGTTTTCAGCGACGATCTCGCCTTGTTTTGATGCAACATGTGCGAGCTCATACATACCAGTTACGTCACCAATCGCATATACGTTAGGAATGTTAGTCCGCATTTTCTCATCTACTCTAACACCATGTCGCTCGAATTTTATGCCCATATTATTTAATTCATTAGGATTTGTATTTGGTTTTCTACCTATACAAACGAGAATCTTTTCTGCTACAATCTCTTTTCCATTAACAAGAGCTATATTCTCAATGATTTTTTCGACTCTTGACTTTGTCATCACATTGATGCCATCAAGCCTCATATACTTCTCAACTGCATTTCCGATTTCTTGTATTTGAAAAGGCATTAGATGATCTTCAGCCTCGATCAAAGATACCTTGCATCCAAGAGCATTCAGAATAGAAGCAAATTCACATCCGCTGTATCCGCCTCCAATAATAGTAATTGATGCAGGTAGGTCTTCTAATTCCAGAAGCGAGCTAGTTGATAATATATTTTCTCCAAATTCATAATCTCGCAAACAAAGAGGATAGCTTCCAGTAGCAATAACAATATTTTTTGTTTCTAGTATTGTGTTATTAACGCCCACTTTATTTTCTGAAATCATATTTGCTTCACCTTCCAATAGATTAACACCGTTGCTCTTTAGAAGAAGCTTTATTCCAGAAGCTAGTCTGGAAACTGTAGCATCCATCCTTGACTTTAAAAGTTTATAATTCAATTCAATTTGGACATTTAGCCCATTCTTCTTTGCGCCAGTTGCTCTTCTGATCGTATCTCCTAAAGAATGAAGATACTTGGTAGGAATACATCCCTTCTGAGTACAGGTTCCTCCTAGCCCATTCTTTTCAATTAGGCAAACGTTACCACCAAGTTGTGCTGCTCTAATAGCGCAAGTATAGCCGCCAGGACCTCCTCCTATGACTGTTGCATCATACATAATAACTGTCTTCCATAACTACCAAATACTTGGCAATAAGTTTTCAAATAATTACAATTTCTTTTTCCAGTTCCATGAAGCTGAAGTATATTTCTCATTAGCCAACTTTTTGGTATTTTCTATTTCTTCTATAGTTGGATTATTGACAATAGTCTCAGCAACAAATTTTTCGCTGAATGATTCTTTTAGTTCGTAAGCTACCTGTTCAAATGTCTTATTTAATCCCGTTACTCTTGCTTTTACATCATTGATCATCTTGTCTTTTATTTTTTCAGACGGAATCTTTAACACAGAAAACATCTTCTCAACATTAATGTCTAATAGTATTGTACCATGTTGTAATAGTACGTTTTTCTTCCTAGTTTGAGCATGTCCAGATACTTTCTTATTATCTATGATGATATCATTCAATGGAGCAAATTTTGCATTAAACCCAAGCTTATTTATACACATCACTACTGGATCACATATCAACTTATAAGATTCCATGATATTTTTTGGATAAATCTTTGTAATGAATGAGTAAGTCAATTCAAACTCATGCAATACTGCTCCGCCTCCTGTTATCCTCCTGATAACATCAATACCCATTTGCTTACACTTTTTTACATTCACTTCTTCATCCATGCATTGGAAATATCCTATTGACACAGCTGACGGTTGCCAGCCATAAAGCCTTAAAGTTGGTATATCATAATTTGCACTACCCATTAATACCTCATCAAGAGCCATGTTCCATGGTCCTGAATTATACCCTGTCTCTAAAACTCTGATTTTGCTAAACTTGAAACTCATTGCTTCTTCTTTCCTTTTCTTTTTGTTTTTCCTTGTTATTACTAAAAGTCTTGTTTTGATTTTAAACAACCAAGAATTGCATCTGTCATAGATTCTGAATCAAACCCAAATGCTTCGGAGCCATTCAAGCATCTCTCGACCTTGTGCTTAATAGAACTTTTTTCTAACTTTGTGCCAATTAGATTGAACTCGAGTGCATCCAAAGTTTCTTCTGGATAAAGAAAAAAATCGCCGGTTATAGTTATTGAGTTAATAATTTTACTGTGCTCATCATATTCAAGCGAAACCTTAATCAATTTTTTTGATTTATATAAACTATGTACCTTTCTCATCGATCATCATCTGATAATAGCAAGTCCGCCTCTGTCCTTTTTTTCATCAGGTCGTGATGATGTGATCCATCTTAAATTCGGTTTCCGTGCTGCTGCAACCTCATCTAATCTGCCAATTGATTTTGTATATGGAGCTCCTTTGACAATATTTGGGTTTTCTTTTATCTCCCTTGCTATGCTTCTTAATGCCACTGAAAATCTATCCAATGCTTCTTTGCTTTCTGTCTCAGTGGGCTCAATCATCAATGCTTCGCGAACAATCAGGGGAAAGTAGATGGTTGGTGGATGAAAACCATAATCCATGAGCCTCTTTGCAATATTTAAAGCGCTCTTGTCGCCAAATTTCTTAGAAGATAAGACAAATTCATGAGCACATATACGATTGTATGGAAGTTCGTAATCGTCTTTTAACAAACTGAGAAGGTAATTAGCATTTAAAATTGCATGCTCAGACACCCTTCTTATATCTGTGCCCCATGACTTGATATAACAATATGCTCTAACCAGCATGCCAAAGTTCCCATAAGAATACCTAATCCTTCCCATAGATTTTCGTTTACTATGATCTAAGGTGAACTTGTCGTCTTGTTTTATTACCCGCGGCGGTGGTAAATAGTCTTCTAAAAATGACTTCACTCCTACAGTTCCTGCTCCAGGGCCTCCACCGCCATGTGGAGTTGAAAAGGTCTTATGCAAGTTCAAGTGAATCATATCAAATCCCTGGTCGCTTGGTCTGCTTATTCCCAGTAATGCATTCATGTTTGCACCATCACAATACATAAACGATCCATTGCTATGTGCAAGGTCACTAATCTCTAGAATCTTTTCTTCAAAAAGTCCAAGAGTATTAGGATTTGTTAGCATAACAAGTGCGACGTCATGTTTAAGTAATTCTTTGAATTTGTAAATATCCATATTGCCACGTGAGTCAGAAGGAATGGTTATAGTTTCAAACTTACACATGCCTGCGCTTGCAGGGTTGGTGCCATGAGCAGAATCAGGAATAATTATTTTCGTTCTTTTTTCATTCTTTTGCTTATAAAAGGCCTTTGCTATCATAATACCTAAAAGTTCGCCCTGTGCTCCAGCTGCAGGTTGCAATGAAAAAGCATCCATCCCTGTGATTTTCTTTAAGTCTTGCTCAAATTCCCACATCAATTGTAATGATCCTTGAATACAACTTTCAGGGGAAAGGGGATGTAGATCCTTAAATCCATCCAGCCTTGCGACATCTTCATTTATCTTCGGATTGTACTTCATTGTACAAGAACCTAGTGGATAAAATCCGATGTCTACACCAAAATTCATCCTTGATATATTAGTATAATGTCTGACAACAGTGACCTCACTTACATTTGGAAGAGGAAGTTCTTTTCTAATTAGATCTTTTGGAAGTCCAGTAAGAATATCTTCTCCCTTTTTTTCCTTATCATCAATGTCATATACATGTCCTGTAGTGTGTTCTTCGTACTCGAATATCGTCTTCACTTTACTATTGCCTCCTTTGCTAGTGAAATAAAAGATTCTATGTCTTGAACTGTATTCATCTCAGTACAACAAATTAATATTTTATCTTCAGCCAAATTAATACCACCTAGAATCCCGTTTTTGAGTAAATTTGAAGAAATGTTTTCAGAGGATCCCTCAGGTGCCTTCATAAGGAACTCGTTGTAAAAGGGATTTTTGTTCATAGCCTTGAATCCACTGCTCATTAGTTTATTATGCAATAAGTGTGCTCTACTGTAAGAAATTTTTGCAACATTGATTAATCCTTGCCTACCCATAAGCGCCAAATAAATAGTAGAAGCTAGAGCCATCAATGCTACATTGGTTGTTATATTGCTTGTAGCCCGTTCTCTTCTTATATGCTGCTCGCGAGCTTGAAATGTTAGCACAAAGCCTTTGTTTCCATTAGAATCTGTAGTCATGCCACAAATTCTTCCGGGAATTTTCTTTAATAAAAAATCCCTCACACCCATAAATCCAAGATACGGTCCTCCAAAATTTACTGGAATACCAAATGATTGTCCTTCGCCAACTACTATATCGGCACCATAATTTCCAGGTGGTTGCAGTATTGCAAGGGAAGTAGGTTCTACAATACAGGTAATAAAGATAGCACCTGTTCTGTGTGCCTGCTCAGATATATATTGAAGATCCTCAATGTTTCCATAGAAATCAGGATTCTGAGCAATTACACATGTGGTATTCTCATCAATCTCATTTGAAAGTTTGAGATCTGCTGCTTCACAATATGTTTTTAAGACTTCCATATACTGAGGATTGAGTCCATCCTTTACAAAAACGCAATTCCTTCCATTATAAGATGAGGAGACCAACACTGCTTCTGCCAATGCAGATGAACCTTCGTACATAGAAGCATTAGCTACATCCATGCCTGTAAGCAGACATATGAATGATTGGAACTCGTACATTGCATGCAGCGTTCCTTGATTCATTTCTGCTTGGTATGGTGTATATCCTGTAAGAAATTCTCCCCTCATTAACAAATGGTTTACGGCAGATGGGATATAATGATTATAAGAGCCACCTCCGATAAAGTATTTCAGGATCTTATTCTTTTGAGATAAACTCGTCATGTGTTCTACCAGTTCAAGCTCACTCATTGGCTTAGAGAGATCTAGTTTTTCATTAAAATGTGGCTTGAAATCTACGATTAAATCATTTATTGATCTTACTCCAATTTGCTTCAACATCTCTTCTCTATCATTTTTAATTGTAGGTATGTAATCCATAATAATTACTGCCTACCTACTCTTTTTCCTTTTTCATTTCGCCAATAAACTTGTTATATTGCTCGGTTGTCATCAAACTATTAAATTCCTCCGCTTGCATATTAGATGGTTTCATTTTTACAATCCAACCTGATTCATATGGAGACTGATTTATCCATTCTGGATGCTCAAGCAATTCCTCATTGATCTCTACAACTTCTCCATCCAATGGACTATATATATCGGAAGAAGTCTTTACTGAATCAATTATAGCCATTGCTTGCATATATCCAAATCTGCTACCAACCCTTGGCAACTCTATCGAAACTATATCTCCTAACTCTCTCTGAGCAAAATCTGAAATTCCAATAACTGCCAGTCCGTCCTTTATTATTATCCATTCGTGCTCTTTTGTAAATCTAATGTCCTCAATCATAAGCATCTATTTTTAACATATTCTATAAAAAAACTTATTTTCGCCTATAGAACCGGGTGCTATTAACTTTTGCTTTATACAATTTATCACCAATACTAATTTCAATTAATTGGTTGGGTAAAACATGCATAGGTACAAAGCAAAACCCAATAGACTTTTTCATAGTTGGTGAAAAGCTTCCACTCGTTACAAAACCTACCTTCTGGCCATTCATTAATACTTCATTTCCATGCCTCGCAATCCTTTTTTCTAGAATCTCAAACCCTACAAGCTTTCTATTTATTTGCTGAGTTAATAACGCTTCCTTTCCAATGAACTCTTTCTTATCAAATTTTACCGTCCACTTAAGTGGAACCTCTAATGGAGTAATATTCTCATTTATGTCGTTTCCATAAAGCATTAGACCAGCCTCTAACCTGAGTGTATCTCTGGCACCCAGGCCAGCAGGTTTAATATTAAACCTGGAACCTACCTGCATGAGCTTATCCCAAATATCTATTTCTGAAGAATCAAAAAATATCTCAAAACCATCTTCTCCTGTATAGCCAGTCCTTGATATTATACATTCTATTCCGAAAATATTCGTAACAGCAATATCAAAGGGTTTTAATTGATCCAAATTTACGCCAATTACTGCTTTAGCAAGGACTTTTTTTGCAAGAGGACCTTGGAGCGCCAGAAGGGCAGTTTTATCACTAATGTTTTCAATGACAGCTGACTTAGAATGCTTAACAATCCATTCTAGATCCTTTTCTCTATTTGAAGCGTTAACCACTACAAGAAATTTCTGCCTATTGATCATGTATACGATTAAATCATCTATTATTCCGCCATTATCGTGACAGATTGGAGAATATAATGCCTGATTATCGTTTAATTTAGATATATCATTAGTTACCAATGTTTGTAGACAATCAAAGGCTTTGGAGCCCTTGACTTCAAAGCGACCCATATGTGAAACATCAAATAAACCAACATTCGCTCTAGTGTTGATATGCTCGGCAACAATTCCAGAATATTGTAGTGGCATTTCCCATCCATAAAAGCTCAGCATTTTTGCTCCAAACAACTTGTGAATATCATAAAAAGGGGTTTTCATGTATATGTAAGCCAGCTAAAAAATAACAGTTGATGTGTTTAACTCTTATTATTATCAATATTAATTAATTACATAAGTGTGTAGAAATGGAACTGAATCTAATAAGAAAACCGTCTTGGCTTAGAGTAAGAGCACCATCAGGAGAAAATTATACCAAGGTTAAACAATCACTTAGATCATTAGACCTTCATACAGTTTGTGAAGAAGCAAGATGTCCTAATATATCAGAGTGCTGGGGAACAGGGACAGCCACAATTATGATTATGGGAAATATATGCAGTAGGGGATGTAGATTTTGTGCTGTTGATAGCGGTAAGCCAGTTTTACTTGATACAAATGAGCCTGAGAGAGTAGCCAGTGCAATTAAAGAATGGGGATTAAGATATGTGGTAATTACTTCTGTTTGTAGAGATGACTTAAAGGATGGAGGAGCAGAACACATAGCTAAAACAATCAAAGCCATAAAAGTTCTATGTCCAAAAATAATAGTAGAATCACTCATCCCAGACTTCAGAGGAAATGAGGATTCGATAAAAACGGTAATTGAATCTAAACCAGAGGTTATAAGTCATAACATTGAAACCGTACTTAGACTTACACCTAAAGTTAGAGACACTAGAGCTTCGTATGAACAATCTCTCCTAGTCCTAAAAAAAATTAAAAATATCAATTCAACAATTTATACAAAGTCTTCCATAATGCTTGGTCTTGGAGAAAATGAACTAGAAATTATTCAGACAATAAAGGATCTGAGATCAGTCGGAGTGAATATGCTAACTATGGGCCAGTACCTTCAACCGAATGCCAAATACTTGCCAGTTGTCGAATATATAACACCAGAAAAATTTAATTGGCTTAGGAAAATTGCAGAGCAAATGGGGTTTGTCTACGTCGCTTCAGGTCCGCTTGTTAGAAGCTCTTATCGGGCAGGAGAATTTTTTCTACAAAAAATCCTAACTAGGAATAATGGCGTATAAGCGTTCATTTCTAAAATACCTCGTTTGTAGTTATTGATGTATGGCTCATTTCTATAGGTTCTTCATCTTCATACTCAGACTCTCCTTTATCCACGTTATCTTCTCTGCTAATAGCCAATGACTTCAAACCTTATCTAATACAATATTAGATGCTGCAAGAATAGAAAGTAATACTTTTGAGCTTTACAATAGTTAATATGAAAAACATAATATTAGATATTGGTGATTGCTTGCCATCATTATTATCGTCATCTTATACTTCTTCTTTTACTTATTCTTCTGATAAACAGAATGGATTGAAGATATTATATGAACCTCATGATATATTTATTGAGGTAGATAAACATAGGGTAACTCAGGTTGTTTCCAATCTTCTGAATAACGCTGTAAAATCTTTTGAAGGTGAAATACAAGAATCAGAGCGAATTATATCTATTATCATACATAGGAGAAAAGGAGAACAAAACGATAGTAAGGAGGTACTTATTAGCATAAGTGATAATGGCAAGGGAATAGACCCCTGAGGTAGTGCCAAGGTTATTCACTAGATTTGCAACAAAATCTTTTGACGGCACAGGATTGGGTTTGTATATCTCCAAAAATATTGTAGAAGCTCATGGTGGGAGAATATGGGCTGAGAATAATAGTGATGGTAAAGGTGCAATATTTTCATTCAGCTTGCCACTATGAATGTCTTCATAGTAATTAGTTAGTTTCATGATGTTGTCCCCTGAAGTGACTTCAAATACGATATATCTCTATTTACTGTAGCTAATCCAACTTGCAGTGTTTGAGATATCTCTCTTTGGCTGTAGCCTTTGCTGCAAAGCTCTTGCACCTTGTCTCTTCTCCATTGCACTTGATTTCGCTGTTCCATATCTGAGCTCAAATGTTCCATTTCCTATGCATATAATCAAATATGATTGAGGGTCTCAGAGTTCTACCTACCCTTATGGGGATGATCTCGTGATAATCCCTTGTTCAGGTACGTATTTGCCAACGCGCGTCCAAATAAAGGAATCATGAGTACTCCTGCTATTTTTTACAGCCCAGAAGTCGTAATCTCCATACTTTCTATCTCCAAATTCGTTTAAAGTTGTTTTGCCTGTGATTCCATTATATGAATTGGCTATCTTTACAATTGAATTTTTCAAGTAATTGATATCATGCGTAGCTTTGGTATTATTTTCAGCTAGGGCTGCTACCCATAATATATCATAGGCAACACTAGCATAAGATCGGGGGGTTCTTTCTATCTGTTCATGGATCTGATCTTCTACATGTTTGAGCCTTTCATCATCATCATTTTCAACTGCGTAAATGGGAGTTGGAAAACCTGTTTTTACTGCAAAGGCAGCGGCTTCAGTATTCCTTATAAGATTGTTGTTTAGTGTAGAACCATCGCTACCATACCATTTTACTTTTGAAATGGTGAGATGGTTTTGGGCTTGAATAAAAATGGGTGCAATTTCATCAAGCGCTACAAAGTATACTCCAACTTTATCTATACCATATTGGGATATAGCTTGGTTTACCTTTGAGTCCAAAGCTTTCAAATCCTGGTCCCAAACGATAAAGTTTATTCTATTAAGACTAGCAGCAAAATCACCCGTATTTGGTATATATCCTACTCCATCAGCAACTCTACCACCCATCTCTTGGAGACTTTGCTTTGTTGCTCTAATCAAGTCATTTCCATAGACATCAGTTCTCCAAAAAGGTACTACGACTCTTATTCCATCATCCCACATCCTTTTGGCTATCGCTTCACCTTGATGCCTGTCGTCTGGGACAAATCTGAAAAGGTTATCGCCGGCTATCGCTAAAGATGGAGCAGTACTCGATGGACTAATTAATATTATTCCATTTTTATCAGCATAGTCTTTTACTCCTTGGACTGCTGCGCTTGTTGCAGGGCCAATGACTATCTTTATACCTTTTGCTGCTAATTGCTTAAGCTTTTCTAAGCTAACTGATGCATTTGATTGTGTGTCTTCTACAACTAGCTCAATACCAATGCCTGAATGAGTCTTCAAAAGATATTCATTGACGTCTTTGGTTGCAATTTTTAGTGCTGCTCCTTCTGATTCACCTAAAGAAGATGATACACCTGTTATTGGAATGAGAGCACCTATTGTCACTTTTTGCTGCTTTATAGCAGTGGCTGGAGCCGGCGATATTACCTCAGAACCTGCATTAGAAAACGGGAAAAACGAGGAGAATGATGGCAGTGAATACAAATAGAAATAAACTCCAATTGCTACAGCAATAACTACTATAGCAGCTATGACGGTAAGTCCTGTGTAACTAATTCTTTTATGGTTTTTTTCTTCTAATTTATGCTCGTCAGTGAAGCCCCCTCTCGGGGCAATAACTGATGTCTCTATTTGTTCTGATGTACTACGCTCATCACTCGGTTGACTATGTGTAAGCAGAAATTTCACATACCATAATAATCCTGCGGCTATAACTAAATAATGAGCTGCAAAAAATATGGAAGATAACCAAAACTGCTCTAGTATCGATGTGAGAACAACGACTGCAAACCAACTATCTGATATAGCAATTAAAAATAAACCTAAGGATTCGCATATCCATGGTGTGAACCACAATGGCTCCTTTCTAAAGCTTAACAAAATTACTATTGCGGGAACCATTAAAATTGCATCCATAATTGGGTATGCGATTATGACAGCAAACATAGCAATGCCTCTTGAAGAAGATAACACAGATAGACCTGTGGTAAGAGCAATAATATACGTAAGAAATATTCCACAACCAATTATGCTTGCCGCTAGGATTTTGGTGTTAAAATTGAATCTTTTATGGAATTCAATATATGTTGAATATAAATAATAAGCAAGGAAGGCATAAGCAGATAACCAAACAAAATCTGCTGCTGATGGAACAGGTGGGACTATTTCTAGTACGATTTCATATGTTGCCCATATAAGGTCGGCACAAAGCCATAATGACAATCCTATTGCAAGAGATAAATGGCTTTTGCTGTGATCATGATCTTGTTGATGACGTCTGCGCTGCTGCATATGTCTATATACTACAAATATAGCTAGTGCTGCAGCAGTAGATGCATTAATGCTTATTATCCAACTTGAATAGAAAGCTTTTGTTTGTATCTGGGCAAAATAAATGAACGAGTCTGAAATAACGATGGCTAAAACTAACCCAACGAAAAGGCTCTTTCTGGTGAGTCCTATTATGTCACAAATCACTACTCCTAGTGTCTAACAATGCTCACGTTGCAGGTGCAAGATATAAAATTTGTTATTTATGAAGTAAGCTTTGAACAATCAAATATGAATACTCTTCTTCTGTATCGTGTGCTGTAATCATGCTTCTTCTGTAATCGTAGTCAGTCCAATAAGACATTTCTCATATTCTTCGGGCTGTCTTTCGTCAATGTATTTCTTGATGTTCTCCTTTGCTTGCTGTCTTATTTAGAATTGGATCAATCATATTACTTATTGGTCTTGCTATTTTTATCATATCTAGCGCTTTTCATGCTGGCAGAGAAGATCCTACCAACCACCTACGTGTATTTACTCTATATGGATAGCTACTCATATAGGTCAGTTCGTAGGAGACATTCTAATTTTTGCTGAGGATTTGTGGCTCTATTCCGATTACTTGTACAGTCTGAATCTATGACAGTTTCTGGACTTGCTTGGAATGGATTTGCTATAGCAATTATAGCAGCAAGTACACTTTCTATTCTCCAGGTGGTAGACGGCATAGCACTTAAGCGTGCAGCAGATTCTTGGGTTGTTGCACCTGCTGGAGAAAATGACAGCATTTAGAGTCGCAGAAGGGATTAGATGGACTGAGATTGGGACTAATAGAGTTTGCTGTTGCAATTACACTTAGTAAAGTAGGAATACTTAGAAAAGAATTTGGCAATAGATAACGAGTCCGACAACTCAAGATATTAAAAATAGCTTGAGAAGACAATGGATTTGAAGTTGATGAATTCAATAATTCCACAGTAGTCTTATGTGCTTTCGAGCCGCATCACTACGACGTAATTATCTTTAATATTAACTTGTCCAGTGGTGCTGATGATGACGATGAATTAATTGGTAATAACGTTGATTCTAATCATCTCTTTCAAAACAAGTTATAAGAAATACTTTGACATTCATGCTTATTTACTTACTTTTTCTTGCATAGTGTTTTGTATTATGTATTCTGATCGGTTTCATTCTCCTCATGATCATCATCATCTTCTAACTCATCTTGCTCAGTATCTTCTAGTTCATGAGTTTCTTCTCTAATTTCTTCTCTTTTTGTTTCGTCACTCATATACTATTAATAGAAGAATCCATCTGTAGTATAAGAGCATGTCCCATAGGCCTTCAGAACACATGAGGCATTTCGATATTTGTCATCGCAAAAATCAAGAAATCCTTGGCCCCATTGGCACAGCTCCGGCCATATGAAGTTATCAGACTATCTGAAGTTTTATCACTTTAGAGCTAAATGATTAAGGTCAATCAATCCGTAAGCTTAGTTATAGAATATGGAACTAATTTCTGAATTCCTATGATTATTGACAAACACTTTATGACCTAACGTTGCCTAGTAGCAGATCAATTGCAGTCATTTCCTCCCATTGTATGGTAAAACAACTTTTTAATAATAGAATACTTTCACCAAAGCGACTAGTTGATCTAAAATGACTTATGAAAAAAATGCGAGAGCAAAATTTTCCAAGATACTTGTTGCAATAGATGGTTCTGAGCATTCAATGAAAGCTGCAGAATATGCTATTGATCTTGCAAGAGACAACAAAGCACAACTAATCGCATTGACTGTACTTGATATAACTAATATTGGATATGCAGCTTCTGCTTTTATCGCATCACCTATGCATGGTTTAGATGAATTGGAACGAAAGAGAAAAGAAGCTCATGAATGGTTGGACAAAGTTGGCAAATTCGCGTCATCACATCAAAAAGCTAACGATGACGATATTCAGTTCAAATCTCAAATTGAAGAATCAATGTCAGTAGCAGGTACTATAGTAGAGTATACAGAGAATCAAAATATGGATCTAGTTGTAGTTGGTAGCAGAGGTAGATCCGGCTTTACAAAATTATTGCTTGGGAGTGTTGCTTCTAGCATAGTAACTTATGCATCATGTCCTGTTTTGGTAGTAAAGTGAAAAATAAATTAGATGAAATCTAGATACTGTAGATATGTTTGACTAGTTAGCTTAAGGTGAATCAATCAATCAATTCTACATTTTCTAATCATATTCTAACTAAAGAGAATCTGAGATCATAATAAATATCAGGACAGCCTAATTGGTACTGCACGGGGACATCTAACCATATCTGTCATACATGCATAGCACACATCTATAACTGGAACGAACCAAATCAAATAGACAGACTCAAGGAGCGCATCAGACCATGAAAATAAATCAATTAATACTCCTTGTTGGCATCTCCGGTCTGAGCATACTACCGTTACACGCCTTTTATCCAAGATTCTAAGAAGTCTAAATTCTGTCTTATCATATTTTAAATTTACCTATTAATAGACATTAGCCATTTTCTGCTAAATTTTTTGTCGTGTCCATGGACTACGGATACAAAAAGTGCTTTGAGTTGTTTAGTAATTATTCCAATTTTTCCATCACCAATTATTCTATTATCAACTTCGCCAACTGGCTTTACTTCAGCAGCAGTTCCAGTCAAGAATAATTCATCAGCCAAATACAATTCATCTCTAGAGATGTCTCGGATCTCATATGGAATTTTGTGTTCTCTTGCTAAAGTCAATATACTATCTCTTGTAATGCCATCCAAGGCTCCAGATGCTGTGGGAGGAGTAAACAAATAATTATCTTTTACAATGAATATGTTTTCTGCACTAGCTTCTACTACCATTCCATTCAAATTTAGCATTATTGCTTCGTCAAATCCTGCCTTTAATGCCTCAACTCTTGCCAATGCAGAATTCGCATAATTTGCTGTTGCTTTAGCAAGCGTTGGCATTGATCTATTGTCGATTCTGCTCCAGTTTGAAACCATAACTCGCACACCATTTTCACTTTTGTCCTCTTTTAAATATTCATCCCATTTCCACACTGCGATTGCAATAGAAACTTTATTCGGAAGAGGATTAACTCCCATTTTGCCATAACCATAATACGCAATTGGACGTATATAGCATTCATCTATTTTATTTGCCTTGATTGTATCAATGACAGCGTCTTGTAATTGCGACTTGGAATACCTAAGATCCATAAAATATATCTTACCACTTTCTATTAACCTTTGGATATGATCAGGAAGACGAAAAATTGCATGACCACTTTTCGTCTTATAACAACGAATTCCTTCAAAAACGGCTGTTCCATAGTGTAATCCATGTGTAAGGACATGGATCTTTGCATCATCCCATTTTACGAGGGTTCCATCTATCCATATTTTTCTTTCAACCATATTGTTTTACTACACTATTATGAATTTTACTTCGCCTCGCATGGATTGCTCTTATTGCATCTCTGACATTATTACTTTTATCTTCTACTACTATCAAAATTCGCGAGGTCTCCTCTTGAGCATCCAGATTTATTATATTAATATCGTGATCACCTACTGTGCTAGTAGCTGTAGACGCAATTTTTGGCATTCGCCACATCTGGTCGCCAATTAATGTAACGACACCTCTTCCATAGACAACTTCTACCTTAGGGTAATATGCCTTGAAACGGCGTTCATGTCTTCTTACATAATCTGCATCCAGAAAAAGTAACCTTGTAATTTCAGTGTCATCTTTTTTATATGGAGATAATTTGACGAAATCATGGTACTGCTTATCCCTTTCAATCGATGCTATCAAGTATGAGGCTGCAATGCTCTCCATTCTCACAATCGCACAGTTTCTCTTTCCAGTAACAATCTTTAACAAATTGTTTTCGTCTAATGGAGGATTTTTCTGGATCGTAGTGATGTTGGATGGATTTGAAGTATTTGTAATAACCATGGGAATGTCCAAGTTGTTATCGTCAATCTCCTTTATAGCGACAGGATCAAGAATTTTCATGCCAAACATACCAGCTAGTTTTGCTTCATTATAAGAAAGGTATCTTACATATTCAAGATTGTCGTTTACCATCTTAGGATCAGCACTCAATACGGTACTATCCTTTTCAAAATCCACTTGTATATCGTAATTATCATGCAAGAGTATAGCAATGTCTGCCGCTGTTCTATCCGAGCCACCGCGTTCATACGTGGTTTCAAGTCCATCGGTAGTTTTACCTATAAAACCGCCCATAGAAACAACTTCGCTAGATGCTACTAGATTAATCAGATGCTCAGTGCTTTGCTTCGATTCTTCTACCATAAAGTTGGCAGCTTCAAAGTTATCGTCAGTAATTATGGGCCACTTGTCTATACTAACATGATCAGATTTTATGCCATGGCTACGCATAACATAGTCCATAAGATAGGACATGCTAATTTCTCCGCTATATGCAAGTGTTCTAGACCTTACTACATCAACAAATCGTTTATTCTCAGTTGCTTGTTTAAGGGAGATTATCACCTGCCTATAGAATTTATTAAGAGTTTCAAGGTAATTATCCCGGAAATTTTTAGAAATATAAGTTGCAGCAATTCGTTCGTAAACTTCGCGTAGAACATCAATTTCTATTGGATTAGAAGACGCATAACTTCTTCCAACTAACATAGCAACATCAGTCATGGATCTCGCATGATTATCATACATAATTAGTGGCGCAGAGAAAACAGCAACTACCTTTGTGTGGTTCATCATTTGCTTAATCCTCTCAATGACTTGTGGTATCAGAATACCGTCCACTCCAATGGAACTACCACCAAATTTAGCTACCGTGACAGGAATCAATTACTTGGATCGCTTTTGATGTTACGAATTACTCCCATATATTAAACATTCAAATTTATTCTGTTACTTTTGATTTGAGGATGGGCAAAGTGTTACAGGAGAAGAGAAATACCAATGTAATAATATTACTGAGCAATATACAGTGTTACTCACTCATTGTGTATGCGTATGTCAGCGAATCTTCAACTAACTACCAAAACAGCTGCAATTACTATTGAAATTGCTTCGACACGTTTTTTTGGATTAAACGATCAGAACCAAAGAACATAATCTGATTGGGGAGAGAAATTAATTTGTATAATATCAGCATTATAGTTACAACGGGTTGGTTCTGTTCCTTTATTGGGAACAGGCAATTAATGCACCGAATCAGAAGCTGGTTTTGAAATATTCCTTCGATATTAAGATGATTGAATTGTATCAGAAAGGAAAACCTATCAAGTTCGTGTATGCATCTTCAAATGCTACCTTCCAAATGCATGATGTACAAGTGCATTATTATCTTTAATAAACAAGTCCATAGTACAATTTTATATGATATTTCGATGATTTAATACTATAATTTCCGTGAATCTAATGCTAGTCAAACTTGTATCTTGAGCTGATGTTAACCTTACTCTCTCCCTCCCTAACTGGTACTTTCCACTATTAATATCGGTAGCTATAAATGCTTTATAGTAACATGGCAGATAAAAAATCATACATGAATAATACATCTGACAGAGATGACAATAATACCAATAGTGTAATAAAAAATAGTGATGATTACAATACTAGTGCAAATGCAATAACAGAGTCTGCGGCTTCTTTACCATCATCTACGGTAGAGTTGGATATACAGGATATAGAAGGGATTGGTCCTACAACTGCCAAGAAGCTAAAAGAAGCAGGTATTGTTTCAGTAATGGATCTTGCAGTAACAAGTGCAGAAGAATTGGCCGTAGACATTAATGCTTCAAAAGAAAGCGCTGCAGCATTTGTAATTGCAGCCCAGAAGCTGCTAAGGGATTCTAAGGTATTAGAGAAGGAGTTTGTCACAGCTGATGCAGCTCTTGAAAAAAGAAGATCTATGCTTAGGTGCTCTACTGGTTCTAGCGCGCTAGATGATCTTTTGCTTGGAGGAATAGAGACTCAGGCTGTAACTGAATTCTATGGAGAATTTGGATCTGGGAAATCACAAGTTTGTCATACACTATGTGCCATGGCAAGACAGCCCGTTGAATCAGGTGGGCTAGACGGCAATACAATATACATAGATACAGAGGGAACATTTAGACCTGAAAGAATACAAGAGATAGCTAGATCTAGAGGTTATGAACAAGAACAGGTACTCAAGAGTATAGCAGTATGCAAAGTCTACAATAGCTCGCATTTAGAGTTAATAATAAAGAACTTGGGCAAATATGTAGACGATTTTAAAGCTAAATTGGTTATAATTGATAGTATAATCTCTTTGCATAGGGCAGAGTTTGCTGGCAGAGGTACTTTAGCTGATAGACAGCAGAGACTTAATTCCATGTTACACAAAGTTATAAGGCTTGCAGAGATATACAATATAGCTATCGTCATAACAAATCAAGTGCAATCATCTCCTGATACATTCTTCGGTGATCCTACAAAAGCAGCTGGCGGAAATGTGCTGGGACATGCCTCAACTTATAGAATTTATCTCAGAAAATCTGGAGAAAACAGAATAGCGAAGATGATAGATTCTCCGTACCACCCATATTCGGATGCAAGATTCACTGTAAATGAGAGGGGAACAGATGACATTGAAGGGGATGAATCATCATTATCAAAAAAGAAAAACAATAGCAATAATAAAGCAACTAAATAGCACTAATAAAAGAACGTAAATAACTTCTAGTTTTCTCTATTTTTATAGATGACTAGAAAATCCTGATTCATTTATAGATATCATATTTTAGGTCATAATTGTTATTTGACCAGTAACAATATCTATATCATATTCTATTGTATCTATAGGTAACACATCAATTGTTAAACTGCTCATAATTAACAGTCCCTGGTCAATAAAGATTTTTGTATTTAATAAAGAGCAATACAAAGTATTGTCAATTCTTCCTTTCACATGCGGGTTTTATCTAAATCGTTTCTCCACTGGCTTGTAGAAATATACGAAAGAATATACTTAAGGAAGAATCTAGTAAAGCAATTACTCTTATGAGAAGAAATTATTGTGGAAAATGCGAATCGTATTTGTACACTGAAGGTTTATTTATCAATGTAGTGGAAATCGATTAGGCATGCTATACATTATTTTCCCTTATCTTAGAGCACTACAAGGTCATCTACTGGCTGAATCATGAGAACTGCCTTATCTCCACCGAGAGCTTTCTTCATTCTTTCTGCAACCCCATCGACATCATCAGAGTTTACTACAGTAGCCACAATTTTTCTTGTAGTATATGCAAGCTCAAATGTACCACTTCCTCTACCAGAAGCAACTCTCTCTTTCTTCTCTTTTGTTGCCCTTTTTACGTCATATATTGTAGCATCAAGACCCACTTCTTTGAGCGATGAAATCATTTCATCAAGACTTTCAGATCTTATAATAACTGCTAATCTCTTCATATTTTTCGATTTCTTGCTTGGCTTTTCAGAGTAAGTCACCTCAAATGGTAATGTCATTTTTTCTCGTGACATAGTGTAATTAATAATGAAATTGTTCTAGAAAAAGGTTATGGCATGTAAGTGATGAGACTAAGTTTAAAGTGAGATAAAGCATCAGATTTTAACATCAACCATACTTGATTCTTTTTAGCTAATTACTTTGAAAAAGTTTCTAACAGTTTCTTTCTGATCTTCTTGCAATATATCGAAGGCTCCAACAAGTTCTCTTTCTACTATAATTTGTTTTGATATGACATGTCGTAATTTTTTGACGTCAATGGGTGTTAAGTTTTCAATTAAACCCCTGCTATATGCATGAATATATTCATTAATGATTTTAGAGACAAAACAAGGAGTCATTCTTATTAGGAGCAAAATCCCCATGCACATTACCATTTGACTCTGATCCCCGGTTTGGATAGACGATATATATGATTCTAATAACTTCATTCTATTGGCACCCAATTCCTCTATACATGAGGCAACAAGAAGTCCTGCTTCTGTTAACTCGTAAAAGGGAATC